>Ga0116231_10003131_pt1 | contig 34552 bp, 32 predicted proteins | sample S1TSphgellanicum_2_FD_89695 | JGI IMG/M metagenome (GOLD analysis project Ga0116231, IMG submission 89695) | Host-associated microbial communities from peat moss isolated from Minnesota, USA - S1T2_Fd - Sphagnum magellanicum MG | ecosystem: Host-associated > Plants > Peat moss > Unclassified...
AAAAAAACCCTCCACAGTAAAAATAAACCAAAAAAAAAAAAAAAAAACAAAGAAAAAAAAAAGGGCCCTGCTGCACTCAGTTCCACCTTGTGCAAGCCCTTGTTCCTGTAAAAGCTTAGGCCCAGGGCTTAGCCCTACAGATAGCTCTGGAAGATTAAGGTAATTTGGATTAGCACCCTAGGATTAAAGATTAATTAGTAGCAGCCGGGGGAGGCAGGCCCCCATTATTTGCTGCAGATTAAGAAATTACTTAAAGCTCTGGATTAAGCAAAACTGCAGATATGGAAAATTTAGCTTTATATAAAAAAGACATGATTTATATAGAGCGGGATTAAAGATATTACTAGTAATATTATCTCCCATTTAATTTAATATAATAGTTATTATCCTCTCAGCAGTGTTTTGTTTTTCAATTTTCCTGATTCGCCAGGGTGGCGAGCATCCCTAGGTAGATTTCTACTTAACTGGCGAATTTACTTCAAGAATCTCTGGAAACTGTAGCCAGTAGGCAACAAAGTGGCGAAACCCTCCCTCCCCAATCCTGTAGCTTTCCGGCGAATTTTTCTTCGAAAAACAGGGAATTTTTAACAGAATATTCCATTTCGAAAACTTTTTTCGCCAGAAAAAAAATTCACTGACTCTCAGATTCTTTTATTGGCCTTGCTTGCTACCAAGGCAAGGATATCGTGTTCAGATTCAATATAGAGTATAGTAGCTTAATGAATTTTGGCCCCTAGGTAATATGTTTAATTTTTACATGAGGATTTTTGAAAGATGATATTTTGCTTGTGTTGAAACTTGAGAGTTGTTATAGAGTTATAATATCTTGAAAGATTTTGGTTTTTTTTAAGGATGTTTTAAGGATTATATTTTTGCATCGTGAAATATTTGAATTTCGATAATTCTTCTCTTTCCTTAAGATACTTTTTAATGTAAATGGCAAGGCCATGTTGTGACACACCTCCTTGTTTATTCCTAAGGATTAAAACATATTACTATTTAAGTCCTGATTAATGCCATCCATACTATTTTTATTATTATATTCCAATTATTCTATATTTAATTCATCAGTTTGGATTACTAACTCCAAAATTAAGATAGTACTAATAATTCGGCATTACTAAAATCATCATGATGATTAATAGTCCCTAAATAAATAAATAAATAAATCTTGGTTTGCATTATTGTTAATAATAATAATAGTTACAATATTAATTCTGGATTATTATTATTATTATTATTTCTTGAATTTGGTTTCAAGTGTAATCACCAGCAAACACACACACTCGTGTTACAGCCCTGCGAATAGTTGTATTATCTAATGGTTTGACATGATAATTTGTCCACATGGAAGTCAGTTGTAAATGACAACTAGACATTGAAAAGGTGATTTATTGGTTAATTGTTCGCACACTAGTTATTTAGTTCAAGGATACATTTGAAAACATTTTAGTCCATATTAATTTGGGGTGGCAATGTTGGATAGGTGTGAGACAATGGTTCATGGGATTAAAGCTATTTCAAATCTACATTCAAAGTGAGTGGTATTACAGACAGATGTTCAAAACGCATTTAATTCAATGTTTTGAGCATTCATTTTTTGGGAGTTGTGGTTTTCTATCGACACCTTGGATTAGTTTTTCCCATTTGTTCGTCAGTTTTATGCATGCCCATTTCCATTATATTTTTCATAGGCTTTTAAGCACATGGATCTCACTATCATTTCATATGAGTTTTGTACATGACAGGGGATCCTTTGGGAGGAGTGTTGTTTGCATTAACTCATCTTCACACTTTTTGTCCTATTGCAATAGTCCACCCCACTTGTGTTTTTCTTTCATTGGTAGATGATACACACATAATTGGTCTTCCTTCGGATGTGTTGCCTATTTTTTGTGATTGTAAGAGGAGTTTGGCACATTAGGACCTTTAATGCAACTGATTAAATGTTTTGCTTAGTTTCCACAAGGGTTAAACTAATTTCTACCATTTCCTCCAGGTTTTTTTACACTTGAGTTTAGTTTTCATATTCTAAATGCTCAAGTGGGTTTTTTTGCCCTTTGTGGAGTCCTTCATATTTGAGGTGCTCCAAAAGGACCTCAACACAATCACTAACTTTCTTATGCTCATAGATCCTCAAACAAGTTTTGTGATGCTTTCATTTTGTTATGCCAAGTGGCTAAGCTACTTATAACGTATTGTATTTTCATCATTAAGTATCTTGCAACATTATACTGAATTTAATGTTTGTACCATAACTATGTTAAAAAAACTATTAGGGTTAGGATCCTTTGGCACCATAGTGGGCCATTTAGGTTGTTGTCAAATCATTTTTCTTGCTTCTTCAAGGGGGCTAGACCTTCCCATAGTGGTCTATCATATTGCCCTTGCCTTTTTAGGATGTTAGATTTTGATCACTTTTGCATTAGTTTTTCATTTCGACCAAGATGATCACTTTACTTTTTTTAATGTGGTGACACATGTAAAGATCGGTACTTATCCCTCCCAAGTCACATTATGGGATACTCGTGTGATGTTATTTGAGGTCATTCAATCACATGTTTTACCTTTTGAAAGTTTTGTGGTGCTATACTATCTTCAAATGCAATCTTTTTTTATGGACCAATTACATGAACAAAAATTTAATTTGTTTCTAACAAATGTTACTTCAGATGTTGTGTGAACACATCTTCGGTCTTGTGCATGTCCAGTAGTAGGGGCTTGGTTATTAGTTCATCCTAACACCCTTTCATTCCATTTATCTTTTGCCCACTTTTTTATAACTCTTTGTATTTGTTTCAATATACCATATCCTACAATTCTGCATTTTTCACGATGCAAATGTGGTCATATCATTGATGATTTGGGTATCCATTTGCAACATTGCTCGTGCGAGAGTGAGCGCATTACAACCCATGAAACGTTTTGAAATACTATTGCAACTATCATATTAGAGAGTGGAACTCACGTACAGAAAGAGGTTTTTCACCTTTATTCCTACCACACACAAAAACAAGTGGATATTGTCATCACCAAAGACAATTTTCGAACCTTAGCGAACATTGTCATTGTTGATCTAATTTGTACAAATTTAGTGCAATGTGCTTTGACAATGACAATGCATGGAACGACATTTGTCATTCAATACAAGGCATGATCTTACACAAAGCGAACACAAGGAGATGATTTCATTCCCCTTGCCATAGACTTATGGATGTCTCCATCCTCATTTTGATTCCTTTCTAATTTCTTGTGTACATGCTTATACAACTTGCCATTAGCAAACCTCCTTCAATGTTTATATCTCGTTATAGGCTACAAGTGTCGATAGCCCTACAGGGTGTGCAAGGCATTGCAATTCTTTGATGGGTTGCCATGTTTAATCACAGTTTTTCATCTCTTCCACACATACCATTAATGCACTTTTGTCACTAGCTGATTTGTTGCATAGGATGCGCTTTTAGCATTAGGTCTTCCACTTCATTACTACTGTTTTGATTTGATGGTCTTAGTTTTCCTTTTGTGTGTTTACAATTGCATTGACATGCCTCGTACTTTTTGTGTGGAAGGATTTTCATCCTTGTTTATATATATACACAGGTTTTCCCTTTATGCTTAGGACTACTAGTTTATTCTTTCCCGACGGGCAGGCAGGTGGGCAGGTAGCAGCCAGGAGCCTGCGATGGGCCTTTCTCGCGAAGTCGGAAGGAGGGAAGGAGAGAGAGAGCGAAAGAGGCGATGGTGGGGTCGGCGACGACGATGGGGGAGAGAGAGAGAGAGAAAGGAGCTCGCGTTGTCGACGAATTTTCTGGCCTTTTCCTCCTTTGTCAACTACGCCTGTGAAGGATTCCGGCTGAATACATGTCTATTGTGAGCATCGAACTTTTGTTTTTTTCTGTTTTGTTTTGTTTTATTTTGTTTTGGTTTGGATTGGTTTTCTTCTCTCTCTCTCTCTCTCTCTCTCTCTGTGTCCCTGCCTGCCTGTCTGCTTGCTTTTCTCCATCCTTCTTTAAGATTGTGCAAATATTTTTTGTCAGAGTCATTTGTATTGTCTTCCAGCACTCTCAGGAGGTGTCTGATTAGACGACGATTGTTTGTGATGAGATAGAACTGAAGAAGAAGGTTTTATTTTGCGAGTATTCTTGTCAGTATTCCTTTGCAAGTCTTTTCTTTGACTTCAAGCAAAAGGTCTCTCTCGCCTTGTGACGCCCCTGGCTAGCTTTGTTAGTCTTCTTGTGATCGTCGGTTGGTCAGTCAGTCTCTGCGTCGTCTCCGCTGCTGGCTACTGTGTTTGTTGCCAAAATAAAGATTTGAAACAAAACGAGAGTAGGAGAACAACATAAAATCATTTTATTTTCGTTCCATTTGTTTGTTTTCCTAGTGTGACGATAAAATAGTCAATCGGTGGTGCAGTGGATTGTACGCAAACTCTTGAGGATGAACGGCAGAGGAGAAACTACTGTTGGCTGAATGCTAGGGATGTAGAAAAAGGAGGAGAAACAGACTACACGCGACACTACACTCTCTCTGCACATTCGTTTTGACAGTTGATGGTCTCCCTTTTTACATCAAGAACACTGGTAATACCTTCTTGACCAATCTATACACTCCTTCCATGTTTGAAGCGTTTGAAGGTAACCAGAGGCTCCCCATGGAATCAGCAAAACTTAACCAAAAAGAATGGTTTTTGCATCTAACTAGACCAAAAGAAAGTTGAGGACTTTGGAACTCTTTGCTGTTTGCATGTGAAGATCAAAGTTTAGATTATTCTCTGTTTTCCCTCCTGTTTTCCTCTCTCCATGGTAGTAGAACTTCATACAGATTGCAATTGGGCTATGCACCTGGATCACCAAGCAATATGGTGAAGCATATGAAGTATCTTTCATGTTACAGAATGCAAATGATGGAGGAGTGTTGCTGATTTGTGACGACCTCAGAAAGTTTGTTGGTTTTTGATAAGTGCTGAGGAGCACAATGCATAACAACACCATATCACATCTAACAACAAATTGAGGACAGATTTGGAAGAGCTTTGAAGATATCTGTTTCACTGTAGGTGGATTGACAAACTAAAGAAGGGTGGGTCTGAAGATTCAAGTAGATAACCCGGGTTGTAGTAAGTAGTTCACAGAGGATGTACTGTGAGCAGCTTTTTCATTCAAGGTCATGTGGTGGAGTCCAGAAGCGAATCTGACCACAATACAGGGGGAGGGGGACAGATTGGAAACCTTGATCAGCTTGCATATCTGGACAAGGTGGAGAAGATGAGGAGTCAATTCATTTCACTGAAAACCCCTTGGTTTACTACAGCAAAACCTGGTCAGGCTTTGGTGTTCAGAGGGTGTTCCAGTGCGCACAAGCAATTGCATTCTTGTTGGTCACCTTACGAATGACACTATCACAGCAGCAGATTCCTTGTTTTAGTCTTTAAGCTTTTAAGACATGGACAGAGATGGCCGGAGAAATCAGTCAGGTGCCCTTCCAGGATACCCTGATAGAAGCTCATCACATGGCAATCATGTCCTTCCAAGAAGACAGAGGATTGGGGGAAATAAAGCTCAGTCAGTTTAGAGAGGTTTGTTGCAGTTGTTTGTCGTCTCTTGTGTTGCGGGAAACCTGGTACACTTTTTTGAGTGGCCATATTGATACACTGATGCATGCAGATCTTTTGTTTGTTTTTGTTAAAGTCTTGTCATTCCCTTTCTTTTTATTTGCAAAGGTTGGTTTGCATCCTTGTTTTGTGTTCATTTGTTTTCTCACTGAAGTTCTGCTGCAGGTTCCGGTTTTAGGTTTAATTCAATAAGTTGCCGAAGCCCCCCTTCTCCAGAACCTCTTTCACCATGGGATGCATTCAAGAAGCGGTCAAAGTCAACAACCTCCTTTCCCTCTGGAACAGAAGCTGATAAATCTGATTCTCGTTCATTTGGACGAGATCCATCATTTTCAGAGCATGATCATGCATTTCTTCCATCACTATTTGGATCGCGAGATGAACCTCCTGAGCCTGATCCTTCAAAGGTGGTGGCCAAAATGAAGGAGGCAGCTCTTGCAAGTTCTTGGAAGGAGCTCCCAATGGAGGAATTGCTGAGGTCCATGGGTGTTGCGATACCACTCACAAGCAGCTTGGAATCCTCATTTGCTCTTGAGGTCTGGGGACAGGCCACCAGCAGTTCCACAGAAGTTGTGCCTCAGCGAAAAGTACCAAGGTTGCTTGGATCAAAGGGATCAGGCTTTGAGATTCAGAGGGCGTTAGGTCCAGCTCCTCCATTTGGAGGGACAGGGTCTGTATGTCATGAATTTCCTAGCAACCCAGCCAGCACAAGGTCTATTGCAACCCCACACTCAGGAGTGCCACTTCTATCTCCAGTGATCTCTTCATCCCTCAACAAAGCAAGGTCTTCAGAGAGATTCTCTGAAACATTGGCAGAGCCAGAGAAGAAAGTCAATCCAACCTCTCAGGCAACAAATGCCATGCCACATGCTCCAACCAACAAGAGTCAGAAGAGCTTAAGGTCATCTTCTGTGGAGCAGCCCAACTCCCAATCATCCAGGAACTCTGCACGTTCAGCATTGCTAATGGAAAATAGTCCACCACCTGATACACAACTGTCTTCATTACAAGCAAATGGAGAGGTCACTGTGAGTTTCTCTAATTCGACAGGCTCGTCATACTCAGGGTCCCGTGCCACAAATGTCTCTGATGATAGTAGATTCACCTCCCGGATGTCTGGGGTTTCCACTGAGATAGAGGAGTCACCACCAGACACACAATTTCCACTTCCTCACACTTTCCCAAAACCGAAACACAGCGAACATGTGCAGCTTGGTGGCCCTGAGGAACGTAAAACCTTGTTCTTGCATGCCTTCTCCAAGAACAAAAAAGGATGCTCTTCGTGTGGGAAAGGCCTCCGCATGCAGGAGAAGGAGGTGTGCATTGTTTGCAATGCTAAGTTCTGCAGGAACTGCATTATAAATGCAATGGGGTCAATGCCTGAGGGCCGTAAATGTATTGGTTGCATTGGACAGCCTCCAGATGATTCTAAACGGCCCTCGATTGGGAAATCATCAAAACTGCTGAACAACCTGCTGAGTAATCTTGAAGTACTGCAAATCATGAAGGCTGAGAAGGAGTGTCCAACCAACCAGCCACAGCCAGAGCAAGTATGGGTGAATGGCGCACGCCTGTCAGCTGAGGAGATGTTGACATTACGGGGATGCAGCAAGCCTCCAAAGCCTGGAAAATACTGGTATGACAGCGTGACAGGATTCTGGGGAAAGGTGATCAATTCTGACATTTCTGAGCTTCTCTTCTGAATCTTTGTCAATTGAAGAACCAGAAAGGATTGGGTCATCTTCACAGATTGGCTTTGTTGTCACAAGCTTCAGTTGTTTTCAGGATTTGGGAAGAAATGAATACATGACTCTGCTGAGCCAATCCTGTCAGTTGTTTCATTTCGCCTGTTGCATGTTCTCTTATCAAGCCATCTGCTATCATAGTGTCATGCCAGGATTTCCAATAGGGGAAGTTACTACTACCTGCACTTTCATACTGTCCATAGGTGTGATTTGTACATAGATTTCATGTAAGCAGTCCTGTCTTTTTCAAAGGTGTTCTTCTAACTGCCGACTGGCTCTCAGGTGTGGTCTTTGATGATTGATATAATACAATGAGTCCATATGTCCACCAAGTAAGAATGTTGAGGTGGCTGCAGGTTTCAAGTGTCCAACTAGTGATTGTTGTAACTAGAATCTGGTTGTCTTGAGAGGTGTTTCTTTCATACACAAGAAAACTGATGAATGGGGGATTGATAGCAGATTTCTACACTTCTGGACTCCAAGTGCATTTACTCATTTTGAAATGAGAAATTTGAGGTTGTTTGTGGGATTGGCAGGATGGATGCAGGCCAGACAGACGCATAAGTCCCACATTGAAGCTGGGTGGTCCGCTGATGGAAAAAGCCAGCAAAGGAAATACCCAAGTCTACATGAATAGTAGGGAGCTTGGCAAGATAGAATTGACTGTCCTTAAGGTATAGTTATTGCACTCCTTCAATCAAAGATTTCTACCATTTTCCAATCACTTTGGAGGACCTCAATCACCATGCTCACTTGTGAGCACACAGTGTTATGGTCTTTAGTGCGAAATGGCGACTCAATGTTGGGTTTTTGCTGGTTCCTTGTGTATGATCTGCTGGTCTAGTGAACTTCTTGGATCCAAATTGACACCCACTGCTGAGTGTTGTTTGCCTGAAGTCCAGTCAAATGGAATTGACTCAAGTTCTTTTGCCGTTCTATGTTCATTTTCTTGAACTAGCCAGCAGCATGGCTGAGTCTTCCCATTTGAGCTTTCTTGTGGCATGGACTTAGTACATTGGTTAATGTATGACATTGACCTCCACCCATTGCCAGGAAAAATGAAGTCTGAGTATGCTCTTCTATGTTCAATTTCTCCTTGTCCAAAGAAAACATTAGAACTTTTGGCCTGCATGGGTGTGGCTTTTCCTTGGTATTGCGTTGGGTATCCTAGTTAGCTTTTAGGGCCTTTCTTGCAGATGTTGTAAAGCTTCATCCTTTCCTTCATTCTTTTTGTTGTGAACTATGCCTCAGAACACTCTTTGATGGTTAGCCTGTGTTTGGCACTGAGATATTGGTCAACTAGATCTGAATCAGTTTGGTTCATGTTTCTCTTCATTGTCTGAGCCGCACTTTTGAGGTATAATTGACTACTTTCTTTCTTCATCTGTTACTTTGTCTTATGGTCCATTTCACTAGGGCAAAACCACTGCCTCTTTAGGATGTCAACCGTTGGTCAGGTGTTTAGGAGTGAGGAGCAAGTGTATTTGAAAGCCTTCCTTCAGGAGTGCATAGACTTTGAATGTGGCTTGTCATTTGAGGAGCTCTTCAAGTTTATTGGCAGCTCTTCAAGTTCCTTCACTCAACTTTTGGCACTTTTTTAGTCCATTGCACTCTGGACATTCTGAACTCTTTCATGCTTGTCTTTGTTTTGTTTTTGGTCCCTCACTCATGCACTTTGCACTGTACTTTACAGATGGCAGGAGTGCACTGCTTGCCAGGCACCCATCTGTGGGTTGCTGAAGATGGATCATACAGAGAAGAGGGGCAGACAAGAAGCAAGGGAAGTTTGTGGGCACATGTAAGTCCAGATTTTTGAACACAGATTATTTGCATTGAGATGATAAAAGATGGTAGTTTGTACAGAAAGATGTGCAGTTACTGCCAAGCTTGTGTAAAGACTTGCCATGCATCGAATTCAGTGGTAGTGAAAGTTGTAATTATGATATCAGGTAGTACAGGAGGACAGGATGATTTGTACTTTTTCTTGTGAGCATGGAGGGTTGAAGTATGGAGGCTTCTTGATACCTATGGGAATATTGTTCTCTAGGACCATATGCCATTTGTAGTTTGGCTTCTACTTCTGTTAGTACATCCAGTTTCTGGGCATGTTCTGCAGTTTCTTGTTTCTATATGCATCACATCTTCTCATTTGTAACTCAGCTCTGAAATTAAGGAGCAAGTGACAAAGGAGTTGTATTTAGGTGCAACCAGCCAGAGTTGATATTATGTAGAATTATTGCCCTGCAGACTGCTGTCAAGATGCTGTATCCATTTTTGTCACTGCCAGCACCTGTATCAAGTTCAACTGGGAGTGGTGAGGATGTGAATGATATTTTTCCTGCATACCCAGATGTTGTGGAGGAAAGCCAGGTTCAGAAGCTTCTCTTGCTTGGTTATGAAGGCTCTGGCAGGAGTACAATTTTTAAGCAGGTCAGTGATTGGATTTGCTCACATGTACTGTCTAGTATGTCCAGTACTGCATGTCTCTTGAGTGCTAGCCAACATCATGACCTAGTCTTCCCATTGATTATGGAAATGCAACAGAAACTCAGGACATGGCTGTTGATATAATGGTTTGCCCAAAGCTTTGTATACTTATCTACACCCACTGTCAGCAGCTGGGTCAAGTCAGTGGGGAGTCATGGCAGCTCATCACTGCTGTTCATGAAGAAGGTGATGGTCTGACACTTCGTGAGTTGCACTTACAAAGTTATGGCTGCACTCACTGTTGTGTGACCTGAAGATGTTGTGGACTATTCTCTGAGATTTTATGGATATCTACCATCCAATCTTTTCTTTTGCTAAACATCTCACAGAAAATAGCTGAAAGCTTCACTTCTTCACATGTGTGATGCTGAAGGTTTCTTTTTTTACATTAAGGGACTTTGCAAAAGGAGGTCATGATGGAGTTAGTCTTGTTGAAATGACAATTAGTGTGGAAATTTAGAGAGATGAGGATTGAGATGTGTCCCAGTGTGCACCTTGCAGCAATATGTTTGTATGACTGGGCTGGGGAAAGGGAGGAGGAGGGCACAGGGCTAGACAGAAGTATAGAATGAGTTGCACTCTGATTTTCAGAACTGAGAGTCTATTATTCAAAGATATTCCCAGAGTCATCCTTGAGGATTTTGACTGCAGATTTACATGCTTGTTGATGTTCTTCAAGCACAAAGATTGAGGACCAAATTGTAAGTGACAGAAGATAATGTATCTCATTTTGTAGGAAGTTGGATATCTTGTAGCAATCCACTTCTCTATATGTGAGAAGGAACAGGCATTTGAGAATCGCTCACCATCTGTGGCTACCTGGTTGTCTCTGTTGAGGGGCAGGCAAAGCTTCTGTACAAGCATGGCTTTACTTCGGATGAAAGGAGAAACTTGAAGATGCTAGTACGGAGCAACATTTTGCAGTACATATGTATTCTCTTGGAGACCCGTGAGCGATTTGAAGAGGAGTGTGAAGCAGAGATTCAACTACGAAATCAAATTGCTTCAATCTCTCTTGGTAATGATTATTGCCCACACCATTCTACACATCCTCCACCAAGGACAACATTAAGTATCTGATCATGTATATGTTGAGCTGTGTAACTTTCACTGTGGGGAGTGCCTCATACATGCCCATCAGAGTGCAACTAGTTTGCAAGTCCAGTCAGATCTATTGTTGGAGCCAGAAATTATTTCAATCTTCTACACAATGATGGCAATACATCTTTTGCCAGAAAAAAATTCTCACTTATTTCACACTGCAGGGAAGTTGACCTCAAATGGTGAGAGTGAGGAACCAGTTTCTCACAGGACAGAAAATGTGTATCATATGGAGACAAAGTTGAAAGAAGAAGGTGACTATATCTTGGAGATTATGGCCACTGGAACTTTGGAGTCTCATTTCCCAGGAGGCACCTGGATGGAGGAATTATCACCAATTGTCAAGGATTTGTGCAAGCACACAGCAATGAAGGCCACTCTTCAACGACAAGCAGAGATTCCAGCCCTCTCTCATTTTGCAGGTTACTTTCTGGATAAGGTACTGTCCAATATTTGGCTCCAGCTGTATATAAGTAATGCCAACTCTTTTGTTTGCAATCTCTTAGAAAAGTTATGTTCACAACTATGAAGCATCATTGAATGAGTGCCGTAGAGGGGTTGATGTTCCATGCCAGAGTTCAAGGAACCACTTTCCTTTCATGGCTCACAGGAGGAACTGTTTCGAATTGTTGTGCAACTTGCCATGAATCTCTTTGAGTAGGCATACAATCCTTACATTTCCCAGCTGATCTTGATGAAATGCTTGTAGGTAATGGAGATACTAGATGAGGATTATCAGCCAAGTGAGGATGACATACTTCGAGTAGGAGGGTTTACCCAAGGCTCCGGGCTGATGGATATAGAATTCTGCTTGGAGGACAAAGTTCCTCTCTCTCAGTCCTGTTGGCAGGATGCCCATTCTCCCATTGGCAGGTGCAGTGAGCAGATTGATCTTTCACTCTGATATTTTGAGACTCACTTTTGATAAAAGACTGGAGTGGCTGCATGTTTAGAGTGATAGTTTTTGTTGGATGGTGTGCTGTGTGTGTTCTGGGTTCCAAGTGTTGCAACTCACCTTCAGGGTGCATTGTGACAGAACACAGTTGTTACTTGTTTGACTGCTTCTGGCAAACTTTTAACTTGATGCTGGTCATCTATCACAATGAGAGATAGGTCTTAGTTTAGCTACCAGCATGCAGCTGAGTGTAAGGCTCAGACCTTAAGCCTTACAGCTTGCTGACTAGTGTTAATAAGATCATAAGGTTGCAATGTGGCTGGTCCAATCCCTGCAAAATGTTAATTCATCTGCAAGAGAACCTGAGTGTGTAATAGTAGTATTCAATCTTCAAATAGGATAATAGAGAAAATCTGTCTGCATTAGGTCCCTCAAGCATGGAGACTTCATTTCACATTGAGTATATATGACATTAATGAGTATGAATGACATTCCTTGGAGTGAAAAATAATCAGGATGTCAATAGTCTTGCTTGAGCAGGATTGTCTGAACATGGACAGGAGCCCTGCTCAGAAGCATGATGATGTTGATGCTTAATCCCTAAGAGAACAAATGTGTGGAATTCAGGTACCAGCTTATACGAGTTGGGGAGGAAGGCAAGAGCGATCAACAAAAATGGCTGGAAATGTTTGAGGATGTGGATGCTGTGGTTTTCTGTGTGGCTATCAGTGACTATGATATGATAGGGATTGATGGTGAAGGTGTTTTGTGCAACAAGATAATCCTAGCACGTGATCTTTTTCAGAGCATTTTGAAGCATTCATGCTTCCAAAATACTCCCTTTGTTCTTTTTCTCACAAAACATGATTTGTTTGTTGAGAAATTCAACAAGGGTAGTCCCCTCACAGCCTGTGACTGGTTCTCAGACTACAGGCCTGTACAAGCATCTCAACAGAAAGCTCGGAATCAGGCACATGTTGCATACCAGTACATTGTACACAAGTTCAAGAACATTTACAGCGAAGTAAATTCATGCAACCGGAAGCTTTTCACCTTTCCACTCAATGCTCTAGACAAAACAGCAGTGGCAGAAGCTTTCCAATACGTGCAGCAGATTCTCAAGTGGGAGGAGTTTCGCTCCACAGAGTATATGTTGACGGACAATATTTCTGACAGCAACTCTGATTCATAAAGAGCTTTGGATCATGCCTAAAAGCAAGAATGGAACAGGTAAGAGTCAAATCCTGTTCAGTGAACCATTCCACTTTCCTCTTCTGCATTTTGATAATTGGCCTTAAATGTTCTATGTCTAGGAGGAGAAGATTAAGTTCTCCTTGCTGAGTGTGGTGGGACACCTGGTCACCTCTCCTTGTGTAAAGACACACTGACATTTACAGTGGGTTTCTTTGTTGGTGAAGGATTAGGGGGAAAAATAGATATCATAGTAAGAAATAAGAGAAAAAGAGGGAACATATAGTTATATTTAGTTGCTGTTATATTCTCATTTCTGAAAGATCCATAACCTTGTTATTAGATCGTATCTCAATTCACTTCAGGTTTACTTAAGTGGTGAAGTATGGACTAATTCTGAGTACTGAGGAAGATCCTTGGAGATAATCAATGGTATCAAGCTATTTAGAAGCCTCAAACCTCAGATAGTGAAAACCACAAACCCACCTCTGTTGCACTTCCTAATTTCTTTGTTGCTCGTGTGTTTTTGCAGTATGCTCAATGTAAAAGATGAAGTTAATGCTGGACACATCAGATTGCAAGTCAAGTCTTGGCTTGTCAACTCAGTACACCCTACTGAATAAGCCCCTGGAAATGCTGATGCCTCCACTTTGCATGTAAGTGTGTATTATACCCTGAGTTGATACTTGATACCTGTATGCCTAATATAAGAAATAGCCAATGTAGAACATTTGGAGTTAAGGAACATGTGATAGTTTTGGATTTGAGGAATCTAATCTGGTTTTTTTAAATTGCAAATGGTACCATGGTATATTGAACCAGGTGAGTTTTGATGTAGGGCACACTGTAGGCCAATGTTCATTGTAGGGCACACTGTAGGGAAAATCAAAAGAGTAGAGCAGATGTTGAGACCTGAATTCGAGTAGAGGTCAAATGTTCAATGTCTTGGTTTTGATGGTGGATCATACATTTAATGTTCAGGAAATGCAGTTATCTGGAAGATCATATTGCTGTTCCTTGGAAATCCAATATTTGCATTTTCAAATATGGATAGGTTGTCTTTATTCCAGTGTTTCTTGCATTTGTGAGATAAACAAAACTTATAATCTCAAGTGCATTTCACATTTGTCAAAGTATACCTGAAGACTGAATTGCATGATAACCACTGCAGCTAATCAGATCTTCTAACTATGTCACACAAGTGCTTGATGGTTGACTATATCTTCAGCTGTGTTTTTTAAGGGAGAGGTTAATCCTGCTGTGCCCAGATTCCCTCCATTCATCATTTGTTACCCTCCACACTTCTGGTTCCTTGAATTACCTTTTCCTTCACATGTTGATCAGAGATTTCTTTCTTTATGTCAAGGTTTGCAGAACATGCTTCCTTTCTTAACCAGAATTTATCAAAGTACAGGGCATGCTGTCAAGTTCTTCTCATTTCAGGCCAACTCATTCTGATGGTTTTTACAGGAATCACTTCTTGTCACTCAATCTGTGGCAGTACAACACAGAAGGAGGATACAATCACTTATGCATGGAATTTTTGCAGAATGCTGGTTCCGCCATATCACAACAGAGAACTTATCATGGTTAGAGCATCCCCACCCACAGCAGTAAAATCATCAACCTCTACACTATTTTTCTATGAAGTGTAGCTGTCAAACTGAGTGTAGGCCTGGAAACATATTCAACACAGATAGAGTGCCCTCCAAGAGGGAACAATGAAAGGAAGTGATTGTTTTTGATTGGCCAGTCATAATGATAGGCTCAGGTTGTGACATTTAAATTGTCTCTCACTTTATACTATCCACTTTTTTATGTTTATGAGTCAGGACCATGGAAATCATGAAGAGCATATATGTTGGATGTGGAAAACACTGTTAGAGGTCATAATAGGTGGTGTGGGTGGGGATGCTCTTGGCAGCACATCATGTTACAATAATGCATGTATAAGGGAAGAAGTTCTCATCACCACAGGGACTTCCTTTTATGAGGTCATGCCTGCAAGGGTGGTAGCTCAGGTAGGCAGGGGATGAATTCCAGAAGGTTTTAAGATGTGAAATCCCAGGGATCTTACAGAGCAATTCCCTTAACCTTGTGGCCTTCATAAGGATTGGGTTTTTAAGAAGGTTCTGATGGAACCTCCTGCATTGAAGCCCACCTTAGAAATTTTGTCAAAGGTTTTGATGTGGTAAGGCTCGTGGATCAGGCCTTCTTGCACAAAGCAAGAGTGGAAGGTTGCACTTGAATTTCGAGGAACCCTTGCTCCTGAGGACTTACATTGAGGAAACAAAGATGGACAGTGCAGATGCACTGTAGTAAGTAGATCATGATGTAATAATGCAGATGGCTTTTCCATAATGCAGTATGATTTTGTACAAGGCATGGCTTGCACACCCACAATTATTACAATGAAGGGGCCCATCCTCCTCTATACAATAGAAAAGTCCACTACATAGGGTTGTTACACAGGATTGCAGATATTTTCAACAAGCCGAAAGAATTTGGCTAAATTTTTCTTAGTGTAAATTTAGGTCAATAATGAAAGAAATCTGGCACAGGACCGCCCCAAAGTGGATCTAATTCTGCGTTTCTTTTTGGACAAAATTCAAAGCCAAGCTACTTTAAGTACTGCCCGAATTTTGAGTAGGTAACCAGTCACCGCCCAACGGCTTTCCCGCTTTGGGGCCGCAACGGGCAGGGATAGGGTCCAGACTGGAAGGGGTAGCCGGTGGCTGGAGACTGGTTTCAACCGGTCACCGAAGCGCAAGAACTGCAAGTGGCGACCGGGACGCCCTGTGAGAGAAGAGGGCTTAAAGAGACCACAGAAGCCGCCCTACTTGCATTCTTCATTCTTTCTCTCGATCTTGTACTTCGTGAAGGCGTCTTTGCACACGCTTTCCTCGAAGATTTTTCCTTCCGTTTGCCTTCAAGCTTTTGTAAGTGTTGTCAGCCAATATTTCTTTGCATTTTGGTTCCGGTTTTGAGGGTTTGGGTGAATTATAGACTTCGATCTGTCTGTTTTCTTTTCTGTTCTCTCGTCAGTGCTTTTGAAGGTGTTTGCAAAAAGCAGCGACAATGAGAGAGTGCATCTCTATCCATATCGGCCAAGCCGGCATTCAAGTCGGAAATGCATGCTGGGAGCTGTATTGTCTCGAGCACGGTATTCAGGTATGTTCCAGATTCGCAGGCGTCATTGTTGTGGTCTAGGAGGCTTTCCTTCGATGGTTTTCTTCGAAGTTGTTTCTGGTTCTTCGTCTCATTTTCAATGTCAGGCGTTTGGAGGTTTTCCTGGTTTCTGGTTCTTTGTATCCTTTTCGTTTTTTAGGTGTCTTATCCGACGGTTGTGTTTTTCTTTCCTCCCCTGTATGCAGCCTGATGGGCAGATGCCTAGTGACAAGACTACTGGAGGCGGTGATGATGCCTTCAACACGTTTTTCTCCGAGACGGGAGCAGGAAAGCATGTTCCCCGTGCCGTTTTCCTCGATCTGGAGCCCACCGTGATCGATGAAGTGCGCACGGGCATGTACCGTCAGCTATTCCATCCGGAACAGCTCATATCTGGAAAGGAGGATGCCGCTAACAACTTCGCGCGTGGTCATTACACCAGTAAGTGTCGTTTTCGCCTACGTTTGGGCCTGTCCTTGTATTTCTGTGATCGGGGATTTGTGTTCGTTTAGTGTTTCTTGTCACATCGGCAAGGAGATAGCGGATCAGTTACTCGATCGTACTCTCTATGCGAGTAAATGCACTACATCTAGAATCGAGAATCGTCAATATTTCTGTGAGCCAGGGTCCATGTTTGTTTACTATCTGTGCTTCCTGACGCAGTCGGCAAGGAGATAGTGGATCTGTGCCTTGATCGCATTCGGAAGCTTGCGGACAACTGCACTGGCCTGCAGGGCTTTCTTGTCTTCAATGCTGTCGGAGGGGGTACTGGATCTGGTCTTGGCAGTCTTCTTCTTGAGCGCCTATCCGTGGACTACGGAAAGAAGTCGAAGCTTGGGTTCACTGTATATCCTTCTCCCCAGGTCTCTACCTCTGTTGTAGAGCCTTACAACAGTGTGCTTTCAACTCATTCTTTGTTGGAGCACACAGACGTTTCTATCCTTCTCGATAATGAGGCTATTTACGATATTTGCCGGCGCTCATTGGACATCGAGCGGCCTACGTACACCAACTTGAACAGGCTTGTGTCCCAGGTATGCTTCACAGTTTCCGATATTTGATCTTCTCACAATGTTCTGTCTTGTGCTGTGTTACTTGATGTATTCCTTCGTGCAAGTCATTTCATTTTCCATGTGTTTCACCTTAATTGTCTCAAGCGTAAAGAAGTAATCAGCTGTCTCCAGTGATTGTGCCATAATGCTGTCCTGTGATGCAATGAGATCTTTTGTCATTAGAAAGGTTCTGAAGATATTCTTTTCTTGCATCATTTTGGAACTGTTTCAGGTGATCTCGTCGTTGACTGCCTCCTTGCGCTTCGATGGAGCTCTGAATGTTGATGTAACAGAGTTCCAGACGAACTTGGTGCCATATCCGAGAATACATTTCATGCTCTCGTCTTATGCACCTGTGATCTCAGCTGAGAAGGCGTATCATGAGCAGCTCTCTGTTGCTGAAATCACGAACTCTGCGTTTGAGCCCTCTTCAATGATGGCTAAGTGTGATCCGCGACATGGCAAGTACATGGCATGCTGTCTGATGTACCGTGGTGATGTGGTGCCCAAGGATGTAAATGCTGCTGTAGCAACCATCAAAACCAAGAGGACTATCCAATTTGTTGACTGGTGCCCCACTGGTTTCAAATGTGGTATCAACTACCAGCCTCCCACTGTTGTACCAGGTGGAGATCTTGCCAAGGTTCAGAGGGCTGTGTGCATGATTTCTAACAGCACGAGTGTTGCAGAGGTGTTCTCCAGAATTGATCACAAGTTTGACCTGATGTATGCCAAGCGAGCCTTCGTGCATTGGTATGTGGGTGAAGGCATGGAGGAGGGAGAGTTCTCAGAGGCTCGTGAGGATCTGGCTGCCTTGGAGAAAGATTATGAGGAAGTTGGTGCGGAGTCTGCTGAAGATGGTGGTGAAGATGATGGTGAAGAATATTGACACGGGATGTCTGGTGAACATGTTTTGATGATGATGGGAAGGGTAATAAGCATGTAGTACATGTGTTCTGAAGCAAGTGTGGATGCTTTGAAACTTGATGTTTGTCTATTTCTGATGACATGATACTTGTATTCAGCAAACTATAAACCTGAGGATCATATTTGTAAGCCCTTGTTGTTTACTTGCTTTTGTATGATGAAAATCATGTTCGAACTCTGATGTGTGGGATACAAATGATTGTGGTTGGTAGGCTTTATTTAGTGCATTGACAACTCAGCCAACAATAATTAGTAAGTTGGTTCGAGCTGTTTTCAAAACAACTACATAGGCACACGAAATTGTTCTGTTTCTCTAAGGTGGTGACATGTCGCTTTATTATTTTTCCAATGGAACAGTAAACTTTTTATGAACCCAAGGAAAGCTATTTCCAATAATCAATGGGTGATAATGCAAAGCAGCCTTCTTTTTATCTGTTTAATTTTGAACTACTGCTGAATTTTGGAAATATTTTGGTGCACATTCAATGAATTTTATGAAAAATCTCTGAAAATCAGAATTTTTTTGATGAGCAGTCCCAACTATGCAGCGACAGTAATATTTTTCCTTTCATATATTGTTAATAGCCAAATTTGACTAAATTTGCTTATGGATGTTAAAAAAAATGGGTTATCATGATTTATTTGTGATTTTTGTCTCCTAACCACCATGCACCCAAATGGGTCAATTCCAGCTTGAATTGTCAGTTTTTGTTTTCAAAACTAAATATTTTCATGTCAAATTCCAGATGACACAATAGGTGCACAATCAAGATCTTTTCATTCTTTATAGAGTTAGGGATTTCAACATCTTGGCTAACAGACAAGACCTCAAATTCACCTAGTACATTCAGCCCAACTTTTCACAAGTGCAAATTTTACAGATTTCTCCTTGATCTTCCAGATTCTCCTCCTACATGTAGGCTGACACCCTAAACCAGGAAGAAGATGGCTGTTTGAGAAAACCCCAAACACTTCACTCAATGTTAAAGCCTGGGGACCAGTAAAACTCCAGACAAATAGTTACTGAAGATATTAAAGGTACCAACCCTTCCCCAGGAGAATCTCTGACCAAATTTTGAAAGGTATGGAATCAGCCACTGTAGGAAACCTTCCTAATACTTTTCAAATAGTACCCTGACACACCTTCACCAATGTCATCAATAGCAGTGACCTAGCTACTATTGCTCCCCACTGCACAAAATAATTCAAGCAAGGAACTGTACAAAATCCATGTTTCTTAGTCTCTGTCAACTTCACATCTTGCATGACCAGACAGATCATTCACAGCAACTAGCATGTTGGAAGAGCACCATCTGAGAACCATAAAAAAAACAAAACCAAATAACACTCCATAAGATACAATTGGAAGAGAAGCTAGAGTTGCTATTATTTTTCACCAGAAACCTTCAATGCTGCCATAATGATTAAAGATTGCATTCAAAACACCACAAGGTACCTTTGTAGATTTCATCCAACATTTATACAGTCTAGTTTTTCAATGTACCATGGACAATCACCTACACCTGTACCACCCCCACAATGGGAAACAATCATCCTCCCACACAATATCACTAAACTGACCACTGTGAACCGCGTGCATTCTTCACATGAAACAGCTAGCAAAAAGAGATCCTTGCCATTTGTCTTCACTAGTCAGGCCATTTTAGGGAGCCTGCTATTTGGAGAACCTCTATTAAAGACTGAAAATATCCTTGATCATGTCTTCCCATTTGAACAATTCGTTTCAGATGCAACCTCAGCACCACACACTGGGCAAACCTGGGCACCAACAGTCAGTAACACATGTCATTTTGAAGTTCCAACAATAGCTATAATAGAAAAACTGTGCCTCTTCATTCCCCTTGCCCTAGAGAGCAGATTCTAGTTGCCATGGCAAAATGGACTTCATTCAAGCACCACATTGCTTCTTAAATATATAGATCTACTATACAGACGTTGAGCTTTGGAGCATCAGATTTTTTTGCTAACACAACTAGCTCTTAAAGAGTGTCCTTGCAGGGCTCATACAGCAGACTTCATATGGTGACACAAGAAAGCAACTGAAGGGCACTGGTGCCCAGTAAACCTTAAACCCCTACTCTGGTGTAACATAAACTCCCCTTGCATTTGTGTAGATGGGAACATCGTCTGCGACCAGACCTTCCCATACTCTTTCCTCATTGCACAGATAGTTTATACAAGCATATGTATTCAACAATGATGCAGGCCATCAAGATGGGTTAAATCTCAGACCTTATTTATTTGCAGCCACTGTTGGATGCAGTCAGAGTGGTACTGATGCTTACAAGGCAGGGTCAACATTAAATCGCCTGCTTCATATTCATGTCGACAGACTGCACACCTGTAGGCAAACAGCATGTCAGACCAAGACATGAAAACAAGGATCACCGTAACACACATTCAATATTAACACTCTCCTGGCCAAGGTAGCAAATATATTATCTCTTAACAAAGAGATTGAGAGATGACCTGATAATAAAGGTTCAGATTCTTCAGATCTGGCAACAAATCAGCAAACAAGAAAAAGAGCAGGCCCACAAAAACCACAACAAATATGGAGAGGTTTAAACATTCTGACAGTCAGACATGTTCCATGACCTCTAACAGCAACATGTCCTAGGCAAGAGAAAGATTCTGACCAGTGAAACCAAAATCAGATCAGGAGATCACAATATCTCACGTACTGTGAAGTCAATTGATGCAGTTTCATGATATTTTCAGTACATGTCAAGGATATGGGGCAACCATCTCAGATGATCATGGCTGTCCTCAGACATTCACAAAGCATTCCCAATCAAACGCCAATCCAGGGACATGTATATAAGAGACAGGCAGAGCAAGAATAGGATGAAGATCTCACTGTTCTTGGCCACTTGTGCCCTCTTGCAGATCAGGCAGATATGAAGATCCTGGGAGGGCAGAAATAGCTTGAACAGACAAGCCTTTGCTCTCAGTTCCAACTGCATCTCCCAATGCTAACAGCTCCTGCATTTGAACAGTAGGGGAGACATCAGCACCAATAGATGCATCCTATGCAAAGCAAATTGACTGATGGTCCATGGATCACTCATCACTAACCTAAAAGAATAGGTGGCTACTGAACATCTAGATAACTCCTCCAAGTCGGGAACTATAATGTGACTCTCTGGACACAGGAACTAGCAGTTGATATCCACCCTTGCAACAGCATGCAACAAAAACAGCGTTTTCTCTAGTTTCCAATGGGGCTGCAAAGCATCAGCAAATGCTAACCTCATAAGACATGTTGTCAGGATCCACATCCTGCCACATGTTTTCCTGCTCAATACACCAATCCAACAACAGCATGCATCAGCATGAAATCAAGAACCCCTAACTAACAGCAACCATACAAATCAACACACCGATACACATTACTTACAATTGTAATACATGTGAAAAAGACTTGCCAGTAGCATGAAAAGTGAACTGCATATAGCTTACACCAACTCCCAAGAAAGTGAAATGTCTGCAACTAATCTAACACCATATGGCTTACCTCAGAATCATTGCTGTCACTCTCATACTCCACTTCAACTGCCAAACAAAATGGCAAATACTGAGGTTCAGCCACCCCATCACAAAAATATGTTCTATTCCTTATTTATCACATAGCTTAGGAACAACCACTCTGATGAGGGCAATGTGAAGAACCATAGCTTGCAATAGAATGTAGCACTGTACACCAGGAAAGGAACCAAGACTCACAATCATGTATGCCAGCAAGTGCCATCAATCGTGCAGTGGTGTCACGATACTCTTTCTCCTGCAGTGCCTGAGCAAATGCCTCATCACTGTCAAACAGAGATCCATCAATGTCTCCTTCAGCATTGACTCTGCTTTGTGCCATGTCCCCTTCCTCATTATCTTCTTCTTCCTCCTCTTCTTCTGCCTCTGCTTCATCCTTGTTCCTGTCCTCATCTCTCTCCTCAAGTACATCACCACCCAACTCATACCTTCCTGATTCCCTAATTGTGCTGTTGAACTCATTACCCTCACTCATCATGCGCATGAGAATGTATGCTCTTTCCTGGAAAAAAAGATAGTGAAGCAAAGATCAGTGGCCATCACTGCTCTGATGTCAGTATATCTATAAGATTGCAGAGAAATCTCCATAACAACACTTTCAAGGTAACTGTTTCAGAGCCAGAACTAACACAACAAGAATGAGTACAGTCATGACCTTATGAGTGTCACCCACAAAGTGTCATACCATAATGTCATGAACAGCAGTGATGAACTGCCATGACTCCCCACTGACTTAATCAGCTCCTGATGGAGGGTGTAGATAAGTATATAAAATCAATCCCAATGCAGGCAAACTAATACACAAACATCTGTGTTTTAAGTTTCTCTTGCATTTCCAGAAGTAATGGGAAGCTTCAGCCATGATGTTTGCTAGCACTCAAGAGACATATCTAACAGAGAAAGTCAACAGCATTCTCATTCAAGCTGCAAAAATCAACATCAGTATACCATCCATCAATGCACCAATTTACTTCTTTGTCACACACAGGACAAAATTCCATCTATCCCACAATCTCACAGAGACTGAACAGACCAGAGAAAGATATCCTCATCACCTATCTTGCAGTTACTGCTGTCCACAGAACTCGAGCCACCTATCAGCTATATTCTCAGTCTACAAGAGGTTGGATGGATGAGAGAGGAAATGGACATGCAGGGGTTTGATCAGAATCCAGGTCAGCAATGTGGTCTAAGGGAATCCATGATTGATGAGGAGCCAAGTTCAACTTGACTTAGGCTCTTGTTAATACTCACAATTTTGTGCCCAGTCTTCCTACCACTAAACAGTACCTCCAGAAACAATTTCCTTCATGCTGATTATCCCAATGTCCATGGTGTTGAGGAAAACTGGTATCTCCTATTTGAGATGGCTCAGTCAATGTTATCACATTAGCCTGGACTGGAAAATGGATTCACCTCTAACCCATATAAACCCACTTAAACAATTATGAGGGTGGACACAGATTCCAATTACAGCTTCCAACTGAGGACAATGATATTAAGCAAGAAGAACCAGAATGACAGGGCTATATGTTGATCAAACCAAGAAGAGCATAGAGAGTTTAATGAAAAAAAAAAGGTATGCCTACCTGATCCTGAAGGGTCCGAGCTAAAACCATGTCTGCATCAACCTGACTGAGACTTGTGAAGGGTGTCCTTTTTGCAAGTACAGTGCTTGTATCTGTTGCTGGAACTTCTTCATTCTCCCTGGTGCTCAATCCTCCTAGGTCACCATCCATACTTCCTGTACTTTCAGCTCTCTCCACACTCTGTGAATCCTCTGGCTGTTCCTTCCTGCTAGCATCTACATCTGCAGGTGAAGTTGGGGCTGCTGGAGATGCTCCCTTACTGTCCATTTCAACCTCTCTTTGTTTCCGTCTTATGTGATCTGACTTCAGTTCAAGAGAAAACAAGGCAACTGTCATTGCAATAGCCTCTTGGGGCAATAGTAACCTACCTGTCTGCCCCTTTGACAAAGCACAATTTGTGACATCCTCTCTGCCAGTACACCAGGCAACAACCTGCTGGAGTCCAAACAAAGCAAATGTACAGTAGGGTACAAGCCTTGAAACCACAGTTCTCTCCTTTTCTTAATTAACAATAAGACAGATTGAAAAATCAAAATTCTGGAATGTATTTCATATACTTAGTGTATGCACTTCAAGGGACAGAAAGAGACCCTTTATGTATGACCATCTCTGGGATTTGTGGATTGACAGTCAGTTCTTCCAAAGAAGATTTCTCATAACTGGTATGACAAAAGTGCATGTATCCTTTTGTTTCAGTCCACATCACATAAAAATTGAGAAAGCAATAGTCCTCAAGCTCTCTCCTACTATCAGTGCCATGCTACAGATGCTGGAACGGCCAGAAAAAGAGAAAAAGCAGGCAGAAATTCAAAATTCAAATATGCAAAGTAGGTATTCCTATACTTTGTGTATGCACTTCAACGAGCAGAGAAGAGACCCTCTACAGTATGAGAGTCTCGGATTTAGGGTTTACCCTAAACCCTAAACCCTTTTCTTTGTTTCGGTCCGTGTCAAACAACATTCATAAAGCAATAGTCCTCAAGCTCTCTCTCACTACTATCAGGGTCATGCACTACAGATGCTGGGACGGACGGAAAAAGAGAAAAAAGGCAGACGCTACGAGCAGACAACTACGCTTCCGCCATAATTTTATTTTATTTGCCTGACGGAAGTTCCCACAATACCAGCAAAAAAGACGATAAACCGACGACACTGCGACAACGACAACAACGAAGAAGGCGACACAAAAGGATTCCAGTTTTTTTTCAAAGAGAGAAGGAAAAAGGCTAACGGCATACCACAACAAAAAGCTTGAGTAACTTCTTGCAAGACTCACGTCCGCCGCCGGTTCCGCACTATAATAAACAAGATCCTTTTTCTTCCTCCTCCTCCCCGCGAATCGCGATCAACAAACAACTTCCTTATCCCCGTTTTCCTACTTGTAACTATCTACAATACGAGGCCTGAAGTTGTACAGACAGAAGAGAACTCTTGCAACAGGGAGAGTCCGCCTCCGTAACCCGCCTTGTGGCTAGGCTCCTCCTGTTACTCGCGAATCTCGATCTTGATCGCGATGCTCAGTGCCCTCTCAAATGTGTGCAATTTCCGCCGACTCTTTAGATTTCTTCCAGAATACAAGGCGTTCGCGATGCGCGCCTGGTTAGGGTTTCCCTGTTCATAGGCTTCGTCGATGTTCTTCGACCTTCTTCTCTGAGACCCGTCCGGTTATCAGGGCGGCTCTTAAGATTCATACTCGTGCTCAGATAACCAATTCTGGTGTATATCGACGGTTCTCTTTTGTTTGGGAGAAATATCAAATAACTAGCCACAAACTTGCCGGTTCTTTCCCGGTTCTTTTGTAACAATGAATGGGGTCTTTAAACTTTTGGAAATAATCAGAATTCACAGTTCTTTGATTTTTTATTTTTTATTTTTTATTTTTTCAAAGAACCAAAAAAAAATGCTTTTCAAAAAATACTCATGCACCATATATATTTTTGAAAAGTATACTCATCAATACTAAGAACAAACTTTCTTCTATCCTTCCTTCATAATGCAATATTTTCACACCAAATGTCAAGTCATCGTTAAGTTCATGCCATGATTTCAACCAACATTGTGCACATTCACATATAAAATGCTATTTACAATTAGCACTTATTTGGATTCCTATGTGGCAACGAATGGCATGTCAATGTTAAGAAGTTTGTTGTGTAACAACAAATCGATGAAAATCTTAAATTGCAACAAACATAGATTGGTGCTACATAAAATCACATTCAAAGGGATTTGTAAGTTGATGTCATGATTCATTGTGTGCCTCATGACCTTGAGTCTTCACACCCCTTTTGCCCATGAAGTTTTGTAGTTCCATGATGATGCACCAAATGTTCATGAGAATGATGTGCATTATAACAATGTAACATAAGCATTGTAACAATTGAGTAATGTGTAACCTAAAAATAGTGTCATCTATTTTTTTATGGAATAAGTCTACAAACCTTAACTTAGATTACAGCTAGACTACTAGCAGCACAGTGCTTCAACGACACTAAAAATAAAATAAAAGAAAATAATCTACTTCTAATATGTTATGTTTTTAATGTGTTTTTGTTAGCTACTGAAATGGAATGCAATCTCTGCAGTCTAATGAAAACACTTCAGGAGATTTGTGGATTAGATTTTTGGAAGGAAATTGGCAAAGGGATTTTGGGGAGGCAAAGAGATGAGATGAAGAGGAAGATTTTGAGGTAGGCTAAGGAAGGAAGGCAAGGGGCTGTGCTGTGATAAAAGGGAAGCTAAGTGATTGAACTTGGAAGGATGACTAAAAAACGTGGTTTGATTTTGATTTTGGGGTGTTGTAAATAGGTAGAAGCAGAACTTGATCAAGAAGACTAAATGAGAAGAATCTTGACGAGAAGACTTCCACTATGCTAAGAATGTCAAGAAAAGGTCCAGCGTTGTTGCATGTGTTTCTATAGGGACCAACACAAGGGGGAGGATGAGCGTGTTTAGGATTTTTGGAGTGGTTGTGGGGGAGTTCATGCATGATGTTTTTCGGGATTTTAAACCGGGTATGGAATGTGTTTTGTCTTGAGAAGAGTACATGATGTGTTATGGGAGTTCCGGAGGTTTTTGGGACTGAGGGGATGCTAGAAAGTAATGATGTTTGGATTGGCTAACTTTGCCCTGAATTTCTATCCAATCTTTGATATTAAACCATGTTGAAGTAATAGAGTTAATATTTTGTGGGGCATTTGTTGTTGGGTATGAGCTACTAACCACATAAAACAACATGTTGACTCTTAGAGAGGAAATCAAAATGAGTGTCTGATCCATTGTGGTCCATAGAATTAAGGCCATAAAACTTAGATGTCTATTATGATCTTGAAGAAAAAGAATATTTGAATCATAATTGTCATGCTTCAGTAAAAGTATCAGAATCGTACTTCAATCCATGGATGTCCAACAATGGGGATGCACATTGTAGAAAATATTCCCCTTGTTTTTATGGTGACAAATGATGCATGAATGAAAAATTTTATGTCAATTTCAAGATATAAAAGCAATTGTGAATGGAGAGAAATTCAAAAAAATTCTTTAGTTTCAAAATTCAAAAGTAATTCATAAAAGAAGCTTATAAAAAGGAGCATTATATCAATTAAATTTGTGTTTACAATTTTAGGTCCACAACATTATTGTTTTGAAAATTCATATGCATAAAAAGTTAAAAAACTCTCGTTCAAGTTGTAGTAGTGTCTCATGTTCGTAGGAGCAACATGGAAATTTTTGGCAATTATGAAAAAGACTATAACAATAATAAAAATATGGGAGAAGATTGTGAGTTCAAAACTTCGATGTAACTATTTAATTCTAATCACTAGGTGTTTTGAATTCATCAACCATTTTGATGTTCCAACAAACTAACAATCATACTTTGGATGCTTCAACAAACCACAAGACTCCACTTAACATAAAAACATAAAGCTTCAATTCATTTTATTCAATTTTGAGAACACAAAAACTATCACCTTTGTCCTAGTTTTTACCTCTTTGTTTGAAGTCTTCTCTAGTTGCATTTGTTTTTTAGGTGTTGCAACAATGAATTGTCAAACTCCAATTTGCATAAAACCATAGCCTAGGTCAATTCGTTTGATTCAAGTTGGAGACATGGAAAGTTCTACTATGAACTTTTTGTTCTAAATAGTTGTAACTCTTTGTTTGAAGTTTTTTAAATTGCATCTATTTGTTGGGTGTTACAACATTGAATTGTTAGACTCTAATCTACATAGAACATGGGGATAATAATTCACACAAGTCATCACTAATGAATTTAGAGATAGAAAGACATGAATGTGTTCAACATTTCTACCTATTTGACAATGTTAATAGGGATGGACCACAACACAATGACATTAGAATTGGTCTGCCAAAGAAGTCCAAAGAAGTTCCAAATTTTGAATCCACTATTGAAATCCAATCAAATTGAAAAAACCATGTGAGCTCAATTGGGAACATGAAAAAGTTTTGGTTTTGATTAAAGCCAAGACACATTGCAGTTATTGATATGGTGCATGGTCTTAACAACTTTGAAACAACTATTACAAACTGGAAGAAAATATCAATTATTGTGATGGACACGTGTTGTTCTTAGCATTTGAAGTATAATCTTGCATGCAAAGACAAATGGGGATCAATTTATGACAACTTCAAAAAAAATTGATTACATGTCATGTACTGGACATAATGAATACTATAAATAATTAAGTTTTCAAGAATTTTTTTTCCCCATTTGTTTTATAACTTTGGTCATGGAATACAAAACATGATCAAAGCATTTATGGGAACCTTTTGACCAATTTTCACACCACCCATGTCTTGGATTTAATGGATGATGTAAACAATGTATATAAATTGCAAGGTCCAAACATGGTAAATTAGATCATTCATATTCCTTGTGGCATAAATGCAAAGTATCATCAAGTAGGCTTTGATATATTGAACTTAAAATATTATTAATTATCATAAGTAATCATAAGGTATTAAATTTTATTATAATTATATTTATAATTACTAATATTTTATTATTATTATGATTTTATAATAATAATAATAATAATAATTTTCAATATCAATTATTTAAATTTTATTTTAATATTATTCACATAAATTTTTGGTGTGTTCAAAGAGACCATGGTATTGCGCATGTTTGTGCAATGTTGACTTCTGTAACACCTTGAAGTCATTGACATTGCCACGAAGACCAACAAATAGGTTGGTGAATATCTTGTTGCAATTGATTATTGCTTGTACAATGATGTTGCACCCACTCATAATCTGCAAGAAAGGGCCTTGAATGTTTAGTTTTATAGATGTGTGTCCCATTGATGGCACCTTGTATGGAAGGGAAACCACACCTATTCTTGAAACCTACCATCACTTGTTGCATTTCATTTCCAGATGGCCATGAAATCAAATCCTTAAACATTTTGTTAATGGTGAAAACAACCTCATGAGACACAAAAAACATTATCAATTTGCCCATGACAAATAAATTAAAGCAGATGAACAAGTTCATCTTGATCTCCACAAATTGATTGTTCATGCCATCTTGATTTACACAAGAATTGATTTTTTTCAACTTGTATTTTGTTTTGCAATCATAGACATCAATCAATAGCAATGTAGAACAACATACCCTTGGTCATCTTGAAGTTTTCAACCCAATTTTCATTGTCATATTTTGTCAACAAAAACTTCAAGAACTAGGTGGTGGACCATGGTTTCACCCAATGGCCCAAGTCTATAAGAATGTTGTTCAAGACATTTGTTATTTGAAAATTTTGCAAAGTTGCAACAACAAAAATAGAACTAGTAGTGCTTTCTTTAGTGATCAAATTGATTGTTATAAGAGCCTATGTAGGTTCCATGACAATCTTTTGCAAGATCTTCAACAAAAATGTAATGCAATTGATGATAACAAATGTATCAAGTTGCCTCTCATCCATGGTGACTCTGTGTGAGGAAGAGGGTTTGAAACTGACACAACAAAGAAAATGCAAAGAACACAAGAAATAATGAAACAACAAGTTTGCGTGAGGAGGAATGTTTGAAGTCGACACATTAAAAAAGATGCAAGTAATGTAAGATGTAGAGAACACCGAGGAGAAGAAAGGAGATGCGTAAAAATGGCAAAACGATGATGACAAAGATTTTCATGTCAATGATAGCTCAACGTTTAATGTGAATGTGTTGGCATGCGTGACCTCAAGATAGGTTTACCCTCTACAAACAATGAGTGCAATTTAAATGGAGCACAATGGTGCTAGTGCAATTACAACAAGAGTGGTCATTGAAACTATGAATAAAGTTTTTTCAAGCACCAACCCTAATGTTAACCTACTAATGTAGCACAATGGTGCCAGTGCAATCAAAACAAGAGTGGTCATTGAAACTATGAGTAAAGTTTTTTCAGGCACTAACCCTAATGTTAACCTACATTAACAACCAACACCTAGCCCTGTGTTTGGGAAACATGGTTATATAGCAAAACTGGGTCTCTGATTGTTTTGAGAACCATGGTTATGAATCCTGAGAAATGCCCTGATAACTGTCAGGGGTCTGTCCCTGTTTCTACTGACTGCCCAACACTGGTAAATAGAGTTATGGGTAATGTCACCCTGTCTTTGGGCCCTGGTTTGACCCTCTAAATAACCCCTGCTTCATTCCCAATTAGACTATATCTGTAAAGTGTGGCACTCCAAAACTGGGGGTGAAACTCTCCTGAGGACCAATTTAGGTGAGAAAACTTCCCTGCTGTTTTTCCTGTCATGAAATTGAAAAGAGGAAAACACGTAGTTTGCCTCAAACCTGTGTCATGAGCCACTGTTGTCCAAAAAACCATATTCTGTCATAGTGATACATTGGTTGGTGCCAATTGCTACCAACATTTTATACAAATCAATTTTCTTACTCATAGCAACAAAATGATAGAAAACCCTCATGAGAATCAAGAAATCTCCATAGCCACAATTGTGAAAGCCAGAACAAGGTTAAAACTTTTCTTTCAAGTCAAAGAAAGACTTCCAGATAAGGACTTTCACAACCAGGAAGAAGGAACAACACAGAAGGGAAGAAGTAAAATGAAGAAACAATAAATCAATAGAGTTATAAAGCCCTAGTGCATCTACTTACTTTCTAGCTCTATTATGTAACTATAAGTACCCAAAACATCAGAGCCCAAGTCAAACGCCGCATTGAGATTGACATGGATGGCTTTTGGTAAGAGGAAAATAGCTGCAGATACATGAATGTAAAAGAGAGATGCAGGAATCTCAATTGTGCAAATCTTAATCTGTCCCCATCCTGGCACTTTCTTTCTACCAAAAGTCAACTTCAATCATGGAAACCTGGCAAAATAATGACTGGATGGTATGACATAAGACCATTCTTATGCTTGTTCCTTCAAATAACATGAAGATTTGCAATTTCTTTTAAAGGAGTCAGATGAAAGAAGTGCTCAATAGTTGCCTGTTTTGAGCCATACCAACTCACCATTGCTGCTAGTGCTTGTGCCAAGTTGTACATGAACAAATTCTTGGAACTCAACAACACACCAACTTCTAAGCAAAAAATTCCCAGTTATCCTCTCTCAATTACAGGTAGAAACTGTATGTAGCAGTAGATTTATAATGTCAGTCATGTTGGGAATGCAAGTTACCGAAAAAGAATACAGTAATGCTCTCATGTTGAAGAGCACCTGTAATAAGCAATAAATATAGCAACTACACAACTAAAGGTCAATTTTAAGTGACACAACTCGAGACTGCTGGTTGTGCCTTGCTAACCTTTTATACACACTTGAGAAGCAAGAAGGTGCCCACCATGGTCTTCGCACTTCTTGTTCACCTCTTAAGCACGCCACTGGGAAAAAATGAACCAATCACAACACGATCAGAGGTACCTTGCTGTCACTCTTTGCTAGAGCTCTGAATTGTAAGTCATGTCATATAAAGCTAGGTCAGAAATTTATTGTAGGGAGTCTGTGAAGAAGCTTTCACATCAACAAGGACCATGGAGAAACAACTCTGTTAGAACCTATAGATTGCATCCATGTAAAAAAAGCATATTGGAAGGTCTGTGAAATGCAAAAGGCTTTCTTCAGGGGGGGAGTGCCATCATACCTTTGATACAGCGAAGTTCCTTGCAAAGTGTAATGAAATCCCCCCACTTCATGTGACATCTCCTAATAAAGCGAAGAATTTGCTCAGTTGTGAAAGTAGACAAATTGTCTAGGTATTCCCCATTAATACCATTTTGCCTGAAAGTCTCTTTATAACCACCAAGTCCTATCTCCTCAAGCCAAACTCCCACATCCTGTAACACATAGATCGCCATCAAGAAAGATATGCGGCCCTGAACATTATTTTAGGAGGGGAATTGAAAAAAAATCTTCACGGATCAGAAAGCTGAATGCTTAGAATTTTGCTGAAATTTTCTGGAATTCTAAGGCGAAGTCACTCTTGAATTGCCTCTTACTAATCGAAGAAAGCGGATTAGAAATCGGCCCTGTACCTCGAGAGTTCCTCATGAACAATTTATAGACTTGAAAAGCGTCTTTTTCCCTGGTAAAAAAGTCAGCCGGATTCTTGGAACGATCACAGAGAAAACTACTGTATCAGAAGATACACAATGAAACCAGAAATTCATGACGACGAGCTAACAAAGATTATTAGAGAGCAAGAACTGGGCGCCGTACCTCGACTTTCCAAATGAAGAAATCTAGAGGTTCGGGAGTGCCCCCACTGGTCATTAAGCCAAAATGCCGAAACAAGTTCGGAAACAGCTGCGCCGCTTCGCTTGTTGTGTTTCCTCCCAAGCTCCCTCTCAAACCTTGCAACAATGACTTTCCCTAACTAAATTATATTCTTCCATACTCTTGGTAACACGATTTTCTGTGGAGATCTGTGGAAACAAAACCTTGCATATGTATGGTGGTAACGACTAACAACACTACTTCAACAGACTTAGAAAAAACAGAGAGAAAAAAAAAAAAAAAAAGACAGAAAAGAAAAGTATGTCGGATCTTCGAAAAGAGCTCTGCTATCCTCCTTCGCTGTCCATCGGCTGCGGCGCCGCATTTGCAGCACACAGATTCGAGTCTAACGTACCGAAGCTTCGTGTAGCGCTTGCTCGGTCCACAACAAACCCTCGTCTAAAGCTCCTCTTTCGTGATCTCTCCTATCTCTGCGCTCGCCCGCCTGCCCGCCCCTACAAACAAAAACTGGATTATAAACTAAGGAGTTTGTCGTCTCGGATGAATGAATGAGAGTGGATAGTAATTGCGTGGCTAGTTCATCATGCAACAACTCCTCATATTAGGTTTTTTGGGGGCAAATTTGTGATGTAGCCAAAGTGGCGATCGTCCATAAGAAGATTTAGCCAAGTTTTGGCTAGAAGCTGAATATGAAAGTAATTAAAAAACAAATCATGCTTCTATGTTTTTGGCTGCCTACTTGAACCACGTATAGCATTCTGGCGATTTTTCTTAATTTTTTTTTCGAATTGTGACTATTGAAAATCTCAACATACACTTGATTTTAGCACTTTTATCTTTTAATTTTTTGCTTTTTGGCTATATAGCCAGCAAAATAAAAGGCCGCCTCGTGTGCCACATGCGGATTTTACCCTGTTATGGTAAAGCAATTATAGGGCAGGCAAACAACTAGGCTATGTACTGGTGATGTGGGTGAAAGGAATGGATGAGCTCACTCAGTCATATCTAGCTTTCATCCACTGCTTATGCCTTAAGACTCATTTTGTGGATGGATGAACAACTCTCATACTTCTTCTTTCCCCCATTTTCTTACCCAAATACAAAAAAGCTGCCTTCACACTTAGTGCTAGGTATCTATGGATGAGTACATCTAAAAAATAGACCTTAACCTATTTTCCATCATTATTCACAATTCTCCTCCACAAGAGTTCTTATTCACACTTGATGTTAAAATCAATGTCAAATGAAAATCTAGGTGGCATCCTACATGGCACCCAATGTTAAATGGGCGAATAATAGCTTACAGTGAATGTTAGTTTAACATAAGATCTTCACCATAAGTAAGTTTAAGTCTTAAAATGACTAGTACGGTGTTAAGGGACTCAACCAAGTGTGAATGCACCTTCATATAGTAGGTAGCCATGTAAAAAAGTCATCAACCTGCCCAAATACCTATTTATACTGGACCTGCTTAGAGCAGTTGTGACCCTAAGAAGCTTAGGGTGATTTGGCAGAATCTCCCCTAAGTAACCATTATGTACAGGTAATGCAGCTTAGGTGAAGGGCAGAATGTCTCATGACTGACAATTACATATTTACAGAATGGGCAGGGGGCATATTATGGCCCCGAAGGAGCTTTCTGGCATGCCCCACTAGGCCCACCAGGGGTTATAATACATTTTCCCCTTTGAAGTAAATGTACATTGGGCCTCTTCTGTACATGTGGAAATGCATAATCTGCCACCTTGACAGATTCCAAATGAAGTGCATAATCTGCCGGGGGCCTCTTCTGTATAGGCACACAAAAAAGGCATTATCTGTCACCTCACCAAAATTCTGCGCATAATCTACTGTGGGCCGATTCTGTATACACAAAAAGGCATTATCTGTCACCTAAGCAAATGAAGTGCATAATCTGCTGTGGGCCTCTTCTGTACACACGAAAATGCATTATCTTGACATCCCAGCAGATTCCAAATTAAGTAGTCTACATAAATCTGCAGAATTATAACAGGTCATGGTGGCATCTCGAGTTAGAACGTGTAGGTCGGGTAGTCGTCTGGATTGGGACGTGGATTCGGAGGTTTCAAAACAATGATAGGTGGAGGACATGTCGATGATAGATATCATCTTCCCAGGTCACCATGGGACGTGGATTGGCTCGTCGATTGGCGCCTGGGTGTAGAGAGGTGCTAGAGAGGGAAGAAGAGACGACGAAGGAAGCGAGCGATCGAGCGAGAGAGAGACAGAGAAAAAGAGAAGGAGATTGCATTAGGGTTTGGCGTCTTTGCGTGATTTTTGAATCGAGCGAGGTGCTGTTTTTGACCTCTGCGATGTTGCAACGGGGAGGACGGTTTTAGAGTCGGTGCGTGCGTTTTTTTTTTTTTTTTTTTTTTTTTTGGGGTGGGGGGTTTTTTCCTTTTTTTGTTTCCTTTTTTTTTGAGTAAGGGGGGGTGGGGGCTTTTTTCTCAGCACAACGGGAAAACCTAGCGGCGGGAAAAAA
>Ga0116231_10003132_pt1 | contig 34550 bp, 20 predicted proteins | sample S1TSphgellanicum_2_FD_89695 | JGI IMG/M metagenome (GOLD analysis project Ga0116231, IMG submission 89695) | Host-associated microbial communities from peat moss isolated from Minnesota, USA - S1T2_Fd - Sphagnum magellanicum MG | ecosystem: Host-associated > Plants > Peat moss > Unclassified...
GGGGGGGGGTTATGATGTAAATGTCATTTGCAATGGATCGAAATAAACAAGAGGGAAATGTTTTTACAACTATAGAACATAATGCCCTATTGTGAATTAAATCAGATAGTGCCCCTCTTAAGGGATGATCGCTTTGAAATGTTCCCATGGCAAACGAGATGACTATGACATCATCACAAACTTACCAAGCTTCATAGGTTCGTACAAATTTCATGTGAAATCTGGTTTTCATAGGTTCATACAAAAATCACACAAATTCCATGTTATGGGGTCCAAATTCTTTAAGGTGTAACAAAATCTTGTCACAACATCACCCTTTTCTGTCTTTTTTACCTAATCATTTTTACCATATAAAAATACATTTATGGATGTTGTGATGGAATCTAGAATTATAATGGTTTAAAATATAGTCCTTTTGAAATTTTTGACAACTTTTGATTCAATATTTTTTATGGGGATCAAAATATAGGGTTTAAAAAACTATATAAAGACTAGGCCCTTTTTGTCCTATGTGGTACACCTTAGATTTTCACCCTATGGTTAATATGAAGAATGTTTACATGTATTCAATATCTTAAATATTTAAATGAATGAAATAATTTTTTTAAATGACATATGTGGATGTTCATTTTTAATACAAAAAAATCACATAAATTTATCCAAAATTACAACACAATAATTACATAGATTTAGTTAAAATGTAAATCGTACATACTTCACATCAAAACATCACAAATAAAAAAGACACATTATTTATATATATAATATTTTATTTTACTTTTTGTCATTTTTTCATTTTGAAGCCCACGAATTCTGCATGAACATATTGCTTTATGATTTTTGCACATATTTTATTGAAATTTCATGATATTATAAATTTGTGATGAACGGTTTCACAGTTGCAGTGATTATAAAACAAGGGAGACTTAAATGCATAAAATGCACAAATAAAAAAGATAAGTTATATGATGTCCTCACCTACTTCATGAAGTTCTTGAATATGATTTGTCTTGACATCAAATTAAAGGAATTTGCCACAACTAGCTAAAAAACAACCCAAGTTGAAATGAAGGTCTAAGGTGCACTTGATGACACATGGAATATTGTCTCACATCCACCCTTGGTTGCTACTCCAAATTGGTGTGGGGAGAAATGTGTTACAAAAGCATTGAAAAATTGAAGGCATAAAATTTAATTTGTGAATTGATACAACATTTCCCCCATGGCAATGAAATGAACTCCATTTGAAGGCTTGCTCATGGCTAAAAGGTAGGTTGCCCCAAGGACATGTGCAATTCAACATGGTTTGTCACCTTATGTAATATGAAAACCAAACAAAAAATCCGTTCGTATAATCTTTTAAAAGAAAACAATTCCAAGGTGTTCAAAAACCATCCTAAAAGGACCATTTGTAAATAAATGTGACATGCATTGGAATGCCAATTTGAAGGAGTCAAACAAAAACTTGAGGTCCTGATTTGGTTCATAATTTTCCAAGAAAAATGAGAAGAAACCATTTCATTTAAGATGTAAAACAATGAGAATTGAAGTGGTCTTAGAGGATGTGGGTGCAAGAGAAAATAGTTCTAGAGCTCGAGTTGCTCGAAAATATTCCCCTACATGTCTAAAAACTAAACTACAAAATAAACATTTATGAATTGCATGATCATTGTGAGTGATTTACATGCCCCCCCCCTCTAGGCCTATAAATACCTCACAACAAGTTTGTAGTAGACTATGGTTAAGTGATTGATATTCAATGAATCATTAGGTTGCATTTGTAATCTAATGATTTTGATAAGAAGGTAAGAACATACATTCACAGTGATATGAATGAAGATTATCACAAAAGAATAACTTAATTAAGGCCAAAGAAGAGTTCACCCATTTGTAAATTATTGTGATACATCAAGTTGATTCCTTTATTTCCAATGAACGTCAACTCCACTTCACCCATCCAAAAACATCAAGAATAGGTTAGTTGGAAAGCTAAGGATTAGGCATTTATGTTCACCAAGTCTCAACCTTTGCAACATAGTGGTGATTGGAACATCCAACCCCCAAGTTATTAACTTTAAATTGGATTCGCAACAAACCCCTTTTACTTCCAACGATTATATCTCTCCAATAAAAAGTTTGATGAAATTGAAATTTTGTTTGAAGATGCATTGAATAATAATTTAACATTATCTTAATTTGTAAGCCAAACCATTGTTGTAATCAAGAAATCTTGAATTTAGAAAAAAAATCTAAAGCTACATCTAAGTTGGATTCACAACAAACCCCTTCTACTTCCAACAATTATATCTCTCCAACAAAAAAGTTTGATGGGTTGAAATTTTGTGTGAAAATTCATTGAGTACTAATCTAATATTGTGTCAATTTATAAACAAATTCATTTTTGCAATCAAGAGATCTTGAATTTAAAACAAAAAGTTTAAAAACTACTTTCAAGGAAGAAAAAATTTATTCTATCATAACATTTCCTCCTCCTCCTCTTTAATCTAACACATCCTTCTTGCCAAAAACTCTTCTCCAAATCATAAGTCCTTTTCTTTCAACACAAGCAAAACATCATAAACTCAAGGAGCCACCCATAAGACCCCTCCTTGAATTTGTTTTCCCGTGGCCAATAAGAGCTTGTGGAAATCCTTCCTTCTAACCAATGGTTTCTTTTCCTTTCATGAACCAATGGGATTTGAGGATGATTCCATTCTCCAACGATGGTTAGGATGAAAATCCTTGTACTCAATGAAAATATTAAAAAGTTTCCATCCTTCACTCAAGATAGAATATTAATCTTCATGACCAATGAATTTGGAGGATCCGTCCTTTTCCTTACCTTGGTTATCTTGATGGGCCTTGAGCTTGATCATTGTTAATTCCATCCATTTGGCCCAACATCTTAATTTTTGACCCTAATCCTTTTAAAGTAACTAACTTTTAGAATAGTTTATTGGTAGTAAAAAATAACATCTTTTGGTTCTTCGTTCACTAAATCAATTCTAAAACATTAGTAACCTTCCTTCTAGCCCATGTACTATTCATTCATCTAGTCCATATTATTATTATCTCCCATGTGCTATTTATTTATGTAGTACACAATCATGTTAGGAAATAAGTTTCCTACCACAAGATTTCCATTGCACCCAATCTATTGTTCAATTTGGGTTTTTCATCAATTTTGTCAAAACTAAGCAATTTGTTTAGTTACCATTGTTGTAATTGTCAACCAAACCTTTTAACCCTAATCACAATTGTATTTAAAGGAACAAGATTTCATGGAATAATTAGTTTGTTAACATGGTGAGCAATTCTAGAGGGTGTGAACCTCAACCTACGCCACTAAATCATGAAGGGCATGAATTACCTCTTGATTTGAATTTGACACAATTGGTCGAACACAAAAAACAAGTTAGAAGAAGAAAAATGCACTCTCAATTAGAATTTGAGCACATCATTAGACCATGGCATTGGAAGTTGGGTGCTAATGAAAATGTTTCTTCACTCCCCCAAGTATTTAAGTTTTTTCTTTTGCACTAACTTGTTCTTGGCCCATTTCCTCTTTGCCTTGCCCTAACTTTAGTCACAATCCTAAGGCTAAGGTCATGACAATGTTGATTTCACAACCACATCCATCATCCCCCTTCCTTTACCATTAAATTGACATTGTATTTTTCATCACCATGCTAAATTTAAAAATCCCAAGCCTCTTTAGACCCATTTAACCTTTGTCAATAACCTTGGTGAAAATTTTAATCCACAAATTGAATTAAAAAACCAACCAAATTAGATTCAAAGTTTACACACATGCAAATAATGAATCAAATTTTAATCAAAATCAAACAAAGGATGTTGGAATGGTGATGTTAAATTTAATTCATGTGAAACCAAATAGTGTTGTTTAGGAAGTAATCCAAAACTTTTTCAACCAAAAAGTACCTAAAAATTTCAATTGTGACAATCATGACATTGTCGTTTAAAAGGATGCCCAACAATGCCTCATGAAACTCACATTCCAACCTAATTTTAGTAAGGCATTTATGGAGGTGGTTAAAAGTAGCATAAGCAATTTGCCCTAGAGTCTCCCATGAACACATGAACCTCACACAACATAACACACTTACGAGGTTATGAGGCTTACCATATTGGCATCCTAGTTGGCTTACCCCCTTTCATCATTTTCACAATGTTGTCTTGAGTTACCATAAACCAAGTAGATTTCCAAACAATAAATAAGTTGTAGAAATAATAGGTTTTTAACAAGTGACCATTGGGGTAGTGGAATTATGGTGGTGTGTGAAAAATCTCATTCACCAACTGCACTATATTCAATGAAGATGCAATGGGGAAAATTTTGAATGAACATGGGAATTTAGAGTGTTAAAGGTTGTTGTTATGGACACTTCTTCAACAAAAAGATTTCCACTTGCCCAAATTGAAGTTGGTGCCCCAAGTTTTTACATTGTTGGGCACGTTTTAAGGGCATTACCTCATTAAAGTCAAAAGCAATGGCACTTGATTAGGGCACTTGATTGGCTAAAAGAAAAGTAAATTATTGTTACATGTACCAAACCATTGGAAATAAGGTGGATGGAAACATTAAGGTGGCTATAACATGTAGCCGCAACCCAAACAAATAGTAATTTTAGGGAAAACTCCAATGTTGGACTAGTGATGGATTTTATCATACAATATTATTCCAAGGTCAAATTGTGGTAAAAGGAGCCAATGGTGACATCCTAAATCACATTGTGACAATGTTTTTACATTGTAAGCATTGTGTTTAAATAGTGTTTAAATAATGTTTAGACCAATTTTTACATTATTTCATTATGGTGGTGGCAAACTATGATGATTCATGCTCAAGGCAATGCACAAGAAATTGGAATTTCAAAATGAAGTTGTGAAGAATGGTGATGGTAATAGTGGAGAAAGTACCCAAACCCTAGATGAATCACTTCAAAAAAAAAAAATTATTACTTTTTCATTTTTTGAAAAATTAAAAATGTTGTCAAAATTACATGATCATGTATGATGATTATCCACACATTTGGGTGTAAACATAGTAAAAGGAAGCATATCATGTGTTGATAATGTTTTAAACTATTTTTTTTATTTTTGAAAAAATCACTAATGTAGCACAGTAAAGGATTGTCAAATTTTTTCCCCTTTTTACGTTCCATTACTTGCAAAGTTTCAACGTTCAATTTTGATGCAAATTGACAAGAATCCCTTTGCAAATTCAAAGCATTTATGAACATTGTTTATCTTTTTCAAGTATCCATTTTTTTATTATATTTGCACCATTGTTTTTCAAAATTGGAAAGGACATTAGTATTGACAATTACAAGAGAAAAAACACTTGAAATTATTGTAATTTTCTTTTTCAACACATCTTCATGCCTTTGTTTCAAACGTGCTTCTAGCCCTGAAAATTATGAAATTTGAGAATGTGTTTTTAACAATAGTTATTCATTTTTATGTGGTAAAGAACATGTATGCATGATATTTATGACCAAAATGTAGTGAAAAATATTTATATCTAGAACAAAGTTGAAAACAATGTATGAAAAATCCAAATTATAGATAATAAACCAACACATGAATGTTGCATGTTAATTGTAGTCCTTACATAGGATTTTAACCTTGGTGCCCTTGGCTCATTTTATTGTGTTTCCTCCCATTTACACAACAAAATATAGTGAAAACACATTAAACTAGGTCCAAAAAATAAATTCAAAAGAAAATAAATAAATTGTGTGATAAGTACATTAGAAAGTAATGATGTTTAGTGAGATTAACTTTTTGAACTACATGAATGTCAAATGTGATATATAATTTTTTTAAAAGCTAAAAAGTAAATTATTTTTTCAAAAATCTATCAATCTATTTTGCAAAAATTATGATAGTTTTCAAATTGCAGAAAATATTTTTTTTCACATTCATGGGGAACAATTTGTGAAATTTAAGAATATGATGCATTTATTAAGTGTTTAAAGCATGTTTTAACACTTTTGAAACACAAAATGCATTTTGCATACATACAAAGAGAAAGATTTTGAGTCTATCAAATTTAGTTCTACCAAAAGGGAAATTTACCTTTGTGGGGCTTAACATTATCATAAGTGAAACATTCAAGTTCCAAAAAAGTTGTATCTACATGCAAGATAGTTCATAACCACTTATTACCCACATACAATCTACACCATATTAATTAATGGCAAGTTCACACTAAGCAAAAATATAGCTCACTTACATTGATGCTAGTACCAAATTTTTAAACACTTGCCAAAACAATAAATTGTGGACAAAGTTGCCCTTGGGGTACAATATGCTTACAATTTGTATCCTAAGGATGGTCTTTCATTTGTGGTAATATGAGGCCAAACCCTAAAAGAACCCCCATGATAATAAAGGGCATAATAATTCATCAAACAACTTTTTGGGTGCCTATTCGATAGCGGTAAATTTTATTGTTAACCTATGATTGGTCCATCTTTTACCACACTAGGTGGAAAAGATTGTGCAACCATGTTGTGGTGACAACTAAAAAATAGGCTTATTTTTCAACAAAGAAGCTACCTATACCTTAATGTGTAAATGTGCGTGAGGTAAATGTGAATTGAAATGCATTTGCTCACATCAGTATACCAAGCCAACCACATATCCCAACTATAAAGAACCAATGTGAACCCACCATGAATGCAAGTAACTTAATAACTAATTTGAAGGTTGATTCAACAATGTATTCAATCAAAGTTTCACCCAAATCCATATGGCAATGCTCATTCAAGGTTTTTTTAAAGCTCTTAGAAAACCTTACACAACCAAAAAAATGAAAAGAAAAATTCCTAAAATGTCCATATCACTCACACCTAGTTCCTAAGTCTTAAAATTTCAAGAATATCAAATTTATTTTGTAAAATGTTTACATGTTAAAGTTGGATTAATCACAAGCTTAGGTGAACATGAGATTTTCCCCCTTGATGAACTTCATGGTGCATAGGGTACTTTTACCCCAAAAACCATTTGGTTTCATTAAATTGTTTGGCCCAAGTGATTTGAAGGTTGGTTAAATAGGAACAAAACCATGGCTCTTGCTAGAACTAGGATTTTCATACTTGAGAATTAGAAGATGGAGACATTTGTTTTGGCTTAAGGTAGATCCATAATGGTAGGCTTGGCAAATTAACTGGCACATATTACAATAATGAGATCTAGAGTTCAAGCAATTTTAGATGCAACTAAAAAATCCTTTAATTGCATAAGTGAAGTCACATTGAACCATTAGTTGCAAATGATGACTTAGTGTGACGTTAGCACATTTCCCATGAATGAAATATATGGTCAATGTATACACTTCCATCCTTTGATTAGTGTATAACATTTGCAACTACTAACCATTCTTTTGCAACTAAAAAATAACCCTATCACTAATTGTCATTTATCAACATAATAATTTATTGGGATTTTATTATTATTATTGAAATATTAATCTAGGCCATCCATTATGGATGGCCATAGATTTCAACACATGCTTTAATTAGATTTTGACACATGACGAAACTTGGAATTTTTTATATGTGATTTATCTAATATATAATTAGGAAAAATTAACATGGTCCAATTTGAACTATTTACATGATGACACTTGGACAAATGAAAATTTGACACATAGAATGTGGAATAGATTTTTATGAAAATTAATCTTTTTTTGAAATCTTGATTTCAAGCATCCATTATGATTATTCAATTTAGATGTATTTATATTATGACACACAACAAAATCAAAATTTGCCATGTGGCATATTGATTAAATTTTGGAAAAAAAATTTTAAAATAAATAATTACTTACAAAGGTGGGTAGGTAGGTAAAATTATGTGCATAAAAAAATACATACTTACCTAAGCTACTTACTTACCCACCTAGCTACCTAATTAAAAGGTAGGTAAATAGGTAGGAAGGTAGAAAAATAGGTGAATTAAAAAATAACCATGTAAATAACTTTATTTTACTTTGTTTTTTTTTTACAATTAAACTTCTATGAGCTCATCCCAAATGGCACATAATTTTTAAGGTGAAGTCCAAAGTGAAAACATTTTTTTATATACTATGTCAAATGACATTAGAAGACAAAACATATGGATTAAAACTTATAGTTGCACCTTAGTCTAAAATTCAATTGTAGCTAAAAATGATTTTTTCACAAGTTTTGTACTTGTTTTTAGTTTTGTAAAATTTACAACTAAATATGTAAGAAATAAGTAACTAATTAACTAACTAATTAATTAGCTAATAATTAATTACTTACCCACCCACCCACCCACCCAACCACAAAACTACTTACTACATTATTATTTAATTATTTTAGAACTAACATCGATCATTATTCTTTCATGGTTTCCAATAACTAATCAATTGGTTCATAGTAATAATTCAAAAATAGTAATATTTTATTTCAATAAATATTTATATTATATCCAATTAATTAATAAAGTCACAAATTAATCATTTCAGTTTTTAATATATCTAATTATTTGGCAATTAATTTTAAAATAATAATTTTCTATTTACTCAATTATTTAAATAAAATATTATTTTTACTTATGAAAATAGACATTTTAAATTACTACTGATCAACTCAGTAAATAAAAAATAATTAGGTATTAATTGATTATCTAAGAAAATAGATTATTAATTAATTGATAATTCTTTAATATTAATTATAAATGATTAAATTTCCAATTTTTAAAATTAATTAATATATATTAAATCTGTTGTAATAAACCATTAATATTAACTAATTGTTATTTCTTTTTTTTTAACCTAATCATTGTATCAATTTATGATTTAATACCCAATTAATGAATAAAAAGATTTGAATTAATTAAGAAATAATAATTTATTATTTAGTTAGTTGGTATTAGTTTAAATATAATTAAATGATACTAATTAATGAATCATTTGAAAATAATAATAATTAGATAATTAATGTTCTTTTAATATAACAATTATATATCATATCAATACACCACTAGAATTTTTATTTTTTGAAATTAACTAAGTTGACTAAATGGGTCTTTTTATTCCAAAACATGTTTTTTTGACTAAGAGCCAAGGGCTTGAATGACAATGGGTATCTTTTGATTAATCAATTTGACTAAAATGAGCAATTTGACAATTAGTCAAATCGAACATCTAGTCAAATTGGACTTTAAAATACCACCTTGTCAAATTGGTTAGTGGTTTGGTTAGTAAGACCACTTAATCTAGTCAAATTAATAAGTGTTTTAATCAATAAGGCCACCTATTATACTCAATGATTAAACCTAACTAAGTAGGCTTGGTCAAAATGGCCAATGGCCTAGTCAAAAGGGTCAATTACAAATTCCAATACGAATTGGGTATCTTGGGATTACATGTAACATTTTGACTATGTTTGACCAATTAGAAAAAAGTTGGAAAATGTAAAAGTTAATTAATCATAATTAAATCAATCATCACCAAATTAATTATGGTTCAACTACCAATGGAAAAATAATTAAAATCAAAACTAACCATAACTAATCTAATTATGGTCAATTTAACAATAGTTGGTTTAACTTTAATAAGTTTAGCCATGTTGATTAATTTAGCATAATTAATTTAACCATTATTAGTTGGGCTACAATATTGGTTTTGCCATAACTATTTTAACCATTTTGATTTTAGCCATAATTATTTCATTCATGTTTATTTTACCTATAATTAATTTTTGCATAGTTGGTTTTGCCATAAAATATTTATTCATAGTTAGTTGAATGAAATTTATTTATTCATTATTAGTTTAACCATGGTTAATTTTTCCATAATTATTTAAACCATTTTGATATTAGTCATAATTATTTTAGTCATCTTTATTTTAACCATAATTAATTTATGCATAGTTGGTTTAGCCAGTTCTATTTTAGCCATGGCTAGTTTAACCATAAAATATTTATTCATTGGTTAATTTGGCCATATTTACTTTACTCATGGTTAGTTTAACCATATTTATTTTACTCATGGTTAGTTTTAGCCATTTTATGGTTTGGCCATGGTTGGTTTAACCATAAAATATTTATTCATTCATTCATTTGATCTTATTTACTTTATTCATAGTTAGTTTCACCATATTTATTTTATTCATGGTTGATTTAACCATTTCCAATTTAGCCACGGTTGGTTTAGCCATTATTAGTTTATTAATCATTAATTTTTCCATAATTAATTTTTCCTAGGTTAAATTATTCACCTATTTAACTTATGTAATGTAAATATGTGGCTAAATAGCCTAAATACAAGTAGCTTATATGTAAGTGTATTTATTTATGCATACCCTAACCATACTCCACATATTCACCTATATTTTAACCTATAGGTAACCTTGTTATATAAGTTAGGGTAAACCGTTCATATACCTATGATAAATTATTAGTTTTAACTAGTTATTTACCTAAAATACACTAATGAATGTGTAATTAAGTAGTTACATATTTTTGATAATATATAATGAGTTAGGTCAAATTTGTAAGGATTAGTCATAATTTGGTTATAATTATCAATCAATAGTTTAATACATTAGTATTATCTTTATATATAAATTATATAATTCAAGGATTTATAATATGGTTATAATTATTAATTATAACTAAATAACTAGACACTAATTATGACTAATTTTTATTTTAACTTAATTAACATACATATCTACTTATTTATTTATTTAATTTTTGTATCTTACGTAATTATTTAGGAATAATGTTATGTGAACTAATAGGCTTTAGTGTTGTGTGGACATGAAAATGTTGCCCTAACTTACTTGAAGCTTCTTCACCTAATTGTTAGTTATAGGCTCTTAAACCTAAGCCTAGGAACTTAGGTTATAAGTTCCTAAACATAGGGATTTCAGGAATAGGTATCTAATTTTAGGCTTAATCTAGGTTATTTAGGTTCTATCCACGTGGCATAGCCTAGATGGCCAATGTTTAAATGTCACGTGGCATAACTTGGGTGGCCATTATTTAAATACCACAAGGCATTTGCCTAGTCAAAATGGTGTTTGACTAATAAAAAATAAGAATCAAAATGATTAATAAAAAATACTAATCAAAATAACTAATCAAAAATTCCAACCTAGGCACATGTTCAAAATGACTTGTCCAAAATGATTAAGAGGTTACTTTTACACCTATCCAAAATGGGGCCTTTTTGACCAAAATCCTAGTCCAAAAAATTAAGAATTATAGTAGTGATTATGACCTCACTATTATAATTAAATCATGCCTTAATAAAAATGGTATTTTAAAAAATGAACCATACAAAATCAATTTAAATGCTGCGTTCTTGGCCTGGGGATTGAAAACCTGAGGTAATTCAAGTTGGAGAGTCATGTGATGGGTGACCATTTTGCACGATTCAGAGAGCACTTTTGTATGTAATGTAAGTAAATGTGTACAACATAGTTGGCATTAATGAATTTTTGACTCTATTTACTTTCAGGTAGGCGAAACCTCCTATTTCCAGGGCCCAAAGCGCGCTTTCAAAGAAGGAACGTCATTTTCATTATTATTTCCTACATAGCTTGTCCAATCCTCCAATTGAACACCCTGCCCAGTGTTATTAAAAAAATCCAATATGCCCATAATATGGTCAAATATATGTTTAATTTACTTTGAATATAAACTAAATTTTTTAACATACTATGAATACATGTCAAATATGTTTAATATACCTTGAATAAAATTTATATAATATAATCTTAATGTAGTTCACAAAACCCTAGTGTACATTAATAAATGTATAAACACACCATAATAACTAACCAAATTGCAACTAATTTGCAACTAAATGAACATAAGAGCCTATTCTTGGATGGAAAATCTAAGAAGCTAATAAATATGGAAGGATGTGTAATTTAATAGTCGCACCATAGTCACAAAAATAGTCGTAAAGTTTAAAAGACGGTGATTAGTTGTAAAAATGATAAAACAAAATTGCAAATGATAGGTAGTTGCATGGAATTACATGTAGTTACAAATTGAATGGTTACATATTACAAGATTTCTTCTAGTGCATTTTGCTTTGACTTGGGTTACAAGTAAGCAAGCTTGGGTGGGACAAGAAAACCTTTATAAAAGTGGTAGGTATCTTTATATAAATAGCAATTTAAATGGACTAGGCTTTTCATAAAAAACCTTTCTATTAGGGTAACCACTTCACTAAAGTGGTTCTATAGAAAATTTATGTGTGGTGTTGTTTATTTCAAGTCCTATAAGTCTGGGGAAATGAAGTGAAGATTATAATATTTTGGTAGTAAAATGTATAGGTGGTGTTGAATTGAATAGAATAATGACGATGGTGTTCAACATTCTAACAAAGTTAAGGTTTGGCATTGGCATAATGCGTTGGCTAGGGAACCTTAAGTGACTATCTATTTTTTTCCTTTTGACTCGCTTAGTTTTTGTGTGGTTGTCTTGTAAAAGTAGGCAATCTTTAGAAAGTAGGGCCTATTTGTAATTGTGTTCCTAATAAACTTTCTCCATGGGCACAAAACATCCCATGTTGTCTATTTCATCATGTATCATCGAACACTATTAGAAAAAATATCATGTGGCACTACACATGTCCATTCAAATCCAATTTTAGTGGAATGGGACTAGTCCATACCCCTGCACATTGGATGTAGTGGATTGGTCTAGTGGATTGGTCCAGCCAAATCCAATTTCAGTGGAATTGGACTAATGTCGTTTCACCATACCTTCGATGTAATGGATTAGTCCACCCAAATCTAGTTCAAAATGTTAAAAAACACATTTTTCTTCTTTTAGACCCCTCCTACTTCCAAAGTTCATAACTTTCTCAACTCCTATTCAAATTGAGTAATCTAAAGTGTTATGACAGCGCCACTTTAAATTCTAGAATTCATCTTTGAACTCTAAAGGTAGTATAGCAACATACAAAGACTATTTGGGTGTTTTCAGAATAGTTTCCTAGTGTTGGGTGTGGCACTTTTTTGATTTTTTGACCATGCACATTTTGAAGGGCCATAACTTTCTCATTTCTACTCCATTTTTGACAAATTTTTATGTTATGAATGCACCAAGAAGAGATCTCCAACTTTTTTTAGACACCATACACAAAACAACCCTCCTTTGAATTTCTTCAAGCTCTGAATTCTTATGTGTTTGGACATTAGCCTATCTACCTAATGCATTGGTAAATAACAAAACTTCAAGTTTATTAGATTTTTCTAATGATGGTACAACCAACATATATAAACCTAGGTATAGCCAACCAACGTATAGTTAACATAGGTATCACCAACATAAGTATAATTAACAGAAAAATAACTAGCATAGGTTTAGCCAACCTAGGTATAGCCAACATAAAAATAACCAACATAGGTTTAGCAAACTTAGGTATAACCAACATAATAATAACCAACATAAATTTAACCAACTTGGGTATAGTTAGTTCATGTGAATAGCCAACATAGGTATAACCAACATACAAATAGCCAACATTTGTATAACCGACATAAAAATAACCAACATAGGTCTAGTCAATATAAGATTAGTCAACATAGGTATAACCAACATAAGAATAACTAACATAGGTATAGCCAACCTAGGTATAACCAACATAGGTTTAACCAACATTTGTCCTAATTCTAACCTACATAGCCTAGGGCAGCCTACATAGTTTAGATGTAGCCTCTTGAGGTGAATTGAATATAATTTGGGAGTCCTTAAAGGTTTTGAATTTTTCGAACAAAAGTGGAGGGGTTAATGTGATTGGAAAGGTTTCAAAGCTCATATATTGATAGTGATATTTCATTATCCATTTGGAGTTGTGAGTTAAAAGTTATGGCCAATAAAAAGGTTAGTAGTCAAATCGTCGATTTGACTCTTGACCATTAAAACCCAGGAAACATGAATTTAATGACCTTTGATGGAGGTGTGTAGCCCAACTTTTGAAAGATCTTGTTGAAGGTTACAACTTTATAATTGGAAACTCCTTAGAATTCATGTGAGGAAGTTAAAAGAGGAAGCTAAGAGCTCCCAAAATTGTGCAATTCATAACTTGAAAATTTCAAGAAAAAAAAAGTTTCAATGTAGTCCTTATAGAGAGGTACAAATTATATTATGCCTAGGCCATGTGAGTGTAACAAGTTCAAAGCAAGTCCATGACCCAAAGTTGACTTCACTTTCATTAATCACTTGCATTGTTTGGTTTGTGCAAGTGACTTATTCATTAGGTGTTCATGAATTTGTCATTTTGTTCTAATCCCCATCCCAAAGCTCTTGTACAACCTTCTTTTTTTATTGCGTGAAATTAAGGAACATACATCAAGGTTTTTTCCTTTCTACAGTTTTTTTTGCTATTGTCATTCAAGGGTTCATCTCCCAACATTTGGGTAGAATTTAGAAATGTGACAAATATTGTGAAGGCAATCAATTCATGAGATATTCACTATTGAAACATTTCAATATGATTGCAAATTTGGGCACATTTCCTACTTTGATTATAAGCCTAATGCATAATGGTATCCATTTCACAAGAATTGGAAAAGATGGGGTCAATGAATGCAATCCATCACTTTTCAAACAATTTTTTGCACCTTTATGTTCAACAATTGTAAATACATTTCCACACACAAGATCTAACCCACCAAGTTTTTGAATCATTGACATTACAATGCAAATGATAGACACACAACTCAATGACAAGAACAAATTGCAACTATCAACTACTCATTATAAAAAATACATGTGACATTGATGGTGGAAACACAAATGAGCATAATGTTCCAACTAAAATGTATTAAGGGGCCTAATTCAGTAAATGTGAAGTCAAAATGCTTTAAGAGTTATATTGATGGGTGTTACTTACAAGCCATTACCACCTTGTAAGTTAGTGAGTCAATTTTCTCCTAGGTAGCATGGTCACCATGTTACCCATTTTATGGAACCTAATTAGAACAGGATCATTGGGCAAACTCTACATCTCAAGTTCTAGAGACCTTTGAAGTCGTAGAGCTGAAATGCTTGTGGGAGACTTGGTTAGCACATTGGTGAAAAGTGTCTACTAGGCTTTGAAATGAAGGTTATTCTAAAGGGTGAACAAGAGAGGCTCTCAAAAACCACATTTGTTCGGTAAACTTTGTGGTTGTCTTCTTGTCCCAGTGTTATTTGTCTAGTTCATCTCATTAACAGCTTGACAGTGGACGACTTCAAAGTTCATTGGTGCTGCCTCAGTGATCTTATGGCACTAAAGCCATCATGATTATCAACTGATTAGGTGCTAATTAGGCTTGCTTGACATTTTCTGACCTCAAATGGAGCTTCATCACATGCTTTGAATGTGATTGATTGTAAAACACTCAGGCAGGTACTAACTACTGATGATCTTTACTATTCCACTTTTATAATCTCAAGACTGCAGAAGTTTTTGCCAAACTTCTCACAAAACAAAAAAAAGAAGTTTTCATTCTCACACAAAATGAAAAGGAGTATTTTGTAATAAAATTCCTTGTTTGAAAAAATTCCAAATTATGAATTTTCTTTCAAAAATTAAATTCACCAGATTATATATGAAGTTCCAGTAGGTAGTCAAAAATATAGAGGGATGCTTAAATGTTTTACTTGTATATTCTATTTGTAACTGGATTTGACCAAATCATATTATGGCAGATTGCCAGTGGCCACTTCATCTCCATCACAAAATTGAAAAATAAAACACTACATGCTTCACTCCTATTGATTCCTGAATTTGAATCTCAAACCAGATGACTGAGTAATAAGATTGGCAAGTGGAATAAATATACTCAATGCTCAATGCTCATGGTCAAGCTGTATTTTTTTCACAGGAATTCATGCAAGTGAATGATAACATGGACACAAATGTTAAGAGTCAATGGCACCTGAATCGAGCAAAGACAAAGGACCGCTAGAAGAAATGCATATAGCATGAAATTAAGATAATAGAACTGGCCTTCTACTCATCACATTGATTGTAATGAGTCTTCCTCCTCCCAGGAAGTAATTCATGACGATTGAAGCGATGGTTTGTAAACATTCTAGGTTGTGTATGTAGATAGTTTGTGTTCAATAAGTGCATTTGGGCATGGTTAAGAAATTTTATATCTCCAAAAGCCATACAAAAATATCCAATGTTATCATGAGAGAGAAGTTGGCACAGGTGGGACCCTAAACAGGCTTTGGGAAAACACCATACATCTCGATGTCCGCCTTTTGATGTAGGTACAACAAGAGGCACCAGGTCGATCTAACCTCTGATTGACAAAGATTCCTCAGGATTTCCGCTGGTCCTTGACTTACTTAGGTACCATGGCTGTGGAAATATACAATTGCTGGAAATGTTGCAACCTCTTCAAATGGAGAGCAACAAAAGTTAAGTCACACTTGACACACAAAGATTAAGGAAGCTACAATTTGTTAACACAATTCGCAAAACCTACCAGACCATATGGATGTGTGACAACACCTACTCTGCTACAGGATTATGTGACCCAGCGCCCTCCTGCGCACCATCCATTGCAAACCTGTTACAACTGAGGTACCAGGGTTCCATATCCTGTAAACCCATCTTCTTCCCTCTTTCTGGGCCACAGTGAACCAGCACCCACCAGTGCACCATGAAGGATGAATGGTAAGTGGTCAGGAAATAGTTTTCTGCTGGGTTCCAGTTCCCTAGCTAACCATGGGGGTTAAGCTCAGTTGCTTTTTTTTTCCTACCTTCCTACTAGCAACTCACAAGCATGTTGTTTATAGGTAGGTAGTAAAACAGCCCTTATCTATGTATAAGCCATCCATTTACCTAGTAGTTACCTATTTTCCTACATATCTACCTATATATGAGACTTATTTCCTACAACATTGGTTACCAAGGTGAAACCAAACATTAACTCAGTTGAGGCTCATCCACAACTGAATAATAACAGGCATCCAGTGGATGGTGCGCTGGTTGGTGCTGGTTCACTATAATCTCTTTCTCTACCTAGGTAACCAGCCGTGTAAAATGGCTAGGTAAGTAGGTCAGGAATGAAAGTAAGGCAAGTACGTTGCAGGCCACAAGGTAGGTACATTTCAGTGTTGGGCATGTATACATGATTTTAGGTGTACCTTCCATGTAATGTAATTGTCTAACCTTGAACATGTACATATAAATGATTTATGCTTACCCACCATGTAAATTTATGTAAAAAAAATTGAAAATGAAAAAACCTGTGCAAAAAATGTTAACATGGGTGTTAATACACAGAACAAAGTTTCAAAATTCTTTTGGTTATGATTCAATCAAATTGGCCATTTGTTGCAAAAATAAAATAAAATTTAAGCTTTGTGAAGTGTCACAACTAATTAAATTAATTAATATGAGTTGCAAGAGGTACCCAAACTCTTGAAAAATGCTTAGGTAAGAAATGAGATTAAAAAGTTGCGAATGAAAATTTTACTCAACCAATGAAATGGGACAACATCCACCCAATATGCATCCAAGATATTCCCCAATAGCATCACAATTTGTCTCATATTTTTTTGTCAAAAAGTGTACGTGGACTTATATTGTGTACATGTGAACTAAAGAGAAGCACTTCCATACTACTTTATTGGTAGTAAAAACTTCTATTTCAGGGTCAGTAAAAGTATTAATTTTTTTTGGTGAAAGACCAACCAAGTTGGCCCATTGCAAAACAAAAAAAAACGTCAACCTTTGGGATGTGCACACACAACTAATTAATATTATTTACAAATGGGGATAGTCACTAAGTATATATAAGATATATATACTTACATTTACCTTGGAAAAAAAAGATGAGGCTGTGTAATATTACCCTCCAACACTTCCATACTCCATGATGTACTAGACTGGTGGGGGTGCTGGTTCAGTTGTGCTGGTGATTATGTGGTTAAAATTCAAAATACCAATAAGGTAGATCCTGTAAAAACTTCTGACAAATGGATATGCATAGAAAAATTTCAGCAACTTATTGTAATGACGAATATGGATATTGAGTGTAATTAATTTTTTCAGCAAATACGACTTTGTCAATTATTAAATTTCAATTTAATTACAAATATGTATAAAAATTATGCACATTCTAAATCTTCATAATCACAAATTTTCCCCACTTGGATACAAAAGCACATGAACCTAAAAATGTAATAACTTGGAAGGGAATTGAAACCCGGTTATGAATTTCAAAACTCTGCCCACTGCATTGCAAGTTGCCTGCCTGCAAAAACTTCGAAATTTATATGTATAGCATAGCTATGCATATTAGGGATCTCATAAATATACCCATGGATATGAATAATGAATGATCTGGGTTTGCATATATGAATATGATTAAGGATATGCAAATGGAGTTATAGAAGCCGGTTACCAATAGTACCAAATTTGAAAAATGGGCAGAGTCCAGATATGGATAGTTGATAACTGGGGCATTATTCATATTCATAACCGGCCCACTTACATATTTCCAACCAGTACTGGGAACAACACTGCACTAATCATACTCTAAAAGGTGCATGTTGAATCCCACTTTGAAGTTTGAAAATTGAGTATATCCAGTTTAAACATCACATTTTGTTCATCACAAACTTGTGTATTTGACTCTAGAACAAGTCATCAACCACTTTCTCAATTAGGTACTCAATCGCTGCTTAATTGGGAATGTCACATCAGTATTTTTTTGGGTTCAATTTTTTTGATGTCGCCAAGAGGTAATTATCCATAAGAAGGTTTAGCCAAATTTGGTTATAAACTAAATATGAAAGGTTTAAAAATAAATCATCCTTACATATGATCTAGCTACTAGCCTATACTGGAAATTTGGTGGATTTAGGTCATTTTTTAAAATTATAAATTCTGTACAGTCAGGTACAGTAAACCATTAAAACAAGAAGGATTTTGAGGCCTTAGGCGAATCAGCATCCACACTAGTAGCAAGGTATAAACCCCCAAAATCTATTTAAATTGCTTCTAAATATTACAAATATCCCATGATGAGACTAAATCAGGGTACGTGAGTCCAAGTCTAACATTTTTGGCGCTTAATATGTCCATTAAGAGGCCTCACTAACAATAGGTAAAGGTACTAGTGTGGGTGCTGGTTCACCCTGGCCGGATTTTCAATCCTCTCTCTCTTTGCAGTGTGTAGACGAAGATAAAATGTAAAAGCATCTCCACGAACACTCGGTATGGAACCCTGCACTGGGGTTACTTACCGAGCGTTAGTTGGTAAGTCCAATCCAGTGAATCCACTGGAAGATTGCTGGGACCATGACAAATTGACAGTTTTCAGAGCCCTGGAGGAGCCTGGAACAGTCTGGTAAACATAATCAAGTCATATTTTTTGAGTGCTCCCTATTTCTGATCGGCTACATAATTTGATTGGTCCAAGTGGGTTGCTATTAGTAGTCTCTCACCTACTTGCAGTCCCAGTTTCAGTTTTACAGGTGGGGTTGGAAAAAAGTTAGAGTCTAAAACTTGGATGTGAGAAATCCTTTTGCAGGGTCACATACTGAGCGTTGGTGAAGATGCTGTAAACAACAGCACTTCGACCCCGTACCTATGACGGAGATGCATGTATGGCTGGTTTTACTGCAGCTACTACGCTAGTAGCAGTAGCAGCGTTGAAAGCAGCCTTTAATAAGCTCGGATTTCTCTGGCTCGCATCACCTCTTCCTTAATCACCCACAAGCACAATTAAGTGTTTTTGTGTGCATCCAATGGAACAATTATTAAGTTAGTGTTTTTCTTCTGTGCACCTAATGGCACAATTATTACCTTAGTTAGTGTTTTCCTTCTAGGCACCCAATTGCACAATTAGCGTTACATTTATGTGGCACCCAATTGCTCTTTTTCAAGCTTTGATCACATTTCACCACAACAGCTGCATTTGGGTACGTAGCAGGGTTGGTTTTTTTTTCAGTTTTGTGATGTAGCCAAACTGGCGATCATCCACAAGAAGATTTCGCCAAATTTGACTATAGACCAGGTATCAAAGTAAATTTTTTAAAGAATCCTTCACATTTTTGGCTACACATGCTAGAACCCATAGCGATTTTTCAAAACAAAAACCCAAATCTAGCTACTAGAAATCAAATGAAACACATATCTTTAGCCAAAATGTTGCTAAACACTTCTACATTATACTTGCACTCAGACACACAGATCACACGTACACGCTCATGCCCTTTTATAGCTGCATGCAGAAGTGGACAAATCACTACCTTGTTGCAGATTCCAGAAGTTATTAGTTTCTGTGGAGTTCATAAAGTGGGACTTGAACTGGACAATAAATTACAGTTAATAAGTTCAGAAGAAGTTGGGTTTTCTGGAGGAGCGGTGACTCATCATTAATTAATATACAAACTTATGGGGTCTTCAGAAATGTTTGGAGTTTTTTCCATAGAAGAGCTCATGTTGTTTGAAGACTTTTTTTTGTTGTTTTCTGGGATTCTGAAGTGAGAGAGAGAGAGAGAGAGAGAGAGAGAGAGAGTCTGTAGAAGGTGGAGTGGTAACGGATTGGTGGTCCTTTTTTGAGAATTAGAGAGTTCTCAGTCACCTCCTACATTGGGTCTTCTGGATTTCGCTGCAACATTGCAGAAAACAAAAGTTCATGTGGTCTTTTGGGATGTTCTGTAAATTTGGGTGTGTTTCAGGATGAGGGCATTTCAGAACTACTTCATGTTGTGTGGGGTTCAACCTGCAAGAGTGATCTACGGTGAAGCTGGACAAACCTTGTACCTGGCTCCTGAAACCACAGTAGAGGAGGTCCTGCAGTCTCACCCACATCACTTCGTTTGCCAGCAACCTCAGGCAGCAGCTGCTGGACGCTTTTCAGATCAGCAACAAGCTCTTGGAGGTGGTAATCAAATCATGTTGTCCTTGGATACTGAGTTGGAGAGTGGCTGCATCTATTTCCTTCTCCCTCTCCCCAAACTCTTCCCTAGCAGTGAAGTTGCAGCACCGTCTTCTTCAGCTGCCTGCACCTCTTGCGCATGCTTCTCGCAATATAATAATCATTACTGCAATAAACTGGAAATTATTTCCAAACTGGGTTCCTCAGCAGAAATGAAACATCTGAACCGCACCTCTACTCCAGCTAGTCTGAAGCTGGCATTCCGATCTTCGCCTGATCACAGAGCTGCTGCAGGTGGAAGCTCGCCCAGCTTCAGATCGTCGAAGCGCAGAAACCTGAGTCCTGCTCGCAATAATTCCAGAGTTCTGCCTGAGTACTCCAATTTGTACAGCAGATGGAACAGTGACAATGCTACCGCAGCGGAATATTTTCTTCAAAGAAGAAGGAAGAAATGTGATCCTTGGAGACCCAGGCTTAGCTGCATATCAGAGGAAGAAGATCTAGAGCTTGCTTTGGATCAAGAGCTCATAATGAATATGAATTGGCTTAGGCCGCACAGGGTGATAAGTACAGGATCATGCAAAGCACGCACTCACCATGGCGGGACAGCGGGAGCTCCTCTTGTTGGCAGTCGACCCAGCTCTAATATCTCCGTGTCTGCTTCTGTTTTTGGGTAAGAAAAGAACAGCTAAATAGGACTTATCTCTTTGTTGGTTTGCAGCTCCTTCCCCAAGGAAGTACCCATGCTGCATCTCTTCAAAAGGAAGAGATGAAAACTCCTGCAAGCTGGGTAATGTTGAGCAGCAAAGGCTTCATGCATGAGTCTTCTTCTTCTGCTTCTTCTTCGTCTTCATGATAGCTTCAAGGAACATCATTTTGCTGCTGCACCTTAATTGTGTTTTCTCCGTGATTGTTTCCATTGATCCAGGAGCTAGCTCATGGTTCCTTTTTGCAATGTGCAGTGGTATTGGTTGGGCATTAGTGAGCATGCCAAGCTTAATGGTGAAGTGAAGCTAACTAGTCTTTGCAATATTTTTCTGCAACTCAGATCAGCTGAAAAGGGTCACAGATTATATCAGGGCACAAAAAGATTATATTGCCGACAGGAAAGGTGCTGAAGCTCAATGTTCTGTAGTTGTACACCACCATCTATCTATGTATCTGCCAAGGATTTTCAGAGAACTGCCAGGTCTTGATATATATCCCTTACCTTCTTAGACCCTTTGTAGCTGCTTTTTTCTTCTGTACCATATGACTTTGCAGACAGAGCTATTTTGCACCCTGTTCACAGAGGGTGAGTGTAATTTTCACAATGAATGAATATGAGGATTTCTTTTCTCATATTTATATTTTTCTGTTTTTTATGGTTTGGGACTCTCCACTTTTTGTTCTTACAAGCAGTTGATTAATGCTGTTATATTGTGAAGAAATGTGAAATCTTCTCTCTAACCTTACTTCATTAATAGGTCAAATTGTCAAATCTATTCAACTTCAGTAAATCATCAGTATGTCCAGAAGTTTGCAGCAAATATAGTTATAGTCTTGAAGACATAATATCATCTTGACTAATTCCTGCCTGCTGATGTTTCCAGCTTACAATGAACTTCTGTATATACCGCATATATCTTCCATTGAAATGGATATGAAACTATGTAGTTTACCTCTCACATATTGTGTCATGAGCCACATTGGCCTATAACTGTTGTAGGAAAACCATATATTTTGTTGTTAGTATTCCTTTTTCTGGATTTTTGTTGTTTTGATTCAGAGGTGCCATCAGTCATTAACTTCATCTGGTTGTTGAAAAAAACAATTATTATACTAAGAATGCTTTCTTCTATTGAGGATGCATGAGGGAGGAACAGAGACCAATGTGGTGCTGCAGTGCACAACTCTGAACCTTATATTCAACCAGCAACTAATTTGGATTGCCAATGTGTGCATTTTGGTCATAGAATATGAGGAACAAGCCATTTACCTAGTCACTGGTGTCAAGATGCCAAGGCTAGGTAGATTGTTTTGCTACACTGTGTAGTCAGGTGAAAAGGTGGTATGCACAGTTGAGGTTGCTACCCACCTGTGTAGCTATGTTTTGCTGTTGACTCAGCTATATGGGGTTGATAAGAAGCCCATAATTGAATTTAATACCAATATGAATTGAATTTTAGACTCAATTGTGGCTGTCTTTGTGGTGTAGAGTTTGTTAAGATCAAAACTAAAACTTCCAATTTTGATTATGCAAATGATTCTCGAGGAAGTGATGAGTCTTCTTTGTAGTTTGTCATCTTTCAGGCTACATCACTAACTGTCCTTTGTCTTATGGATTATGTTTGTAATTTGTCCTTCAAATCTCAGATTGCAGATTTGAATCCATAACATTTGCCTCAATGCATTATGAAATCTACACTTGAAACCCACAAAAATGGGATTAGTAGATGCATGTTAATCATGAACTAACCAGTTCTCAGTTTTTCCTGAGAATAGTTAGGTTTGGTTTTTAGAACAGCTTGTTAGAATGGCCATGGTTCTTTTTTTTGTTAATGAATTTCATCTTCAAGAGAATCGGGTCAGGTTTCAAAATTGTGGGGAAAATAACTTCAGTCAGTTTTCAAAGTGTTGATTCACACACATTTTATAGCAGCTGGTTTTCAAAGGTAGTTTTCACAAATCAGTTATCAAAAGTTCAATTATTTTCAACAAAAAGGTATTTTTAATTACAAAAATTGCACAAAAAGGTAAATTTATAAAGGAGTGAAAAAAATGTAAAATGTTTTTTCTTACAACATATTATATGTCAACAACAACATTTTGTTCAAATGAACTTTCAAACTACTCTAACTTCTCTTGTAAGTCTAATGTTTCTCAATTAATTTCATCAAATTGGAGGGTGATTCACCCAACTCTAAAATCGCTTAGTCAATTTTTTCTCACAAAAATTAACTTCTTAAAAAAAATTGATTGTAAGTGACATTTCCTTAGGTTAGTAAGAATGCTCACTAAAAGAAAATCCTCTTAATCTCAATTTTTGATCCTATAATGCTAAGGATTTGCAGGCTAAAAAAATCGAAACATCACTTCATGCTTCCCCCACCATTGAAGATAACATTTGATTCTTTGAAGATCACTTGGTAATATTTGAATATTAACAAATTTTTGATGACAAGTTTTTCGTTGGTTCATTTGTGTTGGTAATTTGTTCAAAATATTCAAATTATAATCTTCATCAATTGCATGCTTTGCACATCCAACTTCAAATTTTACAATTGGATGAATGCTTATAAGACTTTAAAAGCAAAGGATATAAGGATCTCCTATTGTATTCTTTAATAATAGTCACACTTTCCTGATGGCCAAAAGAAGATACTAGATGACGACTGTTAAACTTGAAGTCTAGGATCAAAAACATGTTGGGAGCTTTTCTTTTTTCATATATTTTTTTTTTCTTAAGAGATTCCTAAACACTACACACTTCACTCTTGATGTTAGGCAAACAAAGTTAACTCAAGAGCAACCTTAGAATCATTGTCAATCAAATTTACTTGGGTTCATGGGTTTGTCATTTCCTTCTTAAATTTTAAACACATATTCATAGCAAACCACAATGCATCAAAAAGTAAATAATGGCCATTAGACTAGTTCAAAACACAAACACACACAATAAGGAAAAAAAAAATCATATTTGTTCTAAAAATGTGCCAAGTAAGAAGAAATGACGTTTTCCCACTAATTTTGATAGTATTTTGTTTGTTATAACAAGGAATAATGACATCTTTGAATTACAAAGCCTTTTGGACCATAATGATTTTGCTTGCAAACTTATCATCAAAATTATACCTGCAATGTTAGTATTTCCAACTTGTGCAATTAAAAAAAAATTGAACAAAAAATTCAAGTAATAAAAGATTAAAAATCTAATACCTTATCTTCACAAGAATATTTAGTTTTTAGGGAAAAAATTAGAATCTAGCTACATAAGCTTTATTCAATTCTTGTTTTCCTTTCGAAATTTGAAAAATAAAATTATACACTTATGTAAATCTGATTGTGTAAACCTAATTGAATTTTTTTTGAAATTTCTGTGAAAAAATTTCATTAATTGTAATGTACTTGCATGCTTTAAAAAAAGCATGGCCAAAACAAATATCTTGAAAACTTTTGTCCAACCTTAAAATTTCACATTTTGTAATAGGTTTTTTAGAACAATTCTCATGATATTCAAATTTGAGCTTTCATCCTTGATGTAAGTAATGATTTTTCTTCTGAACCCAAATAATTTTGTTAGATTATTGGCCAAGGATGACCAATGGTTTATGTTGTTTCAAATAAACCAATAGTTATCTATTTAGGTTGTTAATTAAATCCCAATAATTTAATGATAAAGGTAAATATATTATGTCTCCTTTAAAACATCCATAAGTAAAAACTTGTTGTTGTAAAAATGCAATTTTCTAATTTAATTTTGGCAAAACATATCCTTGTTTTGTTTCTCCACCAATTTAAGCAAAATTTTTAAAGAAATTTGTTTATTGGAAAGCAAAACAACTTGAGGATAGAAATGTAAAATCAAAAAATTTCCACAAACTCCAAAGGCAATTCATTCTTCACAATCAAGAGGCCAAGGTTTTGCAAAAATATTTCTATTGCAAATCATCCTTTTTAAAAGGATCTTTGACACCAAAAGAATTAGATATTGCATTGCCAAACATAGTAAACATTTTTTTTTGTTGGTTGTCTTTCCGCACTTCCTTTCATTGGACTGTTCACTTCATTCTCAATTTTTTTTCAATAAGAACATGGTTTTCATCTACATGTTTTTTCAAAATAATTATTCCATAGGTTTAATTATAGTATTTAAAAAAATATTCTTGTTTTAGTGCTTGAATTAAGTGCATTCATAAGATTGTTGTAAAAAAGGATACATTTCATGATATAAAGAGCCCCTTTCAACATCTTTCCTATCATGAACATAATAGAAAACCCAACGTAGTGCATGTAAGTTATGCCCTTTCTATATTTTCCTTTGAGCATGTAACCGCTATTATAGATCTTGTCTTTTACATTGTTTTTTATGATTAAACTTTTGTCAAAATGGACACTCAAACAAATTAACATTATAATAAAAGATAATCAATTAGTTAAGATGTGCTAAAATGATCATGTTACAACACATTCATAATTGTGGACATGACTGAATTACTAATTATGTCCATTGTGTCATGTTTGTTTTGATTGAAAACTAGCAAGTGTTAATTAAAATGGTTTAATTGTATTGATTGAAAGCTAATAAGTGCTAGTTGAAGTGGCTTGTTTGTACATTAACTAAAAACTAGCAATTGTTAATTGATGTGACTTATTTGTTTTGATTGAAAACCATCAAGGTCTAGTTGACGTGGCTTGTTTATTTTGATTAAAAATTGACATAGGTGCTAGTTGATATTATTGACCAATAGGTAGCATAAATCATGGTTGTTTTCTTAAATATTTTAAAATTTTTTAAAATAATAAATTGGTCGGAAAACATCCATTGAACCTAGGTAGCTCCTTGAACCTCCCCAAACCTAAGTAAGCTTAATTAAACCTAGATAGGCCTCCCCAAACTTCTTCGAGCCTAGCTAGGCCTCCCAAAGGGTAAGGCTTTTCGAGCCTCCTTGAACCTAAGTAAACCTTCTTAAGCTTCCTCAAGCCTAGGTAAGCCTTCCCAAGCCTAGGTGGTTTCTCCAAGTCTAGGCATGAATATAGAATGCAAGCATGAGAAATTGAACCCTTCACCACTTTGAGCCTTGAAGATAATATGCCAAGTTCTTTACCAATACACCACACCTTTATAAGGTGAAAACTTTTGTTAATATTTTTATTTCATTTGTTGAGTTAACTTTTTATTACACTTTTCACTTAGGCACATAGGAAAGTAGATAGGAAAGTAAGAAGGTCAAAATCAAGGTAGAAAGGTAAGTAGGTAAGTTAGGAAGGAAAGTATGCAGCTAGGTCTATTAATCAATGACCTACCCACAAGCTACCTACCTATGTACCTACCTATCTACTTATTACCTACCAACTTACCTACTTAATTACCTACCTACCTAAATACATACACCTACCTATCTTCTTATCTACTTAGTTACTTACCTACCTATTTACCTTCATGCCTACCTTCCTACTTGTGTATAACTATCTACCCACCTATCGACATGTGCATATCTACCTACTCCAACCTACCCATATATTCTTAGATTTATCCTAGGGGGGCCTACGAGTATATGCACACTATGCTCACTTAAAAAGGGTGGATGAAAGTCCATTTTTTAGTCTAAATCCAATGATTTTTCAAAAACACATTTAAATGACATTGAAGTTTACACATTTTTCCATTTCCAAGTTCATACCACCATAATTTAAATTTTTAAAAAAACCCTTTAAAAATATGGGCCCTGAAAAAATCAATTTAGATATCAAAATGGATTTTACAAATTTTAAATTTTCATTTTAAATTTTTAAGAGACTTTTTCTTGCTTGATTTTTTCATCTTAAGTGTTATGGTACTTCAATGTGTGATGGTAAAAAATTATAAGTTTAGTTTCCAACTCCACTAAAAGAAAAAAATCCATAATGATAAAATTTTGGGGTAGTTTGGACTGTGACATTGTATGTACCATCCTTTGTAAAGTCCACTTTGGATTGAACATTTATCCTTTTAGTATTATTTTTTGGGTTTGAAAGATTAGAATGTAGGTTTCAATTTTTCATCTCACTTTTGCTAAGTTTTTCAAATAGATATGAGTACAATGCAATAATATTTGACTCACTCAAAAAAAATTGCGAGTGTGACTTCCAAAATTGTCCATTGTAGTGTATTTTTACCCCTACACACCTACATGTTAGGCACATTGGATTATAAAACTAGCATCCCCCATAATTAAAATGTAGTAAATGTTGCATGACACTTATCACAATGCTAGGAAATAATGATTAATATTAATCATCATACTTACATCCACATATACACCACAAGCATAAAAATGGCATGTGTAAGTGGTAGTGTCCATTTTGACTAAAAAAAAGTTATCAAAGTCATTTCGAACATACCTACTTTTGAAGGGGGGTTAAAATAGACAAAATGAGTCAATTTAGTCATTTTGGACAAGTAGTTTAAAAGTAGTTTAGTCATATCAATCATCTTAGGCACAATGTTAAGGTTGTGAAAAACATGTTTTTTGTAATAGGGTTTGTAGATGCATAAATGTATTCTTTTTTTTGTATTTCCTTTTGTTTTATTATTTTCTATTTGGAGACTTGGATTATTTTTTTATCCTTTCACAATTTCTTCGTCCATAGTTGTGCCATTCATATCATTTTCCACAAGAAAATTGCACAATATGGTGGAGAAATCAAAACAAAGTGTATGTTTTACCAAAGTAGTGGGTTTTGTTTTATGTTTAAATTAAATGATCTATGTTATGAAAATCAAATCAAAACATTTAAAAGCATTTACAATGGAAAAATAACTTACATTTTTGTTCTCTTTTCATCATACAAATATGCAATGTGCAAAATATAATGAATGAAAAAGTAGCACAATGTATATGAAAAATGAACCTTGCATATAATAAACAAGAAATAATTGATTAACATGCAAAAGATATGCACCAAAAAAAATTCAACAAATAAACACAAATGCAATAGAACAAACACAAACAAAAAAACAAGGGAGAAACAAAAATTGGAGAAACTTGAAACTTGAATTTGAAAAAAGTCAAAACTTCAAGCTCCTTCTCCCACACCTACACAAAGCAAAGGGGAAGGGATGAATGGAGTAGCAAATTGAAGAGGAGCAAAACCACAAACAAATAGTAACAATGAGATGCCAAAGAGGTTAAAAAGTTAGGTTAAGGAAGGTCGCGTGTTATGTTGGGTTGTTGTCTATTAACAACTACCAACAATGAGCAACAAGGCACTAAGGAGTAGTAATAGTGAGCAAGAAAGAGGCATCATTGAATAGTAACAACATGTAGCAACAAGGTGCCAAGAAACAATAGGAGGGTGCAACAATGAGTTTTAGGTAGGGGAGTAGTAGCAACAATGAGACATAAAAAGCAATGTAACAACGAACAATGAACAACAATGAAGCATTAGGGAGCAACAACAATGAGGTGTTGGGGAACAATTAAAATCCCTACCTACCACCTTAAACAATGGACTTTAAATCCTAGACCCTAGGCCTACTACTCATTAATACTTTGACCCTATTACCCATTGATATTATGACATGGGATTAAAAAAATCATTAAAACCAATTTTCAAATGGGAGATTCTCAATCCAATGGGAACCCATGTAGCAAATTTCAAATTGATCAAAGGTGTACTAAGTGGTATTCAAGGTGACAATTGGTTTGAAACCTTCGTCAATTCTCACCTTTTTTTTTGATACCCCCTCAACATTGGAATGTTTAACCATGGTGTTCATTCAAGATTGTGAGAACCTAATCATGAAAGCATTTCAACAAGTAAGAAGAATAAGGGGAAGTCTAAAAAAAATCTTTTGATATAATTCCAATAGAAATCTAGTCCAAAAAAAACCAAAGTGCTTAGAACATGCAAACATTGTTGTGCTAAATTAAATGAAGAAATATGAACATATGGTTGTTCACTAATGCAAAGACCTTTGTGACTAATTTCAAATAATAGTGATAAAGTGGAGGAAGATTGTAAAATATGTAATGGAAGTAGTTTGTTTTCAACATTCCAAGACTAGACCATGCGCAAGGATAAAAGGGGAGTTATGTGTGTTGACTTCAATGAAATTTTCAGCAACATGATGTTTTTAATATTAAGGAGCATTGGTCTTTCAATTGTCAAGACAAAGGCATTCCATTTTCTCAATAAATTGGCTCAATAATATGTGATGTGATGAAAGGTCCTTTAAACATGATGTTAATTTGCCAACCTCATCATTTATACATCTTATGGACAACTTGGATGATGTATATAAGACAATAGGTCTCACACCAAAAGACAATCAACCTTAATGAAGTCGTTCATAGAATTACAAATAAAAATCCCAATGACAACAAAACTTGATGTGCCCCCACAAACCAATGTCCCACAACCCAATCCAATGATTCTAACTTCAATCAACAATGTTCAATAGGATGCAATTCCAATCAATTGGTTGGGAACATTAGTGTTTAACTAAATTACATATTCTTGCACAATAATATGGCAAATGTAAACTCCATCAACTTTATACACACAACATGCCTTGTAATACAATGATAATGTTAAAACATAAAGGTGATTTCCTTTAGCATTGGTGGGGGTGAAATTAGAATGGCAAAAAATTGAAAAATTCGTATTGATTGTCAATGCAAGACATGAAATGGCCATGAAGTTGAGAGTGTAGTTGTAAACCTTACAACTAGGCTAGAATTTTTCATCCATTAACATGGATCCTTCTTAGTATGATGTGGAACCCCAATTTGTGATTGCATTTACGACTACATTTGGAATAGTTGCATGCTACCAAATGTGCCATTAACGGGTGGTTAAGATTTAACCACATGGTAATTTAAAAAGCCAATGGCCATAAAACACGTGACAATTTTCCATTTGTTCAAAAAAGATATATTATAATTACAGTAATTGAATAGTACAATTGGAAAATTTAAATATTCTATTAAAATAATTAAATAATATCATTAATTGAATTCAATATTATAATCTTATTTATTTAGTTGGGGACAAGCCTATATGGCACTTTGATTAGCTCATCCCATATGGCACATGCACTATGTTTATAGTGCACTCCATGAATCTAGTGCATTCTTTCACCTACTTATATACTTTACAAGTTTGAAGTTGCAAACAAAGGATATGGGATAAATTGTAATGAAAAGGAAACATTACAACATTACAACACTACAACATTATCACATTCTTTGTCCCATACAAAAACATTATCATATATCAACACAATAAAATACCTACTATTTAACTCAACTATTTATTACCTACTACATGTCCTACTTATCACATACTACCCTAGCTACATATTTATTATCTACTACCTAGCCTACTTAATAATTTAATTACTTAATTTAAATTTAATAAATTACTTGTTTAACATAACTAATTACGACATATCCACAAAATAAAATACCTCTTGCTTAATTTATAACCTACTTACCTATTAGTGCATATCCTACTTATTACTTAGGTTACATACCTATTATCTATTATCTAGCCTACCTAATAAATTAATTACCTAGCCTACATTTAATAAATTAATTGTTTAACATAGCTAAGCAATCAATCAATTAATACAAAAACATTATGACATATCCACAAAATTAAATACCTCTTGTTTAACATATAACCTACCTACCTACTACCTATTAATGCCTATCCTACTTATTACATATTACTTAGGTTACATACTTACTATCTACTATGTATGTAGCCTACCTAATAAATTAATTACCTAGCCTACATTTAATAAACTAATTGTTTAACGTAGCTAATTAATTAATCAATTAATACAAAAACATTATGCCATATCCATGAAACAAAATATCTTTTGCTTAACTTATAACCTACCTATTATTACTACTTAACCTACTTAATAATTAATTACCTAGTCTACATTTAATAAATAAATTGTTTAACATAGCTAATTAATTAATCAATTAATATAAAAACATTATGACATATCCACAACATAAAATATTTCTTGATTAACTTACCTATCTACCTACCAATACCTATCCTACTTATTACATACTACCTAGCTTATCTCATTAATTGATATTTGAGTAGCTAAACAAATTTTTGTTAAAAATCTAGCTATCGCAAAAATAAAAAAAATTTAAAAAAAAAACCAAATTGGTGAAAAGAACGGTGTTATGGTGATATAGAGCCAAAATTAAAATGGTTGATTCAGATTAATGCATTGAAATAAAATTATATTTATGTTGAAAATTTATGGAAATGCCATGTGCACCATGTAGGTTAATTTGAGATAGTTAGTAATTTATATTGTCCATAGTTATAAAAAAATTATAGTTGTTGTCACCATGCAATTCAATTATTTTTCATAAGTGGACAAACAAGAGAAAATGAACAAAATATGTCAAAATTTCATCTACATTTTGATGTAAAACTTTTGTAGTTGTATCATACAACTACATATTCGACTAATAGTTGGTTGGACCCATCATTTAGTCGCACATGTAGTGGTATATTTTGCAACTACATGGACACATAGGATTACAAAGATTACAAAGATCACAATGGCAAATGTAGTAGGTTTGGACAGAAGTCACATTGTAGTTGCAAAATGATAATTGAAATGGACAAGATTTCTTCTATTGAAGCCCCCCCAAAATTGTAATCACATGTATAATATTTCTATAATTAAATTTTTTGGTAATGTATGGACATCACATCTTGGATTATTTTTGGTTGCTTTAAGTATATTTGATTAGCTTTAGACTTCATCTAATCAATTATTTTGAAAAATTCAACAAACAATGAAAAATTTGAATGTATGGAATATATTCATGACAAAATAATACACATCACATAGTATGAAAATTTGAATATATACTTCAAAACTAAAGTTGTGGATGGAATTCTTGGGTGAATTTTTTAATGGTGTATGATATTGATTTACATTAGTTAAATTTAGGAAAATTTAGAAATTTAAAGTTTTTGGATGAAATTCCATTCAAAAAGTGTATTTTTTTGCATTTTTTAAATAATGAGCGCATAATAATACCTTTTTTTGGGAAAAAAAACACTACCATATCAAAAAGGAAGAGATTTTATATATGGACATTACATTATTTTTTCAATTTTCTTTTGTTTGGTAATGCTTCATGAATCATAAACATGAGACCCTATGGCCATTAAAAAACTATAAGTTATATATTTTGTGTGGATTAATTTTATCCAATCCTCCTCATCTAACTATTGAATCAAAATCAATTTTGACTCAAAATAAACTTTGAGTTTCAAAAATGTTGTGCAAATTTTAAGGTTTTTTTTACTTATGTTTAAAATAACCAAAAAATGCCATCAAGATTTTAACTTATTGCGAATTATAATACTTGTTATACATCATCTTTTTTGAACAAAAGTGGTTCACCCTTAATGTGCTTTCACCTTTTGTTGTTGAGTTTTGAAGACAAAAATTAATCAATATTAATTGATCTCCTACTTATTGAAGGCTTTCTAACAATATCAAGAACATGCCCCAATTTTTCCCAAAATTTTAGTTTTCATTTCATTCAATTTTTAATGATAAAATTAATATTCAATAATATTTGCACCATAGGTTCAAAAACTCAATACACCCATATGCATTGAAAGTTTTCCAATGTAACCAAAAACATAGTAGCAGGTGTCATGGTTTTGGAGATCTTAATTTGATAAAAGAAAAAAATCAAACTACCTTACTTAAAAGTATTAAGGATAATTATAAACAACATTTGAAAACATGGTAAATTATAAATGGGTGAAAGCACATATGGTAACCCCTTTTTGAACTTTTTTGGGTCTAATATTATAACATATATTTCCCAAAGCATGGTGCATTTAATTTTGGGTTTAGGTTTTGGTGTTGGGGCTTCATGATTAAAATTTTCACAAAGCTAATATTATTTGATATCAATTGAAATAGAAAAATAAAATCATTTAAATTCAAAGAACTATGGATATATTTATAGTATACATAATATACTATAACTTGTTTCAAATTTCTGATTATAGTAGGTATTTTGTTTGATTAATCATTCAAATAAATGTTTGAAATGAATTTTATGCATTGGCCCAATTCACAATCACTTTCCATCTTAAAGTGATTTTTTTTGAAAATTTAAATTTACCACATACTTATGGCCAATCCCTTAGAATATCCCTAATTATGAATTGAAAATTATCAAACATGTTTCACAAACATGGTTCAAAGTATGTGGAATCACATGTGAAATAGTTATTACAAATTTCATAAAGGTTAAAAGTATTGTCATTTCCAATACACAATTACATGCAATATATTTGTATAAATGTATTCCAATCCACCATGATATACATAGTGTATACATAGAAAATAATTAATCTATTTTCTATTTTATTGTTTGGGTTTTGCACTAGCTTAATATACAAAAAATTTGTGACATTCCTTCTTTGTGTTGACATGGAGAAACATTCAACACATCAAAGACCAATGAATTGGAAGGCTCAACTATTTTTAAAGGTGTGGAAAGACAAAATTTGCACAATCTTAAAGTGAAAAACACTTGGGAGGTTGGTGTGTCTTCAACATAATTAACACTGGCAATTACAATAGCAATCACAACAAAAATCTATAGAAGCATCAAAAGATGCAAAGTTAGCTAACTCACTAAGAGTGGTGAAACTCGACAATGTGAATCTACAACATCAGAATACAAAACAATAACAATCTTAATCATGTACATTAAGAGAACGTGATGATATAATTCCTCACATAGTTGCTTGATTAACATAACAAAAGCATATTGGAACATCTTGAAGGATCTTTGTAAATTTCACATTGGAACAATATCACTATATCTACCCACAAGTTGCACTTTTCCAAAATGGAAGAACAAACCGAAATCA
>Ga0116231_10003133_pt1 | contig 34549 bp, 36 predicted proteins | sample S1TSphgellanicum_2_FD_89695 | JGI IMG/M metagenome (GOLD analysis project Ga0116231, IMG submission 89695) | Host-associated microbial communities from peat moss isolated from Minnesota, USA - S1T2_Fd - Sphagnum magellanicum MG | ecosystem: Host-associated > Plants > Peat moss > Unclassified...
AGTATAATAGTCTATGTTGGAATATATTTAAATTATTTTCAATTATAAATAATTGAATGTAATGAAATAATATAATTACAATAATCCTATCAATGATTTTAGTTACAATAAAAATACTATGAATATTTTGAATGCTAATTTGAAATATAAGTTAAAAGTTTATGAATATGAAGTTTAATCATAAATCAAATAATTATTATAATTGATGTATAAAAACATATGTCGATTGCAATTAAGCATCAATTCACTTGTGACTAATGGGATTTTAAATGGTTACTATTGGATGATAAATCCAACCCATATATAAATGTAAACCAATTTAATCGTAGACTAGTTGCAAGCTAGTCGGAGGTGATTTGGTTGATGTTAGCATGATGTCACAGTAGTTGCAAAGGGCAAAAATTTAGTTCCAAAAACCAAATAGTTGTAGGTAATTGTAAATGCATTGGCCACATATTGACCATTTTATTCTAGTGTATTGAGAAATATGTAATTTTTTTGAAGGGATATGTGAGAAATAGAACCAAACTGGAAAGAACTATGGCATAAGGTTATGCATTATATGAAATGCTTGATGGATTTGGCAATCACAAGGCATAGGGTGGGGGAATGACAAATAACACTTGTTAATGTTTGATGAAGTGCTTGAAGGTGGTAGGCATCCATGAATTATGATTATAAAACTTCAAGAGATGGCCCATTCTTACATTACAGAATGTGAAAATAATGATTATTTGGCATGAGTAATCATCACAAAAAATTTACAAATAAATGACATTAATTTTTAGTTGTAATTATCACAAGTGACTTGTTGCATGGCCTAGTTGCCTTCGACAAGTCGCATAAAATTATAATCACAAAATGTAATATGTGGCACCAAATTGAAATGGCAATCACATAAACATGTAAGTTACATGAACTTTTCATCCATCCAAACTAGCTTACATGGTAATGTCATTTTGCAATTAATTTTATCATTAAGTAAAGTAGTTGCATTATTTATTATTTAGATATTAAAATATTTTCAAAATATATTTATATATTTGTATTATTGTTAATTTCATTAAGTTCAAATTGTACCATGTTGACATGTATCATTATATAATCTAGGTTTAAAAAATTAATTTAAGTTTTTAAGTAGGCCACTTATTGTGCTTACTTAAGTTCACCTAATAAATACTTAACTTAAATTAGGCTAAGCAGGTTAGGAACATCCCATTGTTGACTAGAACCCATGTCATTTGTGAGAATTGATCTTTGAACCCCAAAGATGAAAATTAACCAAGCCACCCCACTTGTTGTGGTAAAGAAGTAATGTGCATTTTATTTAGTCTACTTCATTTAAAACATTACAAAAAACATCAATTTTTAAACTTTGATATCTTATTAAAATTTTGTCCAAATGACAAGATAAAAGTTTAAGTTTAAAGTTTTTTCAATAATGTACAAAAATATATTGTTTTCCTTTTAAAAATATAAATTGATTTGAAAAAAATTAAATTTTTTATTAAATACAATTTCAATGACCATCTCATGGAAAAAATAAATTCAATCACATGATTTATAAATGAATTAATCAAAATATATCTTTCATATCTTAAATCTTCACTTGATTTCAAAAATTATATTCTACAATTTTTATTGATATATCATATTTTACCAATAGAATTTAATTTAAATTTGTGATATATAATTTAATCACATACAACATTTATAAATGGATCATAAATACATTTTAATAGAAATATAATAAAAGCTTTCATATTAGCCATATTATTTTTAATGTAAAATATTAATCTAGATAATCAATTTTTATTTTTGAATATTAATTAATGCCATATAATTAATTGATTTGATGGAACTATAATTTTTATTACATTTACACATATAATATCTTTAGTTTTATTTAAAATTATGATAAAAATTGTATGAAAAATAAATTATGTTTTTTTACATTTCAAAATCTATATCATGGTTAGGTTGGGTAGGATAAAAAACATCCATCAAAGATTGGTAGGATGGGGAACAATGGTATATAGAAGTTGCTTAGATTATTTTGAACATTTTATGTTGCATATTAGATGTTTCTAGTGTGTTATGTTGGTAGATGCACCTTGTTTGATTGCTTAATGTCTTGAGATCGAGTTGCAACTTTTATGTAGGTATGTAGGTAAGTAATCTTGCTAAGTTTTTTTTTTGTTGCAATTGCAATTTATATGAAAGTTGCATTTTTTCCAAGCTCCTTCATGTTTATTTGTGTGTTATAGAGTTTGCATTTTTGCAAGTTATTTGAAAGTTTTGTAAGTTTATGTTTTTATGTAAGTTTTGCAATCTTTATTGTTTTTTTGGTAAGTTCTAGTATTTCTTATCTTTGAATTTTTGTCTATCAACTAATATGTGGGTGTGCAAGGAAGGTTCTAACATGTGTTGTATGTGTAGATTTGACTTGGGTTGCATGGTGAAAATCCAAAACGATTAAGGTTTGATCCCTCCTCAAGTCTTAGAGTTCTATTGCATCTATCCTAAGTTTTAACCTCCTAATTCTTCTTGTTGCCAAAACTATACACAAAATTTTATATGTTCGTTAATACACCTCCATGGATGTAGAAATCATCGCCAACATTTTTCCAAATGAAATAATCATGTAGCCAATCTATCTTTGTTTGACAAACAAAATTATCACAATAATTTCCTACCATGATTTCTTCTTGGATGCCAAAATTGTTGTTGTTACAGATTATGCAAATTGTCAATTGTAGCTAGGAAAAAAACATTTTATTTGCCAGAACTACACCTATGCCCAAAATGTATAGCCAATTAGCCAACTTTGAGCAAATGAAAAACAAACCGCTAATCCTAGGTCATCATTATTTACATATTTTTTAATCTTTTGTTTATAATTTAACACACTAGTTAATTGTCTTGTTAGGGACCATAGTTTAAACATTAATTTTCCTTTTGTCAAGTAGGTTATGTTTTGAAATATATTTGGAAACCACACATGTTCTCAATATCAATATCCAAAAAAAATTGGTTTGCAAGCTAAATTATATTTAAAAAATTGGGTAATAATAACAAGGGTTTTTTTTCCCAAATTCCTTGAATAGTTCCATTGGCAAGGATCCTTACACTAACTAGCATTAAACGACAATGTCCTAGGTGGGCTCTAGCATTTTTATGGAAGTGTTGCTACAAGTGATGATGAACTAGGAAGTGCAAAGGTTTAGATTGACTAATTTAATTATTTTTATACATAAAATGGCCCCAAAAATCCCTTAAAAATCAACAAAATTTTCATGTTTTAAAATTGTTTTCTAAAAAAACTAAATTTCACCAAGTTGCAAATTTTCACCTTAAAAAAAAACACACTAATAATAACCCTCAATTATGCATAAGGGTAGGTTATCAAATAATTGATTAATAATCTCATGTTATCCTAGTGATTATTAGTAGCCCGTCATAAATTTTTTCATAAAATTAAAATTAAAATTAAAATTATTATTTGTATTAGTGGTTAAAGATTGATAACCTACCTGGATGATAATCGAGTCATCCAGGCAGGTTATTAGGGTTTGGAGGTTTCAATGCTGTGCGGTTATCAATTTAACCGGGGGTGTGAAAACTCAATAACCGGCTACCACTGGTCAGCAGTACTCACTTATCCTGAAGGGGGCAGAGCCAATAAACAACAACCCAATAATGTTAACCATGGGTAATAATTGAACCCAAGTGGTGCAACAATTAAACCCAAGTTTGGCTAAATAAGAAGATGGAGAAAAGCAGTTAGTTTCATCCTTATTGGATGATATTAGGGTTAGGGTTTAGTGCTCCGAGCTTCTCGCTTCTCGCTTCTCTTCCTTTCTCTCTCTCTCTCTCTCTCTCTCTCTCTCGTTTTTGCAGGTCTGTTTGATGCTACTACTGGTGGTGAGAGCTGGGGATCGAGAGACAGAGAAATCATCTGCGGATCTGAATTGCGGTTTACCAGAAGGTGTTGCTATGCTTTCCATTAAGGTCGAGGAGTCTTCTTTGAAGTGACGGACTGGTGGTCTCTTTCAGTTATTTTCAACAGTGAGCAAGAGAAAGAAAGGAACTAGAACTTTTGGGGGCGGGCGGGGGGGTAAAGTAGACGTTTTGAAAGATTTCAGTGGGACTAGGACGAGGAGGAGTAGAGATCCTTCAGAGAAAAAAGAATGGCAAATGTGTCGAGGAAATGGAAATCTTCAACTTGGCGACTGGGAAAATCACGGGTATCATCATTCCATCATCTTCAAACCAAATTTGGACCTTCATTCTAAGAGCATTTGATTCCTTGCTCCTGAGAAAACGATAACGTGCCATGGGTTGTTGTTGTTGTGATTGGGTTTTGACCTTTGCAAGTTTCTGCTGTGAATTTTTTTGGGTCTTCATCCAGGGACAAGTCTCGTTCTTTTGCATCTCTCTTTCTAACTCTCAAGGTTTTCTTTTTTTTAAGTGGTGGGATTTCTTTTTTGCAGGCAAAGGAGCCTGAGATGGTTGAATCTCCACTCCCCCATGGCTGGTCTTTTGCTCATGACTTGGACCACAGGGAACAGGTCAGTTTAGGGTTTAAGGTTTCTTAATTGAAGGTTTTAGGGTTGAACTATTGCATTCCCTCTTTCTACAGAGCTAAATTCATCTTTTCAAAATATTCAAGCAACTGCACAGCTATGATGGTCCATGCTATTTGTTCAAAGAAGACCCAAGCTCTTGTGAGTGGGTGTGTCTTGTTTTGTGCCAAAAACCTCTACTGCATTTTTTTGGTATAGGATTCTTGATGATATCTTGGTCCTGCAGAACCATCAGCTTCAATCTGAAAGTGCCGTTGGTTTACTAGACAAGCAATCCTCCATCCATGTTCAAGGCAGGCAAGTTACCCATTCTCAGGCATTGGAGTTTTTATCTTTTTTTAATAGTGTTTGTCATGCTCATCATGCTTGTATATGTTTTTTTTCTGAGAAAGATATTTGCTTGTAATTTTTTTGCATTCTTCAATAATCTGATTTACTGGACACCTCAGAAGCCAAATGTGCTTATTTGGGTGTGGGTATTTTTTTTTATTTCTGTTGCAATCCCCTACAATTTGTGAAAGATTGGGAAGATTGATTTCAGAAAGTGCTCTAAAGAGTGATGTGCTTACTTTTGGGTATTTTATATTTCTGTTGCAGGTTATCAGAATCCCCAGAAGTTCGTGAGCGATTGGAAAGACTGGTTTCTGAAAGCACTAAGGTAATTTCAATGTTGCTTCTCTTGTCAGTGTTCCATTGTTGTTGGATTTCATGGCAGCATATGTCATGCAATAGGCGATCTGCATTTTTTTTTGCTGACACCATTTGAGGCTATATCAATGAAATTCTTCTTACAGAGGCCTGGTCATGCGAGGAGTGACAGTGCGGGATCACTACGAATGGCTTCACATGTCAGCAATATCATAAATTTTGAGCAAGCTTACAACAAGGTATGGCTGTAGAGCCCTGCTACCTTCAACCATTCTATTCTAGCTGTGTGTCAAAAGAGACAAGGAGTTCTTCCTCTAATATGAGTGATGCCAGAATGGATCAGGTCTGCTTTCATCTATTGCTGAGCCTGAGAGTGATAACAGCTTATGAAACTCTAACCATTGTGATGCATGCATTTGGGTCAAAATTGCTTACAAAAAGCTTAAAGGTGAGCGGGACATGTTTGAAGAGTTTTTTCTCGCTGAGCAAACAAGGCTACGTTGTGTTGAGGAGGTATATATCACCTTCTTTGTCAATTTATTCATTGAAATGGGTTTCAAAAAATGTTAACATCACTTGTTTGCCTGTATGTTTGATTTTCTTTCTTGCTCTTGCTCTTGTTCTCATTCAGTCAGCCTGTTGTAGTTGAAGGGAGGTATGATGTTGTCAATTTGGAACCTCCACAGGAATTTGTTGCAAAGGAGGTGGAGTTTGCAAGTGTGATGCATCAGGCATCTCGAGCAGCAGATCTGGAAAGGGAACTGAAGTCCTCCTCTGACTACTGTGGTAAGATGGATCAATCAAACAGGTTGGGGTTTTTTTCCTAGCAGTTTTGACATTGGAAGCTTGTAAAGTAGACTCAATCAATCTGTTGTCACACTTGTTTAGGTGCATGCAAGCAGAAGAGTGCAGATGCATATGTAGAAAGTTTCTCATCATTGTTCTTTTTGTTGCCGTGGCTGGATTCACCATACTAACCTGCTTTTTAAATTTTGGGTTGTAGCAAAACTTGAGCAACAAATACAAGAAAAGACACTTGAAGCAAAAGCTACAAATGAGCATATCAGGACTTATATCGGCAGAAATCAAGGTTTGAATCTAGCTATGACCAAGGCTTGATGGAAGTTTAGAGGTAATCAAAGAATCTTGCAGAGACTCTGAACTATGCCCACAGTTTTTTTTTTCCAGCAGTTGCTGAATCAAGTGAACAGGAGCAAAGGATGAAGGAATTGGAAGACGAGCAATCCAGGACCAATGCTAGCCTGAAATTGGAGGTCACCCGGCTGAAGGTATAATAACTTCAGACACATATTGTTATGGGTACCTTGCTTTGTTACATTCTTGCTTACTTTGATTGTCACAGGGTTGTAATGGAGGCCCCAATGATGTAACAAGTCTTTGATGCCATAGTGTGGAAAGCTGGTGTCATCTGTTGTTTTTGTGTCAACCTTGTTTTCCAGGAACAGCTTGCTCGATCAGATGCAAGGTGTTTGGAGACCAAGCAAGCTTTGGACTCAAAGAGCATTGAGATCCACCTTATGAAAGAGCGCGTGCGCCGTATTGAGGGACAGCTTGCAAAGTCTGAGGAGGAAGGCACCAGGCTCCAGGAGAAAATTCTCATTCTGGAAGAGGAGGTCTCTCAACTCCAGGCTGACAACATGGAGCTGCAACTCCAGCTAGAATTGGAAAGCAACAATGTAGGGGGAGTACATCTGTGTTATGGATGCTTTCATAAATAGCAGTGCTGCAACATATCTTCTCAGTTATAAAATACCCAGTTAGAAAACACATACACAAATTGCTTGTGAAACATGTTGCAGTAAGAGATAGTTACATGCATTCCTGGTTGCTTGGACTCAGTTGAGCTTTGATAACAGGAGGCAAAGCTTGAAGAGGATTGGATCAACGAGAGGGCAGAGTGGGAGGCACGTGTGGCACACCTGGAAACAGAATTAAATCTGGCAAGTTGCACCAATGGTGAGCTCGACTTTCTCATCACACCCATGAAGGGGGCATCAGACAGGACACTGGGATCCCCAAGGACCCCAACAGGACGTTTTTCAATACAAACACTACTTGATCTTGGAGAGGCTTCATTGGAAGTTGAAGATGATTTCCATGAACTCCAATTGAAGCATGCAGACGCTGAGGTTAGAGTACAGAGTGCCACGTTTGAACTTCAGAAAAAAGAGCAGCAGCTGGTGGAATTGAGAGAGATTGTTTCTCAAATGAAGGTAAGACTTGGGGGGATGATTTTTAAGTTTGTAGATCTGCTTGTCTGTCGTCAGTATTTTATGCTGCAGCAGATTGAGGTTGGTGTAAGCAGTCAGAAGTGGCTGCAGCTTTTTTATTTGCAGCCTGGGTCTAACTGCAGGTAGAATTAGCAGCTGAGAAAGAGAAGGCCAAAGAGGAAGCGGAGGATCTGACACAGGAAATGGCAGAATTGAGGTACCAACTAATGGAGATGGTGGAACAGGAGCGTGAGCTCCGTGCCCAAGTTGAACAAGCTTCAGTTCTTCGAGTTGAGGAGCTAGAAGCACAGGTGGTCTATCTGCTGCTTATGCTGGGTGGAATTTCCTGATAGAGGACTTGCAGTGCGATCAGCAAACTCTAATGAAAGCAATGTAACAGGAACCTTAAAGTTATCTTCTTGGCTAAATTTTGCTGACAGATAACTTGTTCTTGATCTTCTTGAGTGCTTTTCTGTATCACAAGTATAAATTTCAAGGGCTTCTAAATCCTAAGAGGTGAGTGTGGAGAAGCTCTCAATGCTCATGAAGATGTTTCACAAAGGACAGCGGCTTGCTTTTTGCAGGTGAAGGATGCACGCAAAGAGGTGCTGCATTCATTAGTACGGCGTAGAGAAGCTGAAGAAAATGCAGAAGGTTGCACCCTTGAGGTTCAGCGTTTGCAGCTTGCTAATGAGGTGATTTTAAAAACCCATCATGTTTTTTCTCTTGCTTCTTCCTTGGATACTGGTTAAAGGTTTCAGAAATGATGGTATAGTTCTTTTGATGTGATGAAATGAAAGCATATCCTCACAAGCCTGTTGCAGCTTCAATGAGTATACTAACAACTTTTTCCATTAGTTATGTCTCTTGAGTGCTAGCTAGAGCTAGCCAACATCATGACCAAGTCTCTAGAAATGCAGTAGAAACTCAGGATACAGATTCTGCATGATGGGTTTAAGATTTATCTGAAAAGGCAGATTGTTATATACTTATCTTCACACACCGCTGGGAGCTAGTGAAGTCTGTGGATAGTCATGGCAGCTTGTCACTGCTATTGGCACTGAAGGTGATGGTCTGACTATTTGTGAGTGACTCTTATAAGGTTATGACTGCACCCACTGTTGTGTTACCTTCACAGTGTTATTGTTGGGGTTTTATTCTCATCAATGTATATACTTCTTTTGATGTCAGTCAAGAGCCAAGCATCTGCTGTTAAAGGAAGCAGAAGCTTCAGTCATACCCAATCACTAGTTTTGTAATAATAAGCATAGGATTGGGTGTGAGAGGAATTCACACAATATTGGGTTTTTCACATTGCAGAATCTTGAGAAAGGGCTGAAAGAAGCCAAAGAGAATGCAATGCAGGCTAAAGAGGAAGCAGAGGCAGAGCTACAACAAGCTAAAAAGGATGCTCAACATTTGGCTGAATCTAACCTGGAATTGGAGAAACAGGTTTCTGCCTTGTTGAGCAGCACTGTTTGGAATATTGTTTCTGTTTGTATTTGAGTTATTGGCTGCTGGCATTCTCCCTCCTCATGGGTTCTCTTCCAGGAAGAATGGTGCAGCTATTTGTCTCTTCAGATTCCTGTTCTCACTTTCAGAGTTCTTTTGTTTTTACAGGTCACAGAAGTGCGTGCTGCTTGTGACTGCTTATCCAGTGAGAATCTGCATCTTCGGAGGAGTCTTGATGAGGCCATGGCAGGAACAGTCAAGTTGGAGCAGACTCTGGTGAAGAAAGAGTCAGAGTATCTTTCACTTTTAGAAGTAGAGAGAAATGCTCTTGAAACTTCAATGACTACTGCTGTTGCCAAATTTGAGGAAAAGGTTTTGTCTTTTGAGAAAAAGGAATCACAGTTTACTTCTCTTCTAGAACAAGAAAGGAAAGAGCTTGAAGCTTCAAAGGCTGCACTAGTGAACTATGAGAAAGAGAAAATCTCTTTGTTGGAAAGGGAGTCAGAGTATCTTTCTGTTATCAAAGAACTCAGGAAACAGCTTGAAGTTTTAAAGACTCCTGTGGCCAATCTCAAGAAAGAGCAACAAGCAGGTGGAGTTACCAAGATGGAGTTGGTTAATAACACACATGATAAAGAGATGCAAACGACAGGGATCTCACTGTCATTGAGCAGGGAAGAGGGGGATGACTCTCCCCTTGAGACCAATCCTGAAATAGCTGCACTGGAGAGAGAGACAGAGGGACTGGATTTGGAGAAATCAGAGGTCAAGCACCTACACAGACATTTTCCTGAAGAGAACACTTTCTCCAGTGAGCATGAAATCCAGTTCGAAACAAGGGTGAGATCCTGGAGTAATCTCTTGATCAGAACTCTCCAATCAAAACTTGCTGTCAGTGGGGCTGTAGAGGAGCAGGGTGAACATGGTTCTGACTTACTTGGTGAATCAAGATGTGAACTTGCATCGTCAACCCATGAAGGCTCTGAAGTTGAGATTGGTTCTGTGGAGACCTTATGTCAAGAGCAAGTGACAGCTAACAAAGAGTGTGTTACACACTCAAAAGATGATCCAGAGAGGTTGGAACAATGTCCTGAATCTGAAATTTCTCAGAGAGATGACAATGTGTCAAACCTAGAACAGAAACCTCAAACTATACTTGAGCTCGAGCTGCATCTGAAAAACCTCCAAGAAAATGTTAAGACTGGAAATCAGCTTTTGAGTAAGACTGATGACGAGACACACAAATACAGCGATTCTTTGGTGCTGCCCTCCTAGAACCCTGAAGGGTGAGAAGAACAGTTGAGCCTTGTTGAGCTCGAAACATGGTTGATCAGTCTTCTTTTTCCTGGATTATCAGGTGCTGCACTTCTCTGTTTTCAATTCCCCATGCTGTTCAGGGAGTTTACAAGAACATGGAATGACTGAGATAGAGAATCTGAAAAACTGAGGTGGGAGCACACTGTCTCTCTGAGCTAAGTTGATGGAGCCAACAACAATAGCCAGCAATTTTGGTGTTGGACTTGAAACAAGGGAGACTGAACATGATGGGTTACAGTTTGCAAGATGAAAGGAGGACAGGTGAGAGCAAGGACATGGATTGGGTGCGCACAAAAGGGTTGGATGAGAGCTGGCATTACATGTGGGAAAAATGATTCAGAAGCAAAATTGAAGGTTGAGGTACTTTTCTTTTGGTTTTGAGATGAAAGTGAGAGTTGGTTGAAGGTGGGAGAGTGGGTACACTGTTCAATTGCAAACCAGGAGACTTGAGATCTGAAGGAAGAAACTTATTGAAATATCGAGGAGGGAGGAATGTGCTCGCATAATGAAAGAGCATCAAAACCTTCACTTTCTCGCAGCTTAAGAGAAGATTGATTCTGAACCCCTTCAATGGAGGTAAAATGGACTTTTTTGAAAGTCCTAAATTAGGGGTTTTGATGATTGGAAGCTTAGTCTCATTTCTGAAACATCACCAATCTGTATGGATGAATGCCCCCCCTGCAGGGGTTGGCAGTCAAGGGGATTGCGTTGATAGTCTGAGGTGAAGGATGACAATTCTCCTGTAATTGTTTTTAAGAGCAGGAAACTGAGGTTTCCCAATGGAAAGTATGATGAGTAAGTTACAGTGGAGTTGTGTAGAGACATCAGGTTCTGGAGATCCTTTAGCAAACCTTTAGGGAGGAAGGAAATTTTCCTCTATTGTGAAGGAAGGCACAGGAAGCATTGAAGGTAGAGATGAAACAGGAAGGTGCTGGCAAATGGTTTCAAGCCCAAAAGAAAATAAGAAATCCGTGGGGATTCTGATCAGCAGCCAACAGACACCCAGAGGCTGAAGACACTGCACTGGCAGTAACAGTGGACATGGGTTGTTGGGTGGGCACAGTTCGACATACTAAATACTGGTGCTGCTGGTGTAGATTTGGATTCATTTCCAAAATTGAATCTTGAAATTGGAATTTGTTTCCAAGGACACAATGTTTTGAAAATGAAGAAAGGGTTGGAAAGTAGGGGTGTAAGCTACTTAAAGTCTGAAAGTCTCTGATACATACATGGTTTGAGTACTCCCTAAGCTCCTCCCTAATGCAGGCATTGCCACAAGAGTGTTCTGTAGTCATCATTGGAGCTCATTGTATTATGAGAAAAAGATGAAGATCACAGCTTCATCCATCAATGGTAACAGTGCAAACAAGTTATACAGCTGAATAGAATACCAGGTACTACACTATCACACAGGATTCATATGTTGGAACCATATGCATGATGTTGATGAAAGCATCATCACCACCATGTTGAGAATTGGCCACCTGTATAGTCAATGAACACTGGTAGATTTACAAGGGAGCCACAAAGAGCAAGGAAGAAAGACGAGGGGAAGAATACAAGACACGCCCTGGCAGTTACAGCAAGAGGCAGCAGCAGTGACACCTGTCCTTTGGCCTCACATAACAAACCAGTTCTCCATCTTCCCTTTTCAGCTGTAGCTAAGGGACCTGGCCTTTGGTCAACTCCCTCATGCAAAAAACCTTCCATACTCAACCAGCTTTGGCTTTCAAAGTGTCACAGGCTCACAATGAGTAAAGCATGAATGCAACCAGTCTTACACAATTTCTTCAGATATGCTAATCCACAAAAGCTCCTCACAGAATGAGCTTTAAGAAATCAAGGGCAAAGTACATCTTGCTGTCAAAAAAATTACAATGCAGCTGGACAAGTATAAGTCCCCTTGAATGCACCATCTGACAGCATTCAAGAACAACCCATTACTCTTGAATTTTCATTCAGACAAGTGTTTCTTTTTAAGCTCGCTGCTGCTACTTGTCTGAACTACTACTACATTTCCTCAATATTGCATAGCCAGCTGATGATTGGTGCATGTCTCACTGCAGCAACTAAACTTAATCAACCTCCTGTAGAGCTGGGGTGGCAACATCCTCATTTGTGAACTTTCCTTTGCCTTTCTCAGCAGCACGACCCTTGCCTTTTCTATCTAGAAGAGCCTTGCGGTCCTTGTCCAGCTTTAACTTGGTAATGACAACCTTTGATGGATCAATGCCAACATTCACAGTTGACCCTGCACAGCCAGCAGCAGCAACAACACAGATGGACTCTACATGTATAAGAATAGGAACTAAGAACAACTTCTGCTCATCCATCACAAAAGAAAGTGATGAGCTTCAATAAAGGAATGTACCACCATACCTATTATTCAGCATACCTTCTATTGCTGCTGTCTGTCCTGATCCAACAGATACAACAGGTTGGGAAACCTTTTGAAAAATAAAATTTATGACAAGAGTTTCTAGTAGGTGTTGGAGAATTAGGTCTCAAGGTTACTTCTCTCAAAAGCTATATACAGGTGTTTTTGTATAGCTTTTGACAGAGGTAATTGTCTATCTCTTGAATACAAAAACAGTGGTTTCTCTACTGAATTTGGATCTCAAGTTAGTTTGCTTACAAAACTGTAAACAGAAAAAGAAGACTTCTTGAAAGACTGCAGGAAAAAGGCAAGCTGGAAAGGAGGAGGAGAGTAGCACCACATACCATTCACCTTCTCACGTGTGATGCGCTCCACATGAATGACCCATTTTCGACGGTAGACTTGGACAACCTTTCCTTCTCTGCCTTTATATGTTCCTCGAACAACTTGGACTTCATCATCCTTTCTCACGGGCACAGATCGCACCTACCATAAAAAACATACACCTTCTTTTCCTTTCCATCAGAAGTGCAAGGGATCATAAATCATCATCTATAGAGAGAGTGTTGGGGTTTAGGGTTTAAGGTCTAGAAAACGAAAGTTGATGCAACACACACGCTCCAGACGGGAAGCGAGAAAAAAAACAACACTTACATGTAACATTATACTTGCGGTTTCCGGGTTAGGGTCTAGACGACGAAGGTTGAAGCAACAGACACTACAGACCGAGAGAAAACACATAACACTTACATTATGTTTGTTCTTGAGATCTGACGAAAGAGCAGCGCTCATCAGAACGCGACGAACGCTTGAAGGTGCCCTGAAATGCGCCTTCCGTGACTTGCGCCTTGAGCTACTCACACCTGCAAAAACCAATCCAGGAATCATGATAAGCTTTCCAAAATACTCTACGAAAAAAATCCAACAAGACAAAACAAAAGCAACAACTTCTCTATGAGAAAACAAACAAACAAACAAAACAAAACAAAACAAAACAAAGTGCGAAAGGAAAGGGATGAGTGTAAGGAACTGGAAAGGGAGAAGCTTACGAGAGGAGAACTTCATGGCTGCTGCTAGTACCACTTCCGGCACAGAGAAGAAGAAAAAGAGAGATGGAGACGCTGTTGCAGAAGCAGAACAAAATGGTTTCTGTATTCTACTCTGTTTTAGGGTTTCCCACCCCCAAAACGCATCAAACCCTAATTTCCAATGACTCAGAAAGCACTCTTAACCCTAATTCCAATGACTGAACAAGCAGGCATCATGTCCTGAGGAAGCATTCTTAACCCTAATTCTAACCCTAATTCCAATGACCGAACAGACAGGCAAGACACCCCTAGAAAGCATTCTTAACCCTAATTCTAACCCTAATTCCAATGAGTAAACAGATGCAAGTTTCCAGTGATTTTTATTTTTTAATTTTTTGAAAAAAATTGTTGCTTTTCTTTTCTGACCCAAAAAATAAATTGGGGACTTTTTGGGGGGGGGGAAAAACAAAATCTAATGTAAATTAGAATTATTTTTCTCTTTTTGGTGGGGGAAAACCTTTATAAAAAAATTAAAAGGCAACAACAATACAAACAAATCAATCAATCAATTAAAAATTAATTTCATTATTATTTTTGTTATTAAATTTTTCATCAAAGCCTTATTGAAGTTTTTAGAATAACGTCAAATTAGTTTAAAAGGTTTAATTCTCAAAAAATAATTTTATACTAGAAATTTAATTTAATTTTAAATTGATTTTTAAAAAATTTAATCAATTCTTGCATAATCTTTCAAATCAATTTTTTAAGAATCTCATTTTTATAAGATTTAAAGGAATTGAAGCTAATTTTTTGTATTTTTATATTAAAAAATTCATTGAAAAAAATAGTCATATGATTTATTTTTTTTACATTTCATAGTGATATGAAACCTTGTGATACAAAAAGGCAAGTGACAACTAAAAAAAATAAAATGATATAGAGGCATGATTAAATTATTTTCAGAAATGTTGAAATTTTCCAAAATAATATTTCTTTCAAAGAAAAAAATGTTGTGAAGGAAAATAAAGAAATCTTTTGGAAAATTTTAAAAATATCCTAGCTTTTGACATGCAATTTTTAAAAATAAAAAATTTATTTGACCATTGAGATATTTGAACCTTACCATATTACAACATGTTTTTTTTCTCCCAATTTTGTGATGTTATTCAAGTGGTAATTACCCATAAATATGTTTTTGCCAAATTTGACAATATTCAAAATATGAAATTAAAAATTATTAAGCACCCTTTCATATATTGTAAGCAATTGTGGCAATTTTTGGTGAATGTTTTCCAAAAACTTCACCAAAAGAAAATCATTGCTATAGTAGGTAACAAGCAATTTATTTCATGATGGCTAAAGGCTCTACCCATTAATGGCAAATTCAAACCAATAAATAATTATACAATATTTTTTTTAAATGCTCCAATAAGAAGTTCCCAAAAAATGAACTCACCATTTGCAATATCAATTGGTAAACATTCCTATGGAAATTATATGAAATTTTTAATTATAAATTCATAATTTTAAACACATGGATTTCATGTGTTTAAAACACATACAAAAACATATATAAATATGATTAAAATTTTTTCATCCTACATAAAAATGGATGAAAAAAAAAGCATGCTACTTATACATGTTTTGTACATGTTTTAAACACATGACATAAAAATCAATTGTATTGAATTTATATTCAATTTTTAAAACAACATATGGTTTTTGGATAGATAATTTTAATACAACTTTGATTATAAAACCATTCATAGAAAATCAAGCAAATGAATGCATCCTTCCAAAAATTTAAATTAAATTAAAGCCTTCATTTTCATTACATACTTCTCCAAACAAAAATTCAACATCCCTCTTTCAAGGTTTTGTTTTTCAATTTTGTGATGTAGCCAAAATGACAATCATCCACAAAAAAAAAAATAAAATAGCCAAATTTGGCTACATAGTAGATATGAAAAAATTAAAAAAATAAAAGATTTATAAGATTTTTCTTTAAAATTTAAAAATATAAGAACAAAAAAAGTACGGTAATATTTTGACCGGTGAGAGTAACGGCAGCAGAAATATTGTTACCTGTCCTGCCGGTGCCGGTGATAGACAACCGGCGATCACCAGACACAATTACCTGTGGCCCGTGGAAGTCCACCGGTCACAACCCGTATCCACGCCTCCCTCTCTCTCTCTCTCTCTCTCTCTCTCTCTCTCTCGCGCTCTCTCTCCTCCCTCCCTCCTTCCCTCCCTCTTCCTCTCCATCGCCACAGAAATTTTGCAAAAAACTTCTCTGATTGCTTCTTACAATCGCCTTCTTGGCTTCATTTTTTCTCTTTTTCCCGTATTTTTTTGGATTTTTTTTGGGTCGTGGAAATTTGATATTTTCGCCCGTTCTGTGTCGATGATCTGATCAGCGCTCTTTGACGTCTCTCATTCGGCTCTGATCATCTTCTTCGTTCAGGTATGCGAATGAGCGATTGTTGGCGTAACTTGCGAAGATCATAATTATTTCTTTCGATTTAGGAGTTGCAGTAGATTTTTTTTAATTTTTTTTTTCGGTCTTGTTTTGTCTCTGTCTCTGTTTCTGAGTAGTTTTCGTGTCGAAGGGAAAAGTCAGGAGGAATCAGTTTACTTTGTCAGTCTTGAAGCTCTTGCCAAGAGGAACAGTTTTCGCGGTTGTCAACGTGCCGGAGGGCTCTTGCTTCTTGTTTACGTTCCTGTTCTGAAACGATTCGAAAAATGCGTTTTGAGAAGAACGATCGATGGCTTCCAGTAGTGTCGTTTTGTATTTTGGGTATATATTATTCTTTTCTGTGTTTATCGCTATCTTTTCTGGCCAGTTTTCAAAAAGATAGTATGCTGTGGAGCGTTTGCTATAAAGCATGCAGAAGTATGGATCCATGCATAGTTATATACTTCGCTTGCGCGTAACACTTGGAAGAGTTTAGAGTCTCGAAAAATCTCCATTTGCTGCGAAGAAAAAACAACCTGCATTTCTTTTGATTTCAGTAATGTAGCGAAATCGGAGCAGATCTCCTGCTGATCGTGCACTGCCCGTAATCGTTCTGCGTGCAAATCGATCTGACTTTGTTGGACGTGATATTGATAGACTATTGTGTTGCACATGTAGTTTGTGCGAGTCGATCTGTGTCGAACAGGAACAGTTTGATAACCACGCTCCACAAGGACCAGTAGTGTGTCAATGTAAGAAGAAGGTTCATGGATATCTAGACTTCGCGACGAGAATCCATTTTCTTGGAAAACACTTGTGAAGGAAATCACTGCGTATAAGAAGTGACAATTCTGCATGTAGGTACAATCTTTTTGTGCGCTCAAATTCTGATGTTTGCTCGCTTCTGAATTTCTCGTCAATTGTAAGTTTGCCGTGATCGTCTTCACGACCGACCTCTAGTTCATTATTAACTCATCAGCGTCCTCAAACTCTGTGTAATTCCTCTCTAGATAATTGTTAGCTTCCTTCGTTCGTTTCTATGGCTCCTGGACCAAGACTTGTTTTGTAGCCAGCGCGCGTCTGGTTTTGTTTTCTAAAGAAAAGAAAGACCCTACCTACAATCTTTGTTCTATTTGGTTCAGAACAAAATGGCAGGAAACGAATGGATCAACGGATACCTGGAAGCGATTCTGGACGCCGGTGAACGGATTGATGATCACCGTGCACACGACGAAGGGAGCGACACATGCGTTCTAGCTTCTACTGCTGCCAAATATTTTGTGGAGGAAGTTGTGGGCCACGATGAATCCGCCCTGTACAACACGTGGATTAAGGTAGCAACAAATCCATGAGAACATTTGCAAAGAAAATTGTTCTGTTCAAGTTTTATGTGTGAAACCAATGTCCCTGAGAAATGCACCAACTAAACATGAGACAGACTCACGTTAACACACCTTCGGAATGCATGTGTCATATCTACTTGTCTGAAGCTCATGCATTCTCTCCTTTATCAGATGTGTCTCAACTCTGCTAGCAATGTCCCTGAAGCTGTCGTCATTGCATCTATGATTTTTTGCATAAAGTCACAGTTTAAAATCCACAGAAATCTACAGGGAGAGATGGCTTGCCAGTTTTAGTAGACATGATTTTCAGAGGTATGTGTGCCATTTGCCAGGCTAGGCTGATGACATGCCATGAGGTCTCATCATATTCATTGAGATTCAAGAGATTCTTTACTTGAAAGAAAACCAAGAGATGGGTCATATGTGTGTGCTAAGCCAGTCTTTTTCCAAGAATCTGTTGTTAAAGCCATGTGTTGGGGTTTCCATATTTCCTTCGAAATTGAGGTTTCAGACTGATTTGTGCAATTTCAAGTGAAGATCAAATTGTAGATATGTGGATTATGTGAAGAGACAAGTCTGAATGACCTCAGAGGTTGAACACTGGAGTTTTTTCCCTTGCACAGTGAGGCAAATCACAAAGACTTGCGCATTCACTATGGCAGTCTCAATCTGACAATTGATATATGTGCTCTGCAGGCCACAAAGAACACACAAGAGCGAAGTGGCCGGCTTGAGAATTTGTGCTGGAGGATATGGCACATGACACGGAAGAAGAAGGAGGTGGGCTTAAGTTCTCTCCATTGCTGTTTCATTACAAAACTCCATTGTGAAGTACAGCTGTGATTTTAGTACTGTTGGGTCTCCTTGGAATGCAGATTCAGTGGGATGATGCCCGTCAATTGGCACACCATCATATGGAACGAGAGAATGGTCATAAAGCAGCCACTGATGACATTTCTGAGGAGATGTCAGAAGGAGAATCAAAATATGAAAACCCAGGTGGTGATAGTGCCAGTTCTGGCTGCCAGACAGCAGCTGAAGTTCATGAAGGGAGCCAAGTGCAGACTAAACAGAGACGTCTGTACCTGGTTTTGATCAGGTAACCTTCCCTTTGATGTCCAAATGGCTCTTTTCTAATTGTCAGAAATGTGGTCACAACCACAGATGTCTTCAGGCTTCATGTTAGGACACATCACACAAGCAGTCATCCCTTCATTTAGCCTTGATTGACCATGGCATTGTTTTGAGTACTGCCCCTTCTGTGTGGGTGCAGCCTCCATGGTTTAGTACGTGGAGATGACATGGAGCTTGGCCGAGACTCTGACACAGGGGGACAGGTTTGGTTCTGACCTGAAAAATTGTTGTGCAGTTTCCCAGTATACTATTGTGCAAGATTCGTCTGCGAGGTGCCTCTCTGAAAACTAGATATTCTGGCAAGAGTACAAATTTGATTACTTTGAGTGGCTTAACATGCCCCAAGTTCAAAATGAAACTCCCAATATGTTTGACAAGAAGCTGTACCTGTAGAAGGTTAATCATGGAAAGCATTTCCTCCTTGTGCTCTCCATTGCTGTCTGCAATGTTTCTGTCTGTCTGTCTGTCTGTCTGTCTGTAGAAGCACACAGCAAATAAAAGTTACATTCTGTAGTTTTCTTGAAGTCCAAGTAGAAGTCTGGTGTGTTTCAGGTGAAGTATGTTGTGGAGTTTGCAAGGGCCTTGGCTATGATGCCAGAAGTGTACCGTGTGGATCTCTTAACTCGCCAAATATGCTCTCCGGATGTGGATTCAAGCTATGGGGAGCCAACTGAGATGTTGACATCGGGCACATATGATGGTGGCCAAGAACTTGGGGAGAGCAGTGGTGCTTATATCATTCGCATTCCTTGTGGACCCAGGTTGTGACCTTCTGAATGTTTTAGAACTTTCATTTCAGACTCTCATCAATTTTCCTGTGCTTTGTCTGATATCTATTCCTACTACAAAATCATTACAATCTTCACCTCTATTGCTCATACAGGGACAAATATATCCGGAAGGAGCTCTTATGGCCCTACATTCAGGAGTTTTCTGATGGGGCACTAGCACACATACTCATCATGGCAAAAGCACTAGGAGAGCAACTATCTGGTGGGGAGCCAGTCTGGCCACATGTGATACATGGGCACTATGCTGATGCTGGTAACATTGCAGCCTTACTTTCTGGTGCCCTAAATGTTCCTATGGTCCTGACGGGTCACTCCCTTGGTCGCAGCAAGCTTGAACAATTGCTCAAGCAGGGACGGCAATCAAAAGAGGACATAAATGCAACCTACAAAATCATGAGGCGTATTGAGGCTGAAGAAATCTCACTGGATACCACAGAGTTAGTAATTACAAGCACTAAGCAAGAGATTGAACAGCAATGGGGCCTGTACGATGGATTTGATGTCAAGCTGGAGAAGGTGCTCAGGGCTCGTATGCAGCATAATGTGAGCTGCCATGGGCGCTTTATGCCTCGAATGTCAGTAAGTGTCAGCTCTGACATTGTGTAGGTTATGGCTTCTATATCTTTTTAGTCTGCAGATATAGCTAGTAGATTGCACTCGATTCTTGTGACCATGCAATTGAGTGATAAAATTCTGCAGCAAGAAGAAACAAATTGCATGGTCACAAGAATTGAGTTTCCTCTTGCTGCAGAATTTTACTGCTTAACTGTGTATGACAAAGACTGGAAAAGATCCTATGCATTTATCTTATCCTCTATTTCAGAATGTGAGGTGCGATCCTTCATCTGAGGTTGCTTTGTACTTAAAAGAGAATGTATTGCAGGTGATACCTCCAGGCATGGATTTCAGCAATGTTGTAGTGCATGATGCCAGTGATATGGTTGAAAGTGAAATTGACATGGCCCCAGTAGCAAACCCAGACACCTCAGTGGTCATCCCTCCCTCACCTAATGCAACTCCACCTATCTGGGATGAGGTACCTATTAAGTTCTCCAGTGACCAGAGAAGAGACAGGGAGGGCATCCAAAGTATGAGTATGACTTAAGTACTAGGATAGAAACAGATTGATTTTATCCTGTCAGTTCCTTCAACTCATGTGCCTTTGGTTTCATAATGCTGGGTTGGGGTGGGGGCAGATAATGCGCTTCTTAACAAATCCTCACAAGCCCATGATATTAGCACTGGCACGTCCTGATCCCAAGAAGAACATTCCCACTTTGTTGAGGGCATTTGGGGAGTGCCGGCCATTGCGCGAGCTAGCAAACCTTGTAACAAACTATCTCTCTATTTTATTTTCTATCAACTATTTCTCTCAAATATGTGTTTGTTACAGTTCCTGCTACATTTTCTGCATCAAGAGTTCTTCTTGAAACTTTGTTTCAGTGCAGACACTCATAATGGGAAACCGAGACGATATAGATGAAATGGCAGGGGGCAATGGTACTGTACTCACCATGGCCCTGAAGCTAATTGATAAATATGACCTCTATGGTCAAGTGGCCTATCCGAAGCATCACAAGCAGTGTGATGTGCCTGATATCTATCGGCTTGCAGCTAAAACCAAGGTAAATGCAGTTCAGACAGGAGTTTAACACGTGACTTGGATGGTGCAAGCAAGTTTCACTAGTCTTTTATTTCTCTGCATCATTAGTGGATGTGACTTGGAGACTCTAAGATCATATATGTTTGTGTTTCCAGCTTAATTGATTACTTCAAGATTAATTTTCAACACAAACTTGCTGCTCTCTTGGTAACCATCAGCACACATACTCCCATGGCTGGTGGGTAACAATCTTACCTTGTGCCCATCATAGCAAACTGTTGCTGTGGAGCATAGAGACAAGCATCCTTGATGTTATGGAGCAGATTGTTGTTTGTAGAACTGCCATATTCTTGACCCTTCCTAGGGGTTGACCTGCAGGGTGTATTCATCAATCCAGCACTTGTTGAACCATTTGGCCTGACTCTCATTGAGGTATAAAGTGGCACTTTGTGCCTCACCCCTGCTTTTATAATCCTGACATCACATGACCCTTTCCTTTCTTGTTTCCCATGAGTCATCTGACCGATCTTATTACCTTGATTGGACCTAATTTTTGGGCCTTTGTTTCTTCTCTTGGGCTTCTGGTCAGGGATCATGACCCTATTCTTTTGATTACTCCTTGGATTCTTCTTCTGAATTTGTTGATCATTCTCAAAGACCTTTTCTTAGGAGATCTCTTTTGCTTAATGTTTCAGGACATCTTCAGCGTTTTTTTGTGACTCTTAGGATTTTCTTTTCGATTTTTCACTTGCTTTGCTTTGACCACTTCTTAGATCATCCTTGTTTGCTTGGTGCGGGTGCCTGTTGCCGGGCTACTGTCTCGCTTCTGATGTACTGGTTCATTCTTTTAGTGATGTGATGGGGCTGTTTCACCTGCTCCCATTTGGGGTTTTCCCTCATTGAGGTGTGTAAATGGCAGCATGATTTTACACTGGAGGACTAAATAAGGAAACTGAATGGAGAAACCTGCATCTTAGGTCATTGACTAATTGATGAAGAGTGATGTCAAGCAGCATAGTAAGGCATCTTTTACTGGGACAGTAAAAGATGCGTCAGCACCATCTGACATGTGTCAAGAGTTGTTTGCATTTGCAAGTATTGATGTCATGGCAAGGATGTTGATTGTTGTGAGCAGGCTGCAGCACATGGATTGCCAATGGTCGCCACAAAGAATGGAGGCCCTGTCGACATCCATAGGGTACTGCTTTCACCATGTAGTTCCATCTGCAAATACAGAGTTCTTGCATTGTTATCATGAAAGCCATCTTTGCTTTGACATTCACCATCCATTATTTGTGACCTGGGATGCAGTTTCAATGTTCGTCTTAGTGGGTTTGGTCCTGCTGAGACAATGGAACAATGAAGCGGCTGTGCAGGTGCTAAACAATGGACTACTGGTAGACCCACATGACTACCAAGGAATCTCAGCAGCTCTGCTGAAACTGGTTGCTGATCGCAGTCTCTGGAGTGAGTGCCGCAGAAATGGATTGAAGAATATCCACCTTTACTCTTGGCCTGAACACTGCCGCACATATCTAATGCGGATTGCTTTGTGTCAATCGCGGCGTTCCCAGTGGCAGAGGGAGACAATTCTAAATGAAGGATTGGAACCTGACTCGCAACAGGACTCTCTTCGCGATGCCACCAACATCTCTCTACAGCTCTCTGTTGATGGAGAGAAGCTCTCACTTGGATCACTATCACTGTCCAGCCTTGAGGACTCCGAGAAAGGTCTTGGCAACTGTGACCTGGAAGATACACATAAAGAAAATGAAGAGAACAAGGAGGCAGTGGATGGGTCCAATGGCAGTCATTTGGAGTGCAATCTTTACAATGGTGTTAACCAAATGGATGGGCTTTTGGCCAGGAGCATACAGAATCTTCCTGCTAAAGTGCCATTCCTAATTAAGAAGCGAAAAAAGCTTATTGTGTTTGCTGTTGACAGCTATGACATGTTGACAGGGAAGCTAACCACAGCTCTTCTGCAGCTCATTCAAGGTGCATTAAATGCCATAAAGCGATCCAACACACGTTCCGTGGGATTCCTTATCTCAACTGCACTTACCGTGTCCAAGACATTATCAATGCTGAGTGAGAATCGAATCGCAGTTCAGGATTTTGATGCTCTCATCTGCGGAAGTGGGAGCCAGCTTCATTACCCTGCAGTTTCTGCAAGTAGAGAGGAGAATTATGACCTTCTTTACGACCACCATATTGACTATCGCTGGAACAAGGATGGCATTCGCAAGACTATGCCTCGGTTAATGTTACCAGACGGAGAAGAAGTTCCCAGCAAAGGGGAGCGTGCTCTAGTGGAGGATGAGATGCAGTGCAACACACACCTCCTCACTTACCGTGTCACAGAGATGGCAATTGTGCATCACTTAACCCTCTCTCAAAGTTTACATGTGACATCTCTAGTAGTGGAACTGTGCCAAATACTGATACCTGTTTCTATGCTTCTTCATATTCACTTCTCACTTCCTCTTCACCCCAGGCTGAAATACCCTGGTGCAGGTCCTATAGCCTCATTAAGTGTTGAAGGTTGTCAGCCAGTTTGCACTGCACAGTCAATTAGACACTGATTTTGTTGTCCATTCATATATTGATGTCTAGGTGAATGGCCAGCTTGCCTCACCGCCGTTTGTTGATAATTGTCCCTAGATCACTAATCAAGTTACAGGTTTCTGAGGAATTTCTATTAAGCTGTTGTTCAATTGTTCCATCTGAGCTACACTAAAATTCTGACCTCAAATTCTATTGGGTGCATTTGTGGTTAGTTGGCATAGGAATTCCAAACTGGTAATGGAATGATTGTTGCTGTGTATCCACATGGGAGTGCAGGCACCAACAATCTGTGAGCTTAGACAGCGGCTGCGAATGCGTGGTCTACGATGCAATGTTGTATACTGCCAGAATGCAACAAAACTCCATGTGCTGCCATTGTTTGCATCACGTTGTCAGGCCCTGAGGTAGGCACCACAACTATATTAAAAAGAAAACTTTGATGGAGGTGATGGTCATCTGCGATGCAAATGCAACAATATATGTGATACAATTGCAGCAATAGAAAAAGATAGTTTTGACAAAATATTGCACATTCTGGATGCAGATACTTGTTTGTGCAGTGGGGACTGGACATCATGAACATGTACATGATTGTCGGAGAGACTGGAGACAGTGACTATGAGCAATTACTAGGAGGAACGCACAAGATTGTGATTGTCAAAGATTTTGTCGGGGGGAGCTCAGAGGCTAAACTTCGAGCTTGTGGGAAATACCATAGGGGAGAATCAACTCTTTCAGACAGCCCCAACATTTTGACTGCAGAGACATCAACATGTGATTCCATACTGGATACCTTGCAAAAATTAGGTTTCAAAGCGTGAGTCCATCATCCCCATCCCCTCCTTCCTCATGTACGGAATGCACCAACAAAGTAAGAGTGTTGATGTGAAGCAGCAGAAGCCGCAGCAGCAGCACAGAGACAGATGACTTCAAAATGGTTTAGGTTTGTAGCATTCATCATTGTGTAGAATTCTACCTCAATCGTTTCAGAAGGGAAGAATAGACTCAAAGTTGCTAAAGCAATGTAGTCAATCACCTTCTGCATTCTTTCAAGAGGAATAAAACTGTCATTTGGTCTGTGTTTGTCTGTCTGTCTGTCTGTCTGTGCGTTCCTTAGGCACTCACATTTTATGTGTACTTCCAAGCTTTTTAGCATCCTTGCAGGCTAAGGAAGGAAGTCCAGATTGGCATCCTCAGGAAACAAGCATCAATCGGTGGTTCTTCTGCTGCTTGTTAGCGATTTTCCTTAGTGGGAGGATGATTATGATGATCACAGGGGGGCATGGAAATGAAGAAGTGAAATGGTATGGAAAGAAGAGTGGGCAGAAGAGAGAGACTTCAAAAGGAAGCAGGGTTCTGTTAGGTTATGTCAGATGGCAACATACCTGTACAACAAGAAGTTCCACAGAAACAAGACTGTGACTTTTTACTGGCTATTGCTCCTGCATAACCACTGCCATAGCTATAAGTGAGTTCCTCTCCCTCGCTAATGTCTCGGCGTGCAAAGAATGCAAGCTTGGGAATCAAAGAACCTGCTGCACGAACCAAGCAGGGCAACAAGTTACCCCCATCGCAAGCATGATTAATGAAGCGGGCTACGTTCCCTACCCTTGTGGCATCTATGTTCAATCGTACACATGCCTGTTTTGATGGCAAGAATTCTCTCAACACTAACAAAGCTGACCCACACCTCCTCCTCCTCTTCTTCTTGTGCAAGAGCTCGAGTTCATTCCCTGCTTCTTCCACTATATCATACACTTTCTGTCGCTGCTGAGCTTCTCTTGTTGTCAACAGTTCACCTGAATGCCACCAAAAACAATCAAAAAATTATTGAATCTGTCACCTCTGACCTTAATGGCCTGGAATGGCCTCGCCCTTGCCCTGTTATGTTGAGTGTGTCACCTAGCGTACCCTAATAATGGGCTTGCTGCTGTGTTACCCAACATAATTGGCAGAGGCTTGACCATTCCATAGTACATAATTAGCACAAACCTCTTTTTGGAAAAAAAAAACCCATTACCGTACCTTCAACTAACAATCAGCAATTTTATGCCAAACTATGTAATTTATTTTAGAGAAAACTGTCCAGCAGTCCCAAATTGAATATTCCAAAATTCTGAGAGTCAAAGAATAACTACATACAGAGAGAGCAGCTTACATTTCGAATCTATAGCAATGATCTAGTGGCTGGGATCAGTGGACTAAGTAAGTAAGTCCCATAAGTTGCAAGTTTGATTCTCAAAGATTTGGAAAAAAATCCCACTACAATTTTTCTATTCTTCAGCCAAACCTTTTGAGGACTATTTAACACCATACATCAGTTGCATTGGATATGAAATGCAAAAGTCTGTGGAGAATTATTGAACATGGAACATCAGTCGCACAAGTATGGTATGCAAAAGTCTGTTGGTGATTATTTAACACTGAACATCTGTCATAGGTACAGTATGCAAAAGTCTCCTATGTGTCCTATGGTTTATTGTTGTGTTTCCAGAAGCAACAGGAAGAAAGTTCACTCAGTCACAATGTTGGCTAGAGACAGAGACAGAGAGGCACATTGCTAGTAGTGTAAGAACCTAAAGAGAAACATAGAGGGATATGAAATTCAGGTGAAATCTGATGAGAGAGAGAGAGAGAGAGAGAGAGATCTAGGGTTTAGGGTTTAGGGTTTAGGGTTACATACCTGCATATTCGCACACAAATGATCCTTTGCTAATAAGCTGTGTGGCATGCAGTCCCCAGCCAGTGTTTTGCTTCCGCACCACTGCCACACCAACAGCCAACCCTTGCTGCGTGACACGAAATCCACACAACTTGGAGCTGCAGGAACATGCTCCTCCACATTCCATCACAAGCAAGGGTCTCTCCTCCTCCTCCTCCTCCTCCTCCTCCAGCAGCAGTTGTTCTTTTCCTTCTTTTCCTTCTTCTTCTTCTTCTTCTTCTTCCCCATTCAGATCCAGTGATGATGACACCCCATCACACAAAACATTATTGTCAACTCTATTATTGTTTATTTTGTCCAAGAGGTTTGTCTTTCTACATTTGTCAGCAGTTGTCGTCGCCCTCGTTGTCAATAGGCAGAGCTTGGATGTAGCAGCATCATATGCACAATAACCATCGCTTGTTTTCCCACAGAAGCATTCCCCTAATGATTGACCTCCTCCCCTCCTCCTCCTCCTCCCATTGTTCTCACAGCTAGAATTTGAATCATCTCTGACAACACAAACTTCCTCACAACAACTTTCATCTTCTACCCCTTCTGAGGGAAGTGGAAACTCTGTAATTATTCCATGGGCAAGAAGAGCACAATCACCTGCACACCTGATTGCAGATCAAACACAAACCCTGAGTAGTATTATTACCGTATTGTCAACATTACATCAATGGCAGGCACATGGAGCTTCTTTTGGCAACTTCACACATACGGCAGTTCCCGTGGCGTGACACGAATTAGGGTTTGAGGATTCAGAAGACAGAATGACAAAGCATGATGATGTCAAGGCAACAGGGAGGAAAAATTCAATCTGACCTGCATCCCACGGCTCCCAGAATGCCTGTGGAGGGTAGGATCCCAAGCTCCTTGAGACAAGTCTTCCTTGCATCCGAGAACAGCAATTCCTTGGAAGAAGAAGAAGAAGATTCATTGCCCCAAGCATGGAAGGAGGAGGAGGAGCGCGAGGTCGAGAGAAGACAGAAAGGGGTATACACAAACCAAGGGTAGCGACAAGAGTCGAACTGATTACAAACAGGCACTGACCACCGCTCCAGCCCCTGCGCAACGTCTGCCACTCTGCGCTCCGTCAACTCGCCCACACATTTCGTCATCGCCCTGCAAGTCAGAGCTAAGCTTGCGAGCTCCCGAGGCCCCAGCCACGCAGCTGCGATCTCCAGTCCCTTTTGTGTGTTGACCCAACAAAAGCTTCTCTTCTGATTCTCCATCAATTCAACACATTGCTACTAAAGCCACCAAATCATCCCACCCATGTGCAAAATGCATCACCAGAATCCAGGATCTGAGCGCGCGCACACACACACACCCACAAGTACGAAGAACTCCGGCTTGCTTGCGAAGAAGAGCGATGGACCGAAACTCCTCCCACGCAACGGGTTCATACGCCGCATGTATGTATGTATGTATGTATGTATGTATTCATGTATGTATGTTTACATATGTATGTATGTATGTGTGTGTGTATATTGTTTGTATTCTTCATATGCCATATGTCTGTATGTATGTATGTATTACCGTGTATGAGACATCAATTCAGAATTTGGCAAACATACAAATAAACTTGGGCTCCACTTTAATGCGCACTACAAGATTCAGATTTCATTGAATTGAATTCAAATACATTGTATGAAGTTTTAATTAAATTCAATTCAATTTTAATTCAATAATTGGATTAACACTTAAATTTCAATTAAATTCAAATTCAATTGTTGAGAAATAAATGGGATGCAAAATATTTGGGTGAAAATATATATTTGAAATCTGCTTGTGAATATGATGTTGGGAAAAACTAAAATTATTATTAAAAAAATAAAATAAAAATTTAAACATGTATTCAAAAAGACACATTTCTATTTCTATGTCTCTTTACTTGAGAATAGGCTAAACAAATTTTGGTTTAAAACTATCCAAATGACATCTTATGGCTTATGAAACCTAAAGTTGTCCTCCCTTCAATGAATCATCTTCACTGACATAATTGATCAAAAAAAACGCACCCCTTTTTTTTGGAGGACCCTCTAAAGTTTGTAGTATTTTTCTTTCATACAAATTTTGTCATCTTTTGTATATATATAAGGAAATTTTTAGATTTTTTTTTCCTACAATAAAATTGGCAATTAAGTTTACAAATTGAAACTTGGGAATTTTATTTCTTACACATTAAAAAAAAAAAGAATAAACAAGAGACCACAACATTGTAAATATTATCATTTTGAATGTAGCAAATCAAGTCAAAAGATAGGTATTGTTTTCAGTAGTCATGTACCCCATGAATCAAGTCCAGAACATACTTCCCTTGTCAAGTTCTATATGGGTAGTCAAAAAAACATTGTCTTAAAACACATTAAAATGATTGTTGTTTAGGTGATTTGTCATGTGATACAAGATCAATGCCCAACAATACTGAACCTAAAAGTTTGCTGCACACAAACAACTCCTGCACATGAATCAAAGATCCAAAATAATACTCACATCAAAACAATTGAACACAACTACAAACCAATCACATAATTCTCAATCGTACAAACATACCCAAAGAACCAACACCCTTGGAGTACTACAACTTAGAACTCTGTTTGAAGACAACACTCCAATTCACACAATAACATGAACCATGCTCAAGATTAACCTAGTTCTAAGCATACACTAAACACACTCAATTGCAAAGAACTATTTGACACATGTCATGCATGTGTTCACTAGAGCAACACCCAACACTATTGAGAGCACAATGGATCCACACAAACAAATCTTGCAAACAAAGCACACTACACCCACTTCCCCACTTCCTGAATCAAAGGCTGAACAATCATGTGCTGAACTTCTTTATGATCCTCAATCTATTTGTGGTTGTTATGGTACTTGACTGTACAAGATTGCTAGCTTCAACAAACAAGTGGCTCTTCACCTAATGACTCTACCCATCATGGCAAGTTCAAACAAGTGGCTTGTTTGTATGACAGCTTTGGCAATTAGACCATTTTCAAATAAAATCATCAAAATGATGAAATCATGTAACATGCATTTGGGTAATTTGAATTCAAGATGAATTTGATGAAAAAGGTTGTCTAGAGACTATAGCTAGATCTCCGGCTTGTTGCTTGCAAATTGGTTCCCAATTCAAACCAAACCTACACAGATGTGAAGTCTCTTTGCTCAGGGTAGAGCCAATAAACAATATAATGTGTTGTAATTACTATTTCTTAGTTTAGATTGAATTCCAAATGCTAACACAGAATTAGCATGTCTACCTTGCGATAGAGTAGATATCATCATGGTCTCCAGAAATGCTGAAATTCCAGAGAGCTGAATAATAATTCTCCTCCTCATCTGACAAATTGGGCAAACCACATTTCAAATTAGACTCTATCCAAGACATCACCATTTAAAAATTTCAACATGAAATGCAAAAAAATTCCACATGAAAGGCACTTCTATTCCTTCTGCTGCAAAAAAGACAGATTTTGGTTATTCTTTCAAGTTGATTCAAGAAGACTGATGCTACCTACTTGCACGTTATGCTTAAGATTGCAAGTATGTTTGTAACTCTGACCAAACTGTCAGTCACCATTCAACAACTGTGGCAGGATTGAAGATGCCATGTTGCTTTTGCTATAAGGCATCCACCAGGGTGTGTGTTCAACTAGGTATATTAGGATGCATGCTTTTTGCAAGTCAACTAGAGTTTTGGGTTTTCAGGATCTGAAGGAAGTAATTGAAAGAAAAGTCTTGTATAGTTTGCATTTCTGGATCCCCCAAAGAATATTTTGTTACACCCGTCCCTTGCCAATGAAATATATTTCTCTGGACGTGCTTCGTGTTGCCTTTGGACGCAGCCAACTCAGCTGCTGGAATCTTCCTTTGCAAAGCTTAATAAACCCTGTTTCATGCACCACAGTTTCCATGCAAATTACAGAGAAAAATCTTCCAAAATATATTGAGTTTCATGCCAACACAACCCGACAGCTGCAAGCAGATATATATATATATACAATAGTGTTGCCAGTTCTTCTCAACCTGCACACAATTCAATCACAAGGTTTCACCATGAACACCCTAAACCCTAAAGCCTTAAACCCCTAACCCTAGATCCTAGACACACTTTCAATACAGCTGAAAACCAGGAACAAAACAATACATACCTTGGCTTTCTTCACCTTCTAGCAACTTAATGACAAGGCTGCCTCCTGGCAGCAATATCCCACCACTCCTCCCTGGTAGTTCATCTTCTGATTCTGGCTGCCCTAGTGCAAGGTGCAAAGCTTGCAATCCCAATTCTCCTGAAAGTGCTGCATCTTTGGAGCCTATGCCTGAAACGGCTGGGCACATATCTGACACTATCACTGAGTACCCACATCCCTGCATACATATAGAAAGAGAGAGAGAGACACACACACACACACACACACATCCAGGCATAACACAGTCAGTTTTATACACAAAAGAACACATGTACCCAACAATGCTCTTGCAAGCAAAATGAGAATAATACCATCATCGTCATCGTCATCATGTGCCACTGATGAATGTTGTGGAACAAAGTCAGCAAGACATTTACCGAAGGAGATAAGGAAGCCAGAGAAGTGGCTGAGATCTTAAGCACATCAGCACAATATGTCCGCACTCGCACATCACAATGATCAGCAGGTACCTTCACCTTCTGCTCCCACACAAAAACCAAACAACACTCAAAACACAACAACTCTCTACATACCATCATTTGCCCACCCAGGTGAAGAGACAGACAGACTTTCCACAATGCTGAAAATCTGACTTCCTGACAACAAAGAGGTTGGTATAAACATACAGTGGTAATCATACCTTGACATCAACTCCAACCACTGCACCTCCTTTTTCTATCGGCCCCAAGAATTGACATGCCACCTTCAAGCAAGCAGCCCCAAACAAAACCCAAAAAAGCATGATGAGTATGAGAAAAGAAAGCTCTATACATGGTGATGATCAGAAATTGAGTACATAATGTTAAGCTCCACACAATCTGCAAAGCAGCAAAACAGTACTACTACATCCATCAATAAATGCCCTCATCTCTCCTGCAGAAAATCCTGCTCACGGTTGTTGCACAGAAAATTCTCCTCACAATTGCACAGACATCCTGCCCACAACTGCACTGGATTTTGAGCAGAGAGAGAGAGAGAGAGAGAGAGAGAGAGAGAGAATCAGAGTGTGGAAAATTCAAGCAAGCAGCAGTGATGGGGAGAAGAAGGGGCAGAACCCCACCTGTAGAAAGGCACCAGGGGCACATCCCAGATCTAACACACTTCCTCCTGGTCTTATGATGCGATGCTTGTTTTGAATCTCCAGTAACTGCAACAAAGCAAGCAGGCAGTCCCTTGGTGATCAGTGTTTTTTTTCTTTGCTGGAGAGACGAGACCGAGAGTCCGAAGCTTTTTCTTCCCTCGAGTTCTACTTCTTCTTCTTCGTCTATGCCAAACCCTAAAATCGAGGAGCAGAAGAGGAGATCAGAGAAGAGAAGAGATCAGAGGAGTTGAGAATGTGATTTCTTCAACAGAAGAGTGATTCTACAAAATCCAGCCACCTTGAAAGCAGATCGAGCGACGAATTTCAGTCGCCGCGCCTCACGGTAGAAGAAATCAGCCGTCCCGCCACTCATCACGACTCGCAGGACTCCCTCTCTCTCTCTCGCTCTCTCTCTCTCTCCTTCCCTGAGTTCTGCCGCTTTCAAACACTCGTTCCCCCTTACGCATACCTTTTAGTGTGGATGTTGCAGCAACGAGTTGAAGGAAACTTGCGTGCGTCCATTTGATGTACCCAATCAATCTGGAACAACAACTAACCAACCAGAACACAAAAAACACACAAGGTGACAGTTTTAGGGTTTGGCGCTCTGATGATGTGACCCTTCTGCATCCTCCTCCTCGTCTTCTTCTTCGTCTTCTTCTTCTTCCTCATTTCTCCATTCCTTGGGTCGAAGCTCTTTTGTTTCTTCTGCCCATTTGCGTACATATGTGGAAGGATCAAAGGCTCCGACAATTTCAAAAGTGTTGCAGATTGCAAAATGGAGCAACAGATCTAGACGGTTTTCTTCTTCTTCTTGTTCTTCTTGTTCTTTCTTTTTCTTCCTTCTTCTCAATGTCAAGGTCTTCTTTCAATAAGGATCTGTGAAGAAGGTTGATGATCCTGCTGTCTCTTGTGTACCCAATATGGAGTTTGAAATCTGCAGAGCTTGGCAATGTATCTTCTTCTTCTTGTTCTTCTTTCTTTTTCTTCCTTCTTCTTCTCAATATCAAGGCCTTCTTTCAATAAGGATCTGTGAAGAAGGTTGATGATCCTGCTGTCTCTTGTGTGCCCAATATGGAGTTTGAAATCTGCAGAGCTTGGCAATGCATCTTCTTATTCTTGTTCTTCCTTCTTCTTCTCAATGTCAAGGTCTTCTTTCAATAAGGATCTTTCAAGAAGGTTGATGATCCTGCAGTCTCTTGTGTACCCAATATGAAGTTTGAAATCTGCAGAGCATGGCAATGTATCTTCTTATTCTTCTTCCTTCTTCTTCTCTATGTCAAGGTCTTCTTTCAGTAAGGGTCTATGAAGAAGGTTGATGTTCCTGCTGTCTGTTATGTACCCAATATGGAGTTGGAAATCTGCAGAGCTTGGCAATGTATTTGCTGTTGCTGCTTGCTTGTTTGCTATGGGTAATAAATATATAATTATATCTCTATGTACACTAATTGTGGTGGCTAATTCATTGTTAGCAAATCACAAAACAAACAAAATTAAAATTTCATGAAAATTTAAAGATGATATTTTGGCTTGTGTTGGAACTTGAGATGAGTTATAGAGTTATAATATCTTGAAGGATTTTGGTTTCTTTTGGAGGAATTTTTTTTGAAGATTATATTTTTGCATGGTGAAAGTATTTGAGTTTCCATAAATTTTTTTTTTGCCTTAAAATACTTTCTTAATGTAAATGGCAATGCCACAATGTGACACACCCCTTGTTTTGCTTTTAGCTGCTTCATAGTTGAAACTATGGATTTTTTGAGACCCAAATACATAATCGAAAGAGGTTGTAGTTACACCCCTCGTGTTTAGTTGAAGCTTTCACGCCTCTCATGAACTTTTTTCTAATATGTTCTTTTATGTTAATATTCGACATTAAACAACCATGACCTAAATTATGCAAGATTTCATAACACACTTTGCACACACAAATTGTTGCGACCTTAATCTTGAATGTACACACAATGTGATTTTTGTCCAATTCTTTTTAATTCTCTCCATGTCCTCCTCTTTCTATTCATGTGTGTTGCTCACTTTTTATCTAATTCTCCTACTCCATTTTTTTCCCAAAAGAACTTAAACAAATGTTATTGCTACTCCACCTATAACTCCAAGGAACATGGAGTTGCCCAACATAAAACCCAAGCACCCACCAACATTGGGACATATTATATGTCCATATGTGGGGCATAGGTCACAACCCAAGTGTAGGTGGGATATATTTGTGGGTGGTATGGTATGTGTCATTAGCACAAGTACCCAATGGGGTTCAATTGTTTCCTCTAGGTGTATCGCTAACATGGGTACCCAATAGAATCCATATCTACTAAAGGCTTTATGTGGCTAATGAGTTTTCCTCTTTTTCTTTGCTCTTTTTCAACCATTTTTTGAAGGGAAATAAAATGATTTTGAAAAAAAAACGTAACATGAAAAAAAAAGAATTTTTTAAAAGCAAGTTGTGACTTCCACCTTTAATTTTTTTTGGAACACTTGTTCGAAGTGCTCTATGATGATTTTGTAATCACAATCAATTGAAGTGATGCCAAAGATGAAAACATGGGATTTAAGTGTTTTGTAGTAACATCTAGTGTTATTTGCACACATTCAAAACAACATAACACCAACTAATAAAAGTAAATTCTATTTTGAATGATATTTCATTATTCTCCTTGTTTTTTTTACTTTTAAGCAAAGAAGTTTTTTCACCAATGTAAAGAGACTAATGCAAAAACATTAAATATTTTTGTTTGTCTTTGTTTTTGTCTTCTCCCCTTGTAAATAAAAGTGTTTTCACCAAATGTCAAGAGGTTGATATAATTTACCTATGATGCATCATTAATGTTATTATATAAACAAAATTCCATCTAAATGTTAACAAATAGGAAATCTACTCAAGTGCAAACATAAATCTTTATTGAAAGGAAACTACAACCTTATGCTCACAACACAAGACACAACATCAAAAAATCTCCAAGGTTCTTGTCACATGAAATACACAAACTTGTGTAATGAAGAAAAGAGAG
>Ga0116231_10003134_pt1 | contig 34535 bp, 32 predicted proteins | sample S1TSphgellanicum_2_FD_89695 | JGI IMG/M metagenome (GOLD analysis project Ga0116231, IMG submission 89695) | Host-associated microbial communities from peat moss isolated from Minnesota, USA - S1T2_Fd - Sphagnum magellanicum MG | ecosystem: Host-associated > Plants > Peat moss > Unclassified...
AAAAGAAAAAAAGAAAAGAAAAAGAAGAAAATTGCCCACTTAAGTAAGTGGTCGACTAGTTAAGCAAGTGGGCACCCCACTTGCTTACAAATTGGGGGAAAAAAAAAAGAGAATTGGGACCTGAATTTAATTTAAATTGAATTTATTAAATTCGGAGGCCTTTTCGAGGTCCCAAAGAGAACGCAACAAAGTTCAAAACCCTGTTATTAGGAGTAGTAGGTACCAAAGTTCCTAGATACTAGCTATAAATCTACGTAAATTGTAGATAATAGGTACCTAGTTGGGATCCAGTCGGCAACAAGATTTTATTTTTCATTTTAAGTTTAAAAAAAAAATTAATTAAATTTTTTTCGGAGGGCTTTTGGAGGTCCCGACACAAAGCAACAAGCTCCCTAAGCCTACGTAGTTTGTAGGTACCTTAGGAGAGCAGTAGGTACCTTAGTCCTAAATAATAGGCTTTAAAATGTACCAAATCTGTAGATTATAGCTACCTAGGGTGGAGACCTAACGCCTTATTAAGGGAGATTGGTAGGTAGGTAGGTAGGTAGTAGGTTTCGCACCAAACCCTAATTCTGGGAAATGGCGTCTCTTTCCCCTCCGTTCCTCCCTTGCCCATCTCTGTTTTTCTCCCTTTCCCTCTCTCTCTCTTCTCCCATCGTCGTTACTGCATGTCGCCACAACAACAGCCCCGCAATCGTATCAGGATTACACCACAATCCTCTCCCTCTCTCCTCTCTTTCTTTCCCTCCTCTATCTCTCTCTTTCTTCCTCCTTTGAATTTTTAATTTTTAATTTTTTTTTATAATAAAAATTTGTTGGGTTTTTTTTTTCCCCCTTTGGAAGTTGTTTGAGTTTCTGCTTGTTGGTGGTTCTTCTTCTTCTTCTTCTTCTGTTGCTGCCTCTGCTTCTTCTTCCTCCTCCTCCTCCTCCTCCTTTTCTTCTTTTTCTTCTTCTTCTTTTGTTTGCAGGATATTGGTTTTTATTAGGAGAAGGTGGACGGGGGGGAAAAGTTTGGGGGTGAGTTTGGAGCTTAGAAACAGGAGGCAGGAGGAGGAGGAGGAGGAAGAGCATTTATGTCCCATCAGCCAGGCAGAGGCGAGGCGCACTCACACCTCAGGAAGCCTGGCAGGTCTGCAGCCGCAGCGGCTGGTGCTGGGGTGCAGCAACGTGCGGCGGGGGGAGCATCTGTAGGCGGCGCAGCCAAAGGTGGAGGGTTACCTGCTCCTCCTCTGACTGCTGCTTCTACGCGCCCCGTATCGCCTGCGGCCTCCACCACTCCGCGTGGGTAAGTCTTTCTCTGCTGCTGCTTATTATCATGATCATCATCATGGTGATACTCTTTCTTTTGACATAAGATTACCCCATGCCGGTGTCTTCTAATGATGATGATGTTGCACATACCTAGGGTTCTTGCAATCGGTTGTATGCATGGTTAGTCACTAGAGCTGCCTGCGCCACTCTTTCGTTCAGTCTTCAGAGTCTTGTTATCCGCCCCTTTGGTACCGTTCTGTTTTTCCATATAGTTGTAATCAATTTACTGCATGGTGTTTCCTCATCTTGCTTCCTACTGCCCCTTGTCTGCTAAGGAAGGAAGGAAGGAATTTCCTGTTGCATCATCATCACCAGCATGCAAAACCTGATTCCCTGTCTTTCTGGTTACCCAGTGGTTTCTTTATGTTTTGATTGTGATATGACTCTAGCTTCATTATGCAACTCTTACTGGTTGTGTGGTCCTGCTCATTTCACCCTTTTGTTTCAATTGCTGCATGCCTCCTCTCCATTTAGATGTGTTTTCCTCTCCGTTTTGCAACAGTTGTCTCTGACTCCTTCACAAGCATTTTTTTGGCATTTTTTTTCCCTTCGATTGTTTTAACATTTCCTCGATTCTTCATCAGCAGTTAGTCTTGGGTTCCTACTATGTCATCGATTGCTTCTTTATGGAACACTGTGTTTTCTACTTCAAAGTTTTTCACTTGCCCCTTACCAATCGATTATGGTTGGTAATCACTGATATCTTCTTGCAGGGTTTAGAAATCTTCCTCCTGCAGGTGTAGAGTAGAACCCCTGCTTTTTGTGTAGTACCCTTTTTTCTGTTTTAGTGGTGGCTTTAAATGCTCTTTGGATCATTTGTGTCCACTGTCAGTTTCATGTCATCTTTCAGTTGTCAGTCAAACTTGCTTCTTTCTGTGTATGTGTCTTGCCGTATTGTTTTCAGCTTTTGATTTGTATTGTTTGCTCTCCTCCTTGCCATGGGCAGAATGTAATTCTATTCTTGACTGTTTTGCTGTCTATTTCCAGCAATGAGTTTATTCCATGAAACTCCAGTTTTCAGAATTCCTTTTGTGCATGTTTTATTTCAAAGGTTTCCTTTCTGAATTTTTCTCATCTTTCATCTGCGCAACGACTCCTTGTGCATTTCTGTGCATGCTTTGCTTCTTACCTGTGACTTTATCTACTGACAAGATATAATGATTCTTCTGGCTTCTAGGGTTGTTATTTTAATGAACTGGAGTTCAGTTTTGCTTCTGCAAATTTCTTAGAGCCATTCCAAATTGCAGTTTCCAGAACACTGCAAGCAATGTATACATTAGACAAGTTGAGGTGTTGCGCTAGCTATGGCAATCCAATGGCTTGCTTGGGAGGTGCTTTGGTTTTCGGTCCTCAGTGGTTGAGAAACTGGTGTGTTTGGAGAACCTTCAATTGTTTGTGACCTTTGTAGGTTGCCTGGGTAGTGACTTCAGACTCTAGACCAAGGATCTTTGGGAACCACAGTGAAACTGCAGAGATCATGCTCAAATGATTTGGGGACAGATCTCTTAGGGGAAAATCAGCATCTTCTAATGGCATGCACTTCAGTTCTCAGGGTCTTATTTTCTGGAGAGTGTATACTATGTGTGAGCCTTTTCTGCACTGTTTGGATGGTTGTTTGAATCTCATTAAGGATCTCATGTTCCCCCAAGGTTTGTGATATCCAGTGTATCATGTTTCCTTTGGTGCCCCAGGGCAGTCACACCTTCTGTGAATGCTTCTTAATACTTGTGGACTTGGGGTTTCATGGCCAGTGGCCATTCAAATTGTTCTGGTTGATGCTAACATGTGATTAGTCCAATCCATGGTGATGAAGCTGGTATGAGGAACCACAACACATTTGTCAATTGCCTCCAAATTCCAGAAATTGAACTTCTCCCATCATCATGGTAGTCATCTCGGAAGTAGGCTTTGTGAGTTTTACATGGGCATTTGGTCAGGACTCTGTACTGGTCTAGGATAAATTGAAAATCTGTTGCCAGCCCATGAAGACTACTTAAATGACATATAAAGTTAGGTTGGGGACATGACATTGAAGCTGTGGACTTGTTTTTCTGTTGCGAAAGTGGGAAGCGCGCTAATGGAACTCCTGCACTCGTTAGAGGCACCGAAAGTGGAGGGCCTGCAGAACAGGGTGGAGGCTTCAAGCCACAGCAGCCAGTCTCCACACAGCATCAAAACAATCAACAACAACAGGGTCTGTATGCTTACTTATCAGATCTGCAATAGACCTCATGGAAAGCCTGGTCATCATCAACTTTTTTGTTTTTACAATGGCATCATGGAATGTTCTCATGCAGTTACTACTAGGACTCTGGATCTTTCAGAAAATGCTCAGTTGTGACTTTGCTTTTGTTGGCAGTTTCCCTGCCGCATCAAGGCATGGGAACTGCAGATGCACATCAGCATTTGCAGTCAGCTGCTGCTCTGCCACCCTCAGAATCTAAGGTTGGAGCATCATCCACTGGCAAAACTAGGACACCTGTAGCTCCTGCTGGAGGAGGCCTGGATCATGTAAAGCAATTGCCCACCAGTAAGCCACCGGCACCACCATCTAGTCTTCCGGTCAGTACTGAAGCTGTGTCATTTTCTGGTAAATTCTCCATTCTCAGCACAAACTTGTTTGTTTGGTCTCTTTTGGTGTAGGCTCCTTGATTCATTGTACCCTTTCTCATATTTGCTGGGTTTTAGTGGCACCTTTTGTATGCAATCCACACTCAAGCATACTCATATTTTACCATGTTTTACTAATAGTGGATGATGTGATGGGCCTCTCTATAGTGGCATCATCTCAGGTGTCTCAAGCACTCTCTCAGAATTCCTTTGCATTCCAGTTTGGGAGCATTAGTCCTGGTTTTGGGAGCTTAGGTGTTGGAAAATCAACTGCCATGTCGGTATGCACCTTCTTTTCTACTGTTGAGTATTTTGTCATGCTTTTGTTTGAGAACAACTTGTAATGACATAGTTGTTCTGCCTATAGTCAACTTGCAATTGCTTAAACCGTTGACTTTTCTTTTGAACTGTCACTGGCTGGAATGTGTTCTGTGTCAATATGCCAGACTTTCTTCTTCAGTGCTGGGCTAATATTGTGTGTTCCTCTTATCAGTACCCATTACGAACAAATTCAGCTCCTCCTAATCTTGATGAGCAAAAGTGGGACCAGGTGCAACTAGTCTCCTGCCCCTCATGACCAATGTTTATGGTTTTGTACTTCAGCCTGACCTAAGTACCTGTCTGACTTCCCTTTTTTTTGGTCTGTAGGCACGTTTTGATGTTCGGCCTACAGAAAAAGCCGCACCAGTGGCAGCTGGGCATCAACAACCACAGGTACATGGAGAGTTTTTCAATGTGTCTTCAGCATTTTCCATCTTCAGTTCATTGTAAATAGCCTCTGGAACACATAAAGTGATTTAGCTGGCACTTTGTTCATATGCTGCAACTTTGTTTTGCTTCAAATAATTGTGGAATTTGCATATGGCTGTGGAAAATGTAAGTTACCATTCTTTCTAATTTTATGTGGGATTTGGTATGCTGTAGTGTTCTCCTGTCAGGCAGAGTTATTGTAATCAGTTGTGTGGTTGTCATATTTAACTCTGATGGGAGATTTTGTTGAACAGGTGGCCTCTCGTAACATGGGTAGCAGCTCAATGGATCAAGGAGTGGACAAAGCAATGCATTATAAGTCAACGAATGTGAGCTCTCAAGCTCCAGTGCATGCACCTCCTCCTCCTCCTCCAGCACAAGCCCCACCACAGCAGCAACTGTCTCAGGCACAGTACACCCAACAGCATCCACAGACCAACAATTTCATGCTTCAACAGCAGCTTGCCCAAATGCAGCAGCACCAGGTTCTGGCCCAGCAGCAGCAACAACAGCATCATCAACAGCAGCAGCAGCAACAGCTGCAACAGCAGCAGCAACAACAGCAAGCTATGCCGCAACAGCAAGGAATGGTGCAACAAAGTTCAAGCCAAGGTATCAAGTTTTCTCCAATGATGGCGCCCCCTCCTCATGCGCCCCAAATTCTTGGGGGTCCCATTGGCTCATTGGGAAATTCATTATCTGCCCAACAAATGGCACAGCTAGGGCCCCAAATGGGAACAGTTATGGGAGGTCATATCCCACAAGGAATGCCTGGTTCTCAATATGGACCCCCCACTACAAATCATCTAATTCCTCAGCGTGTGAATAGGGCTGTCAAGATTGTGGATCCCAATACTCATGAGGAGCTGCGTTTTGATGGAAAGGGGAAGAAAAGCGATTTGGGTATGGACAATCGACCATCAACTGCTGGGCCAGTCTCCACAGGTGTATCGGGTAGACTCTCTAGCAATGGCCCCCCCCCTCAGTCACGACCTCCTTCAGTGGGGTATGGGGCAGGTCCTCATCACCAGATGGTTCAAGGCATGCCATACTTCCCGGGTGGGCCATATACTGGCACACCCAACTTTTACCAGCCTGGACCTCTGAAGACAAGTGGTCCATCTGCAACTGGGGTCCCCACAGGAAACCCTTCTCCAGTCAGATACAGTTATCCACCACCCCCTCCAGGAGTTTCCTTCCTCCCCCCTCATGTTGGTGCTCCGCCACCACCTCCTGGTACAAAAGTGTCTCCTGGGAACGTAGGCTCTATGGGATTGGGTAGCATAGGCCTCCCAGCTGTTGAAGGGATCATAGCCCAACCTACAGCAGGACGACCAATGATCAACCCTCCTCTAGTTGGACCCCCACCAGCCACTGTACCAGGTGTTCCTGCAGGAATGGCAGTCAGTAGGCCTGCAGGACTCGGGGCTCTTCCACAATCAAGTCTTAACAATTCTTCTTCAGTGAATGAGAGGCCCTCTGCAGTGGTTATGGTCCCTCCACCCCTCCATGTGCCAGTTTCTGTTTCTGTTCCTGTTCCTGTTGCCACACAACCTGTCCTAAGTCCGGTAATTCCTCCGGAATCTGAGTTGGCATTCAAGTTTGGTGATGTGGAAGTGTCAGGCTCCTCCCCGTCATTTCCTGCTGGGGAAGTGCTATCAAATGGTTTATCTGCACCTCAAAATGGTTCAAATGGCCATGCAACTTCTCCTACAGGATCCCGAAGCTCTGAGACAAGTGCTTCTGGAACTTCAATTCCAGCCCCTGGACTTGGTACATCTTTTCCAAGCAGACCTACAGTTACTGTGGTCCCATCAAAAAGTTCTGCAGCAACCTCTATTCCAATTGCTGTCAGTCCAAAGGGAGTGACTGCAGCAGTGAATCTAGGTGAAAAGGTGAAACCTGATGTTGCAAAGGCTGTGAGTTCAAGAAAGAAGAAGGATCGGCAGCAGCGGCAGCAGCAACAACTCCTCTCTGAAGGGCATGGAGAGAAATCATCTGAGGGGGTTGTGGCACCAGTTGCACAGCCTTCTGGAGAGAAGGCTGTGACTGGAGCGAATCTTGCCGGGCCTGGTGCCTCACGGTCAGGCTTACAAAGAATGCAGTCTGGAGTGCATACTGCTGTATATGCACCAGTAAAGAATTCCTCCGCAAGGCAGGATGATTTGAAGCTAACTGATAAGAAACCAGCAGGCAAAATTTCCAGTCTAGGTATCTATCTCTCCAGTCATGCAATGCCATGAATGTTTGATTTATTACCACCATCTTTGCCTACTTCCACTATTTCTGGCACCCAAGTTTGACCAATGTCAAAACCTGGGGATCCACTGTGGCATTTCTGGGTATTCTCTTGGACTTTCAGGTTTCACATGTGAAGATAGGATCGTTTGTTTCAAGACATTGCAATGGAGGGCTCATTGCGCTCTAGCAAGTTCATTAGATGTCAAAATGTTTCCTGGCTTTGTTCTCCACTCCTTAAGGGTGCAGCAATACGCTATCTAGATTTGGAGCTCTCATGGCTATTTAACCTTAACATTGTGTGTTTAGATGGTCTTGAGCAAGATCTCCTGACTTAACAGCTCTTTGTTGCCTCTATTCAGATGCTGTTGGAGCAGCTTGGAACTTCACTATACCTACTACTCCTGGGTCTCTTTGGTTTTGAGCTCTCTGAAGCTACTGATTTTGTTTGGTGTGTGTCCAGATTCTGTTGCTGCACTAGAGAGCATGGCACCAATTTCAGCAAAGCTTCTTAAACAGGGCTCAGGAGTAGAGGAAAAAGAACATTTGATTCTAGCCACAGCAATGTCTGAGGTTTCTGTTCCTTCAGCTGAACCGCTTTCATTGGAGTCAGGGGATGAGATTGTACATTCCGAGGCACCTCATGCAACCTCCTCCGTTGAGACTGATACACAAACTGCTGAAACGTTAACCCAGGACTTCCTTCCTTCCCAGAGATTGTCTGGAATGCATGCGGCAGGTGAAACTTTACTTTCCGAGGCAGCTAATGCTACTCCAACTCCGAGTGACATACAAGACTTTGAAGTTTCTTCTGATGACTCCACATTGAGATCTAGGGCTGAACCAGAGTCTGTTATTGACCACCATGTATCAACAGAGGTAATGAGGGAGCCTGGAGGTGATTGGATGTCAAACTCTGAGGTGGTCTTGAGGGCCAACAATAAGGTAAGGAGCCTTTGAGCTTCACACATAATAGCAGTTGCTCCCAAGGAATTTTGATATGGTTTCACATTTTGTTAGGGCTTGAAGGTTAAGGGTGCCCTGAACTAATTCACAAAGAATTCATGAGCAACACAGTTAGTTTACTACTTCTCTTCCAGCAAAAGAATTTTTCGTATATGTAGGTCTGTTTGTTTTAGGAGTTGTGGTTTCACCTGCATTTGCCTCAGATTAGGGCCTGTGACAGTGTGCTCATTGATGGGTGGCAGGAGAATGTGGAAGACAAAGGAGCTTCTGACTTGGTGCAGAAAACCTATCCTCAAGATATCCTTGGATCTGGGATCACAGACCTTCCTGAAGAGTTACAAGTCAAGGAAATGCCTTCAGCCATGGATGCTGCTCCTGTTGAAACTGCCTCTGAGACTGGTCTTGAGATTGGAGGGCTGCAGGTTCTGGCTGAAGAGGGAGGTACATCACTTGGAGATGAGAAGGGTGCTCCCATGGATGCCAATAATGATCTGTCAGAAGTGGCTGATCTTGCTGTATCTACAGATCTGTCAGAGGCTGCCGATGCCTCTCCATCTAATGTGGAGGAAATTGACACTCCCCTAGCTTCATCTGAGGAGGTTAAACATGTTGAGGCTGTCAACTTTGTTCCTATGAGAGTCTCAGAGGTTGAACCAGTGGAGGAAGGGCAAACAGCTTTAGCAAATGAGGTTGTAGAAGAGAGTGAAGGTGCTGTAAAAGCTCTGGGTGAAGAGGTGCTCAAAGCAGTGACTGATGTAACTGCCTTGGAAATTGATTCTGCACTGGCACCATCCAACCTCTCATCAACTGATGAAACCAGATCTGGCTTGAGCACAGAAGGAGAAGATTTGGTGTTGGAATCTCTACCTGCTCATGGCTTGTTAACAGAAAGAGCAGTTGAGGGTCAGTCACTTCCCAAACTTGAGGAAAGCACGGTCATTGCAGAGAGCACTGATGAGCCTCTTCCAGAAACTTCAGGAGATTTGGGACATGCAGAGTCAAATGTGAGCAATATATCTCTATCTGGAACTGTGGTTGACTCGAAAATGTCCACTTTAAGCAGAGGCGTTTCTAGCTCAGCCCCTGAAATTTTGAGCACTATTATGGATGGTGCAGAATTACATGAGCAGGCCACTGTTCACAGTAATTCTAATCAACAGGAAGCTGAAAACTCAGGAGATATTGATAATCCAGAAGAGGAAATGTTAAAGGTTCCCGAGGGTTTCAAAGCAGCTAGCAGAAAGAAGAAGATGAAGGAGCTTCTTGCAAGAGCTGATGCTGCAGGTACAACTGCAGATTTGTATAATGCGTACAAAGCTCCAGAGGAGAAAAAGCTTGATGAGGCAGAGAGTATTGGAGTTTCTGGCTCAGGGCCTTCAGGCAGTGAGGAAATTGGTGATACTTTTCTCCCTGCAGAGAAGAAGCCCTTTTCAAAGGAGGTAGATGACTGGGAGGAGGCCGCAGAGCTGCCTGTTCCAAAAATTCCTGCTGGAGCCACCAACTTCACCAGTGAGGGAGAGAGGAAGTACACTCGTGACTTCTTGTTGACATACAAGGACCTAAACCAGGAGTTGCCAGTGAATTTTGAGATCAGGCAGGATGTAGCTGAGCATTTACTAAACCCAGAAGTTGGATCCAGTCCTGGTCGGATACTGGACCAACAGCCTGGTTCTGGGCCACAGCGCAGCCTGGAGCGGAGAGGAAGTGGGTTGGATGAAGACAGGTGGAAATCAGGATCTGTAGTGTCTCCTGCCAGGACCCCAAGTGGGGATGCTCGAATGGATATGGCCATGGCTATGGGACCATTTTGGCCAGGTCAAAGTGTCCTACCAGGGTTGATTTCACGGATCCCACAAGGGGTTCGGCCTGTGGGTGGTATGCCTATGCAGCTGCCAGGTATGATGGGTCCAATCCCAGGAGGGCCTGCAGGAATGATATCCCCACACAACATGATGGGCATGTCACCGGGTCCAACAAGAACGAATGGTGTTGATGCTGATCGGTGGCAGCGGGCACCAATTGCAGCTGGAAAAGGGCCAGGGCTGATTCCTTCTCCTCGCACATCATTGCCTGCTATGCATAAGGCTGAGAAAAAATATGAAGTTGGTGTGGTCTCTGATGAGGAACAGGGAAAACAGAGACAGATCAAAAGCATTCTCAATAAGCTGACTCCTCAAAATTTTGACCGTCTCTTTTTAAAGGTTAATGAGGTCAACATTGACTCTGCAGTCACTCTGACAGGTGTGATCTCTCAGATTTTTGATAAAGCACTGACAGAACCAACCTTCTGTGAGATGTATGCCAAGTTCTGTGCCCAGCTTGCTACCAATTTGCCAGAGTTCACGGAGAATGATGAGAAGATCACCTTTAAACGGGTGCTGCTGAATAAGTGCCAAGAAGAGTTTGAACGTGGGGAAAGGGAACAAGAAGAGGCTGAGAAGGTTGAGGAGGAAGGGGAAGTGAAGCTTACCCCCCAGGAAAGAGAGGAAAAGAGGTTAAAGGCTCGCAGGCGTATGTTGGGAAATATTCGTTTCATTGGAGAACTTTATAAGATGGGCATGTTGACAGAGCGCATTATGCATGAGTGTATATTGAAGCTTCTAGGTAATCCTCCTCGTCAGAACCCTGATGAGGAAGATGTGGAAGCTTTGTGCAAATTGATGAGCACTATTGGTCGAATCATTGACCATCCAAAAGCGAAGGAGCACATTGATGCTTACTTCAGAAGAATTGAATCACTTTCCAATAACCAGAAACTCTCATCCAGACTAAGGTTTATGCTGAAGGATGTGATTGACCTGCGAAGAAATGGATGGCAAGAGAGACGTAAAGTGGAGGGCCCAAAGAAGATAGAAGATGTTCATCGTGATGCAGTACAGGAGCGGCAGCAGGCATCAGCTAATGCTGGGCGGGATCGCTTTAGTCGAGGCCTTAGCATGGGTGGAGGGCCTTCTAGAGGGCGACCAGGACCTGCTCAAGACTTTCCTATGCGGGGCCCTCAGTCACCCATGTTTACTGCGATGCCAGCGATGCGAGGAGCACTGCAGGGAGGAGGTTTGCGTGGGCCTCCAGGGACTGGGCAAGATATCCGAATGGAGGAACGGTCACTTCTTATGGATGCACGACCAGTGCCAATGCCTTTGTCACAGAGGGTGAATGATGAGGGTGCCATTACTCTTGGTCCTCAGGGAGGGCTTGGGAGAGCAATGGGCGTCCGAGGGCAGCCTTCATTGAACACTGTGCGCACATTTTCTGATGTTGGAACTGCATTGGGCCCTGATATGCGGCGAGCCAGTGGTGTCACTTTTACAGGCCCAGACAGATCACCTTTCGTGGCACGTGATGAGCTCCCTATGCGGCCTTCCAGTGCTGAGAGACCAAGGTCTGCAGAAGGGCCTCTTCTAGACAGACCATTCGTACCTGATAGGCCAGGCTTAGGTAGAGATTTGCAGAATGTGGCTGATCGCTTGATAATTGATAGACCATCAGTGGCAGTATCTTCAAATACCTTGCAGCTGCAACGACCCGAAACAATTCTGACTCCTGTTGCTGCCAGTCCTTCAACACCACTGCAGCTGAGTGGAGATGAACTCAGGAAGAAAAGTCTCTCAGCAATCACTGAGTACTATAAGTAAGGCCATGTTAAGCCTTCTCATCACTGGCTGCTTTCTTGTCCTCTTTTCATTTTTTTGTCCTAATAAATAGTTGAATTGATGGATCAGTTTACCTTGTTGCTGTGCAGTGTGAGGGATGTTAAAGAAGCAGCCCTATGTGTGAAGGAACTGGAAGCGCCTGACTTCCATCCAACTCTTGTTTCAATTTGGGTGTCATACTCATTAGACAAGAAGGAAACTGAGAGATCTCTCTTGGTCAGCCTGCTGCTTCATCTCTATGAATTAGAGACTCCATTGCTGACTCAAGAAGAAATAGCAAGAGGGTATTTTTGACCAACTGGATCACCTTTCAAAAAAATTTTGTCTCTCATCTTTTTTCAGTCTGTTTGACCAGTGTGACTGGGGTGCAGGATTGATTGGCAAGTGGATGTTGTTTTTTCAATCTGGATCTTTTGGTTGTTGGGACTCTAGATTGTCTTTGCATGCCCTGATGCATTGGGAGACGTGGATGGGGTTGCTTGCAGGCTTGAGGGTGTACTTTCTCTCTTGGAGGACACAACAGTTGATGTGCCAAAAGCACCAGAATATTTGGCAGAAATGTTGGCAAAACTAATTTCTGCAGGAGTGTTGTCTCTCAGTCAAGTGGGAAAGCTTTTAGAAGAGGGTGGTCCTGAGCCTGGAAGCCTGTTAGAACAGGATGTTGCCCTCAACATTTTTGGTGCTATATTGAGTACTCTGAGAAAAGAGAGAGGGGAGGACTACATGGCTGACACATACAGAAACTCTGGGCTTCAAGTCGAGGATTTCCTCTTGCCTGCGGACAAAAGCAAAGGAGGCAAGCTGGATGCCTTCTTGGAGAAAAGGCATTTGCAAAGTCTATACCCAGTGAGTTCATTCATTTTGCATGGAACTGTTCACTCCCCAACTGCATACTGAAGTAGCCCCCATTCTGTCATGCAAGATAGTTTGCAAAGTTTCTAAAATCAAGTTCATCCAATGCAAAACTTGAGTTTACAAATGTCACCTGCCACAACAGGGCAGTGACCCTTGTTGTTTGCTTGAGTCATTGCAACAAAGGACCAATTTGATCTTGTGCATATCTGTGACCATGCAATCATGTTGCTTAGAGGAGAATGCATAAACCATGGTTTTTTCACCAAGCCACGTGGCAATCTGATCTTTGTAACACTGACTATAGGCTGTTTTGTAGCTTGATCAACTATGGAACAGTTGACCTGTCCAATAGTGCTTATATCCATCATACCACATACTGACCACTGAGCCCTTTACCTTCTGACCTATTTTGTTTCATTACTGTGTTTCCCTGTTTGACAACAAGGGTTTGCAGTCTTTTGTTGTGAACAATTTTTTGATGCGGGAGTGCAAGAGTCTTTTTTTGCAGCAAAGGTGGATCAATCCTAAGTGAGATGAACACTTGTGGTGTATGTTCCAGATGAAACGAGTGGAGAAGGACATCAGAGAAGCACTAGCGCAAAATGAGCCTGTTCCAGATCTTGTGAAGTGGATTGAGGTATGCTTTTGCAACCCTCTTTGTGATAGTAAATTGAGCTGATTTCTTTTAGATTTTGTTCCCAATTTCATCATGTTCTTGGATGTAGCTGCATTCTTTCTTTTGCAGTGATGTGAAGTAAAAAGATCCTCAGACAAACATGTTAGTTTCAATGGATGCAAGATGCTCCGAGGGGGTTTTTTTTTTCAAAAAATTGTGTCTGGTCAAGTCTGGTGATGTGTAGAGAAAGGCCTGTGTGTGGTATCATCAAGTTTTAGCTTCAGGTGTGTCTGAAGGGATGATTTGCAAGTTACACTGAATTGCCTTTCTGTTTCCCACCAGAAAAATGTTCCACAGGCCATACTCTCAGATACAGCATTTCTGAGGTTACTCATGACTTTGGTCTTGAGAAAATGTTTGCCAGTGCCACCATCTGAGTATACGGTATGTGTTGACTTATCTTTAGAGTGTGTGGTTGTCTATCATAAGACAGATCAACCCTATTGCTGTAGCACAGTTTTCAGTTTCTAATTTTATCTGATAGTTTCCTGGTGCATTGTAAGACTCAGCATTTGGCCCTGAACCTAGTTGTATTTTGTGAACCTAACTTGAAAATGCTTGTGCTTCATTGCATTTACAGGCAACATATGTGGTGACAAAGACCTATGCACCTCTCTTAAGAAAGTTTGCTTCAGGAAGGGCAAGGACTGCTGAAGCAAATCAAATCCAATGTGAGTTAGTGCATTTTTTTCTTACCTTTGGAATTGGTAGGGTCTGAAATGCACTGTGCTATGAGCCTTATGTAAAAGATGAGTTGATTGACGCAGAGGTTTTACCATCACCAGCTAGCTGTTTTCTGAGTCACTTGGGGTGCAGATTCAAGCTCTCATTTGGAAATTTTGGTGCAGATATAGTTGCAGTACAACTATTTGTGAATGAGTTGGGTCATCCTCAAGGGTTGATGAGTACACTGTTTGACAATTTTTACAGGGAAGAGGTGGGTGTGATATTATGTTCATTGTTATGTTGTTTGCATGACAAAAAATACTTCTGGCAAGTCCCCCTTTTTTTCCTTGCAATATGTCCTTGGGTATATCAATTAAAAAGGACTGAAAATGAACTGCTTCCAGGTAGAATCTCCCATTATGAACTTGTAGCCCATCCAACTATCCTAGCATTGTACACACCAATCAGTCTGAACTGTCTCTCTATTGCTGGCTTATCTTTTTGGACTGTCCTTTGTTCAGGTAATCTCAGAGAGAGCTTACTTTAGGTGGCAAGATGATGTGAATGATACCACACCAGGCAGAGACAGGGTAGGTTTCCTCAAGTTTCTGTGATGCATTGTTTGTTAGACTAGAATTCTCTTTTCAATGACAAAAATGATGTCACTGGAAGATGCATGGAATGTATAGGATGTATTCTGTTGCAGGCCTCAAGAGTATGTCTTGTAGCATTGTTATTATGTTAGAGGGGGCAGAAAATCTTTATGCCCAGACCCACGCATGTCAAAACTAGGCTTTGAGACCATATTTGTGAAGTCTTGGGGTTTTGTGAACTGAATGGTCAGTGGTACAAAACAAACTGCACTTCTTTGATCCGGACCATTCACAACTGTCGAGTCTATCCATTCATCTCAAGGCCAACAACTAGTCAAGGACAGTTTCATGAGAGTTTCTTTGTGTGCAGGCTATCAGGGAGGTGGGCAAATGGTTGGCATGGTTGGCAACGGCTCCTGAAGAAATTGGAGAGGAGGACTGAGTGATGGTGTATCATTGCCATTGTAGTCATCGTTTTGGTTAGTGCCTGTCTACCTCTCCGCTCTTCGCCTTTTAGAGGAGAGCGTCTTGGAAAATGTGGGAGCGGATTTGTGTGCAGCAATCAAAGAGACTCAAAAGTCATAGGTTACAGCTTATCCCAATTTTTCCATTGAATTCTTATCATAAGATATGTGGGCGTCTGTGGCCCACCATCACATTTTGTCTTTCCTTTTTCTCATTCCTTCAACTTGTATCTTGTTTTTTTTTTTTGGTGTTCACCTGCATGCTCTCTAGTAGTGGCGGCTTTGCTTTGTGTACCACAAAATCTCATGTTGGTTGAAACTGGGCCTTCAACCAGGTGCATTTCTGGGTTGCCCTGGTCATTCCTATAATGAAACTGTAAGTACAGAAGCTCGCATAATGAACTGTATATGCCATAGCCACCCTGATAGTGTCTTACACATGTTTAGCCCTGGTTTGCGGGGAGGGGTGGAGAACTGGGGACATGCATTCCTTAAAGCACTTAAATGTGGATACACTACACAGAAGATGTTGTCTCTTGTTTTGTTTGAAAGTATCAAAAATCAAAGCATAGAGGGCTTGCTCAAAAAGCAAAAGCCTTTAATTGCCTAGGCCATTTCCTGAGAAGCCATCCATTGTCCATCATTTCAGCAAATGTTGTTCATTTTGTTAATGGCTTTTTAGGAATAATCTCAGCTCGGATCTTAGGCTGTATTTGTTCAGTTTTTCCCCCCTTCATCATGTCTGTTGTTTATTGTTTTGCATAGCAGACTTCAAACCAATTATATCTCTCAGTGTGTTTATCTGTTCTGAAGTGAGCTGAGCGGTGAGGAGCCACCCCTGTGAAGCAGGCTTGTGTGTCCAATGGGGGGACGCAACAGCTGGTGGTGAAAATCTCAACGGGCATCATATGAAATGCAGGGATCAGATATCAACTGAATTATCCTATTTCAGTTAAGGGGGCTGCTCTTTGCCAAGTAGTCTCAAAAGGAAGTCTCGCTGAATGGGTTAAAAGAATCCAGAGCATTGCAATGCTTATGATGTATGTTATTCATTGATTAATCACAGTTTAGACATGCTGTTTTAGCTGTCTTTGAAAGTTAACTTCAGTGTGAAAACCCTCAGGTAAGAACTTTAAGCATATTGCCAAAAAAGGACTTGCAACAAATGGGTTTTTGATTACAATTCTTCTTTATTTGCTGGTTTGGCCCATTTTTACACTGACAAAACACCGTTTTGATTACTCTAGAGAGCAGGTTCACCCACACCCATTATGTGGGCCTCTATTCTTTTCCACCCCATCCAAAAGGAGTGCCAACTTATTTCCCCACACCCTCAGAGATGAACATGAAGTATTGGGTTGTCTCAAAAGTGGAATAAGTTAAATACCATGACGTTGTATGTTGTGTGCATATTTGTAGGTTGATGCTTCGAACTCGGTTTCATGTCATTCGAAGCCTGAACTTCCATCCAATAGAATTACTATTGGTCGATGTGAAACTATTATTAGACCTCGTCACATTGTATTATGTTACTTTGTTTTGTTGATGGCTTAGTGGTTTGTACAAAAGTGTTTGGAATCATGGATTCCTTTGCAATTTGTTATTCTCTATTACTATGGTGCTTTTTGCAACTTGTTATTCCATCAAATTTACATCCTATTTACATTTCCCATTCTATGTTCAATTAATACAAAAAATTTCAAAATAAAGATTACATGTGATATTAATTGTATACAACCAATCAAATGCAATAATTTATCTAAAATTATGTAAGATGAAGTTAAATTTTTTTTTCTAAAATTAATTTATCTAAAATTATATTTATGTATGTATATAGAGAACTTGAAACCTTTTGAAATGAGGGAAAGCACTCACTCACCTATTCAATTTACTCATTGTATTTAATTAATTTAAGATTAAATTATCAATTAAATTTTTTATTTAAAAAAAACCTAAAAGTTAGGATAAAGTTTGAAACAAAAAATTGTTAACATCTATTTAATTATTGGATCATTTAATGAAGCAAAATATTATGAATATTTATTTTGACATCATTTGGTGACTCTCAAATAAAAGTTTCACTTCAATTTTTTTTTAATTTTTTTTTTTTTCAAATGGTCAATTGTTAATTCTGAACTTTCCAACAAAAGTTCGAAATCGACTAAATAAATTATTTAATAATTAAAATTAAAAAGTTGTAATTCCATAAGTTAGAAAAGAGACTGATTCTCCCTCCAGTTAAGTTTCAATGGGTTTAGGGTTCCGAAGTTTTGGTTGAAACCTCTGAACTCCTCCAACCTCCAGAGAGCTTAAGAACCTGACCTTAGAAGCTGCTGCAATTGAAGAACCTGCCATCACCACCACCAACAACCCTGGTCTTACCCTCGAGCACGAGCAGGAGCTCTTTTTGCTGTAGCTTTTCTTAATCTTTCTTGACGTCTTTTGTATTTGGTTGTGGCTCGGTTTACCAAGTTTCCCACTCTTTTTTGCCTCTTAGAAGAAGAAGAAGAAGCTCCTGCTGCTGCTGCTGCTGCTGTTGCTGGGAGATGAGAACGATGCACAGATGAAACTCGGAGCTCCTCCACCACCATATTCTTGTCCTTGCTGTTACGACGTCGTTTGTTGCCAACCCCGAGTACTGGTGGTGGTGGTGGTGGCGGTGGCGGGCGCCTGTTGCTCTGCGATCTGATTTGTTTCTCATCGTACAGTCTCCGCCATTTGGGAGTGGGATTTGCTGGACCCAATCTCTCTCCTGTATGCATGATATACTCTGCACATGTTGTACCAAAATCATTTGCAAACCAGCCGCGCCATAGCTCGTCAGTCACCAGATCCGATCTCTTGCTGGACACCTCGATGTGTCGCAGCTGATCAGCCCCGCTGCAGCTTTGCAAGATCCTGGACACGAATTGGGTGGGTAGACTGCCCACATCTCCGATATGCGCTACGTTCTCACAGGCAGTCCGGATGCAAAGCTCTAGCAATGATGGACGTTCTGCTGCAGCCGGAGCCATAGATCATGAGCTTGATATTCCTGTCAAACAGCTACAAGCTGGGGAACGCATGCAAATAGGTCATGAGAAATAATAGCAAAAAACAAACAGAAAACAAAAACAAAAAATTGCATACTTCCTTACTTACTTACTTACTTCAAGGATTATAACAGATCTACAGCAGAAAGCAACTTAATCTAAATGCAAGGACGGATCAGGATATATCTTTGCAATCCAGGTGAAATCGATGAGAGCAAGCGAAGAGCGCTAGAGAGGAGTAAGATGAAATGAGTTGAATCCGGATCGGTGAATGGCGCGAGAGATCAGCATGTTGTTTTGATCACAGGAATATTGCACAGCTTCTTCGTTGCAGCAGCAGCAACAGCAGCAGCAGCATGTCCGTCGGGACAGGAAATCATGTGCTGCACCATCGATCGATGATGTCCAGAGTGCCGGCGCCGCGTGGAGATAACCTGCAGGCCGGGGGGCACTACTATTGTCCTGAACCATCTGCAAAGAAGTTCACAAAATTTTCCAAAAACGCGAGTGACTGCTTGAAGCTACTTCTTGCTAGATCTCTCACGCTTGGATATGATCTCTTTCTGAATAATCTTTCTGCGACTTGTCCGTGTGCATGCATGCAAGAACATGGACGATCATGCTCTTCTTCTTCTTCTTCTTCTTCTTCAGCTCCTCCTGCACATGGTCACCCGCCCGCTCCCCTCCCCTCCATCATCGACGGCTTCCCGCAGATGCAGTAAGCAGCCCAAGACACAAAAGCCCCAAGCAAGCAAGCAAGCAAAGAAGCAAGCAGAGAAAAGAGATGAACAGAACGTCCAACAGTTTTCATCTTCAAAGTGTGTGTCTTTACAAATATGAAGAGGTATGACTCAACTAGTTATTTATGATCCATGACATGAAGCAATTATTTATTTTTAAATAGATCATAAATAAATCTACCTTTTTTTCCCTTAAATTTTAATTAATTAATTAATCATTCAAAAATAATAATTACATGTTTGTATTAAATTTTATTTTACGTGATTACTTAATATGGTTTTAAAGTATCTTTAATGATTAAAATAGTTCATGATTTATCATTGTGACTAAAAGAAAAGTTGTACATTTTATTATAAAGTAAAGCATGATAAAAATAATAATTTTAAATTTTAAATTATATTTTGACCTCAAATTTGATATTTAATTTAAAATATTATTTTAAAATTACATTATAAATTAATACAAGAAGACCACACATCCAATTTGGTCTTTGAAAAAAAGACTTAAACCTTGTTGCATGTGACTCCTTTTATTGTGATTAGTCCCAAATGAAAGGAAAATGGGGATTGAATGCAAATTCTAACCTTGCCAAAAGGTTTTGAAAGCTCTATTCTCACCTAAATGAAATAGGGAAAAGTTTGGGAATCCAAGGGAAAAACATTCACAAGACTCGCAACATAAAATCTCGATTTGAAATTAGGACTTTAAAAAGGTGTCCTTTAGCTATTGCAAGTGCTCACAAATATGTTTCAAATTGAAATTGAAAGTGTGATTTGGGAATGGCAAAGTATGACAGAAAACCTTGGATGTAAACCTAAATGGATGATGGGTTTTGTTTTTAAAACGGGAGCTTGAACATATCGTCTGTGGAATACACTGTGCATCAGTTGAGGTTGTTGGGATTTGAGTACTCTGTTGCTGCTTGTAAGAACTACACTGTTAAGTGAATATCTCTCTGAAGAAGTGACACAATTTCAGTGTGTAACTGATCTCTGGCATCAAATGTTGTAAGAGCATCTCCAATGGTGCTCAGTATGTAACTCTAGACAGTAAAATTTGTTGTGAAAAAGTCAAAATGTGCTAGTTTAGCTTGGTTTTTCTTACCAAATTCGTACTGCTTGCCTTGGCTGGTAACACAGTTGGGCACCTTCAGAAATGGGTGTAATAAATTGGACCTTACTACAGCTCAGTATTTAGGATCGGTCGATCATAGTGATTGGTCCAGGTGGTTTGCTATTAGTAGTTCCCACACATATGCAGTTCCAGTTACAGTTTTATTGGTGGGGTTGCCAAAACAAAACAGCTACAATTAGAAATTTAATTTTATTATTCAGAGTGACATACTGAACACCGGTGGAGATGCACTAAGGAGTGAGTATGAGGCAAGAATTGTACTATGCCCCTGCTTTTTCGTTACAAATGCATGTATAAATTGGGAATTTGATGTGATGTTGGAAAGCTATAAGAAATGATTTCACAAACCAGATTTGGTTGATTTATTTTAATTTATTAGAGTAATAATTTTTCCCCTGGCCATGGGGTTCCAGTTTTTGAATTAATTCAAGTTACCAGACTTGATTTCTCTGATTTCTTTTTTCTGGGGAAAAGAAAAGGGAAATTTAATCTCTCTCACCCAATAAATAATTAATTTGGATAAAAAAACTTATGACCATTTTGACCATCCAATCTGTGGAAGTTAGGGCATTTTCTCTACATATGGCATATTTTTATTTTTGGTTCTATGTGGTGAAAAATATTAAATATTCTACGAATTGTTTTGCAATAATATTCAATATTCAATTATTTTATTTAGGTTTTAAACAAAAGGAATTTGGAAAATGGCTTTAAACAGTTCATCCTTCGGGGGATGGATGCATGGATGGATGTTTTGCACTCTCGTCGTCATCGCCGTTGTCTTCTCTTCTGCGCCATCGCTGTTTCCTTCTCTCCCATCGCTGTTGTCTTCTTTCCTGCCAGCGCTGGTTTGTTTCTATGGGAAGAATGGCGTGATTTTGGTGCATTTGAAGGTGCGGAAACTTTAACTTAGTGTGACCCTCAAGAAACGCTTTCGAACTGACTTTTCCGCCGAGAAAATGGTCCAGAAATGGCGTAGTAACGCGAGGGCACCATTGTTGTTATCCCATTGTTGTTTTCTGTAATGCTTGATGTGCGGAACAGTTGCGGAGTTGGAGTAGAGAGGATCTTGTTGCCGACGAGCAAGAGAAAGAAGGGAATTGGAGGTGAGGAAGAAAGAAGGGGCATGAGCGAAAACCACATAGACACATACAGACACACAGACTGAGAAGAGGAGAAAAAGAGAAAGAGTGTGTGAATGTTGTGGCAATGGTGGTGGGTGTACCCTTTCGTGGTGCCTCCTCAGTTCCTCTCTCTCTCTGCAGCCCCTGTCGCTGGCTCGCTGGCTCGCTCGCTGCGTCTATGGATGATGATAGCCCTGGAACTGGAGAACCCAAGGATCCAGCCAACCAGACTGAAACAGTCACAATGCTTGGACCTGAAAGGCGGCCTCCCTCTCTCTTTCTCTCACATTCCCTTCTGGGACATACCTATCCATCTTTGGGAATGGATGTCCACATCAGGCTGAAGCCTTAAGAAGAAGAAGAAGAAGAAGAAGTCAAGGAAGAGAGTAAATCTCTCTCTCTCTTTGGAAACAGCAGAAAGCAGGAGCAGACAAGAGAGGAAGTCTTGGGTGGTCGAAAGAAGAAAGGGAAATGAAGAAGGCCTTGCTCGGGCCCACCTTCAACAGGAAATAGTAGTACCCATGACAGAGACCAGAATTGATTCGATCTGAATTCTTCAGCCTGTGACAACAAAAGGGGAAGGAACCCATCTCAATGGCAGCATCAGCGAGTGTGGCGGAGTCAGCTTCTGCTGCTGCTGCCAGTAGCACCAGCAAAAAGAAAGAGAGTAGCCCTGCACCTACCAGAGCTGGCTCAAGTAACCTTGATGCATCAGTACTATTACCCATGAAGGAGTTGCATGACATGAAGATCCGGGAAGACGAAAAACCTGACCATAGCAGCTCCAGTGATCATGACAACAACAAGGTCACCCATGTGCCCCACCCATCTCCCATCCCCGTCTCCCCCCATACCTCCTCCTCCTCCTCCTCCTCACAAACTGCAGTTCTTTGGCATCTCTTCCCATTCAATCCAGCACCAGTCTCTCTGCAAATCCACCTCCAGTCTCTGTGCAATCCACCACCATCTCTTCCCATTCAATCCACCACCATCTCTTACCATACAATCCACCACCACTCTCTCTCTCTCTCTCTCTCTCTCTCTCTCTCACCTTCTTTCAGTTCCACTTTTGTTTTGTGCCATACTTTGTGGTGCAGTAAAAAAGCATTGGCCTGTTCTGTTGTGACTGACGCTGGAAGCTTGCAGCAGTAAACTATGGGTTTTCTCTGATGCTTGAGACCAATGCCTGAAGCTGCAATAAACAAACTATGGATTTTTCTCATGTTGTCATTACTGGCACCTGAAGCTTGCAGTAAACTATGGATTTTTCTCATGTTGTGACTACTGATACATGAAGCTTGCAGTAAACAAACTATGGGTTTTTCTCATGTTGTGACTACCGACACCTGATGCTTGCAGTAAACAAACTATGGGTTTTTCTCATGTTGTGACTACTGATGCCCACACTTGCAGTAAACAAACCATGGGTTTTTCTCATGTTGTGACTACTGATGCCCACATTTGCAGTAAACTATGGGTTTTTCCTCATGTTCTGACCAATTCCTGAAGCTTGCAGCAAACTATGGCAGTCTTTTTTGGGTTGTGATTGCTGTCCAAAGTGTTCAACCCCACCATTTTATTTTTCTTGTTGAAAATTCAGGAAACTGAGGCAGTAGTGATGGATGGGAATAGCACAGAACCAGGCCATATCATTACAACCACAATTGGAGGTCACAATGGTGAACCAAAGCAGGTTTGTCTGTTCCTGGGACAAAAGGGTACTAAACTCTGAATTCATGACTCAATGTAAAACAACAAAAAACAGGCTTGTGAGAAGAAGCGGTGCTTTTGAAGTTCTTTCCACAGTGCCCATACTTGAGTACTCAAGATGCTATCAGCTCTGAATCATAATTGGCGCTTCTTTGCCAGGGGCATTCTTCTTAGGATCTACATATCCAAAAAAAAAGTTGGCTCTTTGCCCGGTTGTGAGAAATGAGTGGTGAAATGTTTTTGATGGCAGACCATCAGCTATGCAGCAGAGCGTGTTGTGGGAACTGGATCTTTTGGGGTTGTATTCCAGGTGAAAACTTCCATTACAATTATTTTATCTCTCAGCAATTAAATTGATGGCTGTAACTTACATGTGCAAAAAAACATTTCTAGACAAATTGCCTGACAACTTGAACTAAGGAGGAAATGAATGGACCAATTTTCAGTGGTTTCTTTGACCTGTAGTACCCTGTTCACCTCACATTTTGCTTCATTTGTAGTTATCTATCTGCACTGCAAATTCTTAGTGACACTCCCTATCAAAAAAAGAAAATTGGATGATGGGTTTCAGGCAAAATGCATTGAGACAGGGGAGACAATGGCCATAAAGAAGGTGCTTCAGGATAAGAGGTACAAAAACAGGGAGCTGCAGATAATGCGCTTGCTAGACCATCCAAATATCGTACAATTGAAGCACTGTTTCTTTTCCACCACTGACAAGGATGAGCTTTACCTCAACCTAGTTCTTGAGTATATTGCCGAGACAGTGCACCGAATTGCCAAGCACTATAATCGCATGAACCAGCGAATGCCAATGGTCTATGTGAAACTCTACACTTATCAGGTTTCTCATTTCTGCCTGTCACCACACAAATGTCTATCTCTGATTTGGATCAAGTCCATCTCTCCATACTCAATTGCTTTTTGGGACATGTACCAATCAAAAGTGGCATTGTAATTGGGTTTTGGTTTGTCGGTAGATATGTCGAGCATTAGCATACATCCATGGTGGTAGCATTGGTGTCTGCCATCGGGATATCAAGCCTCAAAATCTGCTGGTATGCAAACTCTACTCAATCATGAGTTTCTTTTTTGTGAAAAAATATTAAACTGCAAGAATGTTGGTAGGGTTTTCTACACAAGGAAATAATTTGCTACTGCCCATGATGATATAGGTGAATCCTCACACTCATCAGATAAAGCTGTGTGATTTTGGAAGCGCTAAAGTTCTGGTAAGCACTCTATTATTCCTCAAGTAGTCTGAACCCTGAATTTGCTTCCTTGCACCCTCCTCTCTTTCAGCTTTTGCTGAAAGTTCTGCTAGTGTTGAGTAGTATGAAATCTACCTGATCACACTAATCACTTTCAAAGTTCAGGATGGAAAATACTCATTGGAAATTGTTGACTGCAAAATAATCTTCTATGGACAAAGCTGCTTCTCTCATTGAGTTAAAGAGGAAGTTATGATGTTCTTTGGGCAGGTAAAAGGGGAACCCAATATTTCATACATATGTTCACGTTACTACCGAGCTCCAGAACTCATTTTTGGAGCCACTGAGTACACTACTGCCATTGATATTTGGTCTACAGGTTGCGTGATGGCCGAGTTGCTCCTTGGTCAGGTAGCTTCTTCTTCCCACTATCAAAACTCATCTGGACACTACTTTGAACCTTTGGTTATGGTCTTAAAAGCATAAAGACCTCCTCAGATTCCTCTAGTGTATTTTAGAGAGCACGTTGCAGAGCATAAAAACCCGTGGGGCATTTCAGAAACACCTGCAGGCATGGGCATTCTGTTTTTTGAATTGTCTTGCGTTGCTTCTTTCCTGTGATACCCACCAGAAAATAGAATCTGAATGCTCTTTATGCTCAGTAAAGCCCTTGGCCACAGGCTTTACCCTACACAAAACCCATCTTCATTGTGAGGAGTCTCTTTGATTATTCCAAATGCTAATTCAACTGCTGGGATCACCCTGGAGACTATTGGGATGCTTTGTGTTTTATGTTTCTTGACTTCTATTAGATTCACAAATGTAGCCAGCTTTTAGTAACTTAAAAGATCACATCATACACTTACTTTGCACTTTTGAACTTGTATTGTGTCAGCCTTTGTTCCCTGGAGAAAGTGGAGTTGATCAATTGGTGGAAATCATTAAGGTTACAAAGAAAACCCTAATTCCCTACATGGAAAAAAAAGAGAAAAGAAAAATAAATTTAAATGGCCATCATGGGTACTCAAGGATGTTATTACTTACATCACACATGATTTGCTGAGAGAGGATGATATGTATTAGGTACTTATCTTCTAGTCAAAATGCAGGTTTTAGGCACCCCTACACGTGAAGAAATCAAATGTATGAACCCAAATTACACAGAATTCAAGTTCCCTCAAATCAAATCTCATCCTTGGCAAAAAGTAAGTCCTCCTCATCTCTCTTCATTTTTTTCACCTCACTGCACTTTAATGTCTTTCTCTGTAATAAAATGCACTATATTTTTTTTGTTATAGAAATAGAGAGAGAGCTTTAACCAAGTATTTACACTCCAAATTTTTTATCAAATCATCATGATCAAGCTTTCTTTGCCAGCTTCATGATATTTTTCCCACTTGCGGTTTTTTCAGGTATTCCATAAACGTATGCCACCAGAAGCAGTTGACCTGGTTTCACAGCTCCTTCAATACTCACCAAATCTACGCTGCACAGCTGTATGTGATCTGAGCCCTAAATTATTTCACTCCATTAAAACCCTTGCAAAACAAGTTGAGCAAAACCCACACTTGAAAAAATGCTGGAGCATTGATCACATCAAAACAAAGGATTTGATCACATTCATGAAGTAACTTTCCAGTGTTTTGTTTCATTTGAGCCCATTAAAAATGCAGGATGAAATTGAAACAGTGAACCACCTCATCTGCTCCTCCTACTGAATTCTGTTTTATTTTGATTTGCAAAAACAATTCATTCAGTTGGAGGCATGCATTCATCCTTTCTTTGATGAACTCCGGGATCCAAATTGCCACTTACCCAACGGTCGCCCTCTTCCTCCCCTCTTCAACTTCAAACCACAAGGTATCACATTCTACTAGTTCCCTCACACTTTCTTGTTGACTGTGTGTGCAAGCTAGTTAGCTCCGGTTTAGCATCATGCTCTGGTTTTACCCATCATACTCTTCTATGAAAAAGAAGACATTAGTAGTAAGGATTGTTTTCTTTTCTGGAGCTGCTGTTGAATCTTTCCCTGTCTTTCTTTTCCCAAGCAGTCTCTCCATCTCTCTTACTGTGAAAGGCTGCACGAACCCAAAAGCTTAAATAAAATCTGACATTACTTCAGTTCACAGTACAAAGTTTTTGTGCATGAGCTTTTTTGCATTGATTAAACTTGACCAAGATGGAAAGCTCATTTAGACAAAAATGTCTAATCACTTTTTCTTTGTATGTATGTCAAGATTTGTCGCTCACCCATTGCAAGATGTATCATGAGTTGGATTGACTAAAGCTTATTCCTGATTCATTAAAGCTTAATCCTCAAAATCTTTAGCTGATAATTGTGTAACTGTTGTACATTTTCAGAATTAAATGGTGCAACACCTGAGCTAATACAACGCTTAATACCTGATCATGCAAGGAAGCAAGCTCCAAGCTTTTTGCTCTGAGGCACATCCATTGGCATCTTGCTTACAGCTCTTCTTGTCCAACATAGAGGTGGAAGATATTGTTGAAGTACCCATTTCTGAATTATATGTATATGCTATCTCTATAATCTTCTTGTCCCTTTCACAGAATATTCGTTGTGACTACAGGCGGAAGAGTCATAGTGAATATAGGCCATCAATGCAACCATACCCATGTGCAGTAGTAATATGCATCGAAACACTTTGTTCACGTGATTTACTTCTTGTTTTTTGCTCAAAGATTCAGGTTCATCTTGGTTTCCAATTTTCTGCTTTAAATTCGCACACGAAGATCTGTCCATTGTGCCTTGTATGGGGGGGACTAAAAAAGAGGTAGAAAAAGGGCCATATGAAAGACATTCCCACCACGTATATATACACACACACATAATGCTAGATTCACAACAATAAAACATAACACAATTTCTTTCTTGCAATTGTTCATAGAGACTGCAATCCTCAAGTTGCAAATCTCATACGTATTGGACATCCTACTACTTAGGGATTACACAAACTTGAGATTTCAACAATAGAAGTTGGCACCAACACAAGACAACATCATTTTGCTCCCCTCCCTTTTTTTTTGTTTTTGGATTGCCAATGTGAATCAAACTCTCAAATTTTACTTCCTCTTAAGCTTCCATTACTCCAACAAGGGGTGTGTCACTTGGTGGCGGCCTTGCCATTTACATTAAAAAGTATCTTAAGGCAAAAGAAGAAGAATTATGAAAACTCGAATATTTCACCATAGCAAAAATTATAATTTTCAAACAATCCTCTAAAAGGAACCAAAATCCTTCAAGATATTATAACTCTATAACTAATCTCAAGTTTCAACACAAGCCAAAATATCATCTTTCAAAAATCCTCATATAAAAATAGACATAATATTATTACCTAGGGGCCAAAATCCCTTAAGCTACTATACTCTATAATGAATCTAAACACACTTATCCTTCTTGCCTTCTTGGTAAGCAAGGCCAACAAAGTTGTGTCTCCCCAACTACCCTAACTCAATTAGGTAACTCAACTCCCTCCCATGCTACTTTCTATTTCAACCCATCTTCCTCACAAAGAAGCCCATACACACATTCTATCCTACTACCACCCACCCATGGGCTAAGCCGAACTAGTGACCCACCAAAGCACCAAGCAGGATGGATTGTATGTGGATGGGATTTCACACTTTTTCATTGTGTTCTTGTCCTATAGATAAATCACTCTGGAGAGTGGTTAGCTATGAAGTAATCATCAACAAATAACTACCTACCTACTTACTTACTTGTGGGTACCTAGTGTTAGGTCCACCTAGTATTAGATGGGGTGCTTTCCAATTGGGGGATGGGACCCCAATGATGTCCCCCCCACCACCCAAAGGAAAAAAGATGAGCCCTCTTGAGTGCATGTTGAGCCATCTCATAGTAATTAATTAAATTATAATTATTTTATTTTATTTAGTGGGGACAGGGGCTTTTTTTTCCAGGAGAAAATTTTGTCCAAAAATATTAGTCAGATCCACACTAGAAATAATTAATTAATTAATTAATATAAATATAAATAAATCTCAAAAAATTCCCAACTTTTTGGTCAGAAAATCAACAAATTTTGTCTAAACAAATCACTACTAATCTGTGCTTGGTGACATGTTAGTGAGCTATCAATGTAAGTTGTAGAGAGTCCTAGAGACTGGAATAATTCCAGCCTCTTAAGGAAAGTAGCAAAAGGTGGCCATTGGGATCATCACATTGTGATAAAGGTTAAAAGCATCACCAACAATGTACATGTGTGACACAAAATTAGGGTTTGATGAAACCCTAGATGGATGAAGCATTATTACATCTATGACCAAAAGTCGAAAAGCGAAAAAACTTTAGACAATTGATGCTGATGGGGGGAAAGGTTTGTGGACGGGTTCACTTTGCAATCTTTTTGGCTTTGTTTTCTTGCAAGTTATGGGAGATAGCAATTGTTATTGTGACATTTGGGTTTGATGATGCTTGGCATTGTTTAATGTTTTCTTGTTCTTAATGTTGAAGGTGTGTTGCATTGTTGTTTGTATGATGTGGATTATGGAGCTTTGATGTGTGTTGTATAAGTTTGGCATTCTAGATGCAATGGCAAAAAAACGTAATCACACATAATTAAGGTTTTTTTCTTTGGCAAAAAAACCTAATCACACATAATTAAGGTTTTTTTCTTAGGCAAAAAAACCTAATCACACATAATTAAGGTTTTTTTCTTTGGTAAAAAAACCTAATCACACATAATTAAGGTTTTTTTCTTTGGTAAAAAAACATAATCACATATAATTAAGGTTTTTTTCTTTGATTGATCCTTTGATTGGGTTGGTCATAGAGAGCATAGGTGAAAGTTTAGAAGCATTAGAAGAACGATGTACGAAGAATGCCTTATTGTTGCTATTTATTTTATTTTTGGAGTGTTGTTTTTTTCACTACACCATAAGTTTCAAAGGAAAGGAGATAAAAGTAACAAGAGTGTTTAGGGGTCACATTAAAAGAAATGATGAAAGACCCTAAGGGTTTCAAGAGTGTTTAGAATGGCAATTCAACTTGTGACGTGTTTGTGTGAGTTTGGAATTCTATGGGAGGAAGGTTAGTTTTGTTACTTAAGAAGATAATACCCACAACAATGGGAACTCCAAAGGGAGATTTTGTTCTAGAGAGCAATATAGTGCGCCACGGGAGTTTTTGTTCTAGAAAGTAATATGGTGTGTCATGGGAAATTTCGTTGACGATATGTTAAGAACATCATTTCTTCTTTCTCCAACTTCCTAAGCTATTTCGTATGGGCATATGTTTCATCTTACCTCCATGGGAATAAATGCCATGAGAATTGGGAATTTCAAGTTGTGTGTTGTGTAAAAATGTGTTGAGTTCCTCGTTGTGTTCAACTTCTTGAATCGTTGTGTGTGCATATACATTTTGTCTTTACATATATGAGAAACAATTTCATGAGAGTTGGGGACAAGTGTGTAACTATTGGAATGGTCACAAATACTCTACTAACGGGCTCAGTAAGAGTGAAATCAAAGCATGTTAATCCGTTTTGACTCGTAGCTTGAATTTGATTGGATAGGAAACTCTTAAATCAAAACTCACTCCTCTAAAGGACCTTCTCTAGTTCATTATTCTCCACATTGAACAAAGTCCCTTTTTTGATCTCTAGGTAGCCCCCTACACAAGCCCTCTATAACACCCTCTTGCATTATAAATTAACCTTAAATAACTTGAAGTAGACCTTCAAATACTTGGATATCCTTTTAACTTAAGAAATCCCTTACCTAGTCCCATAGGTAGACTTTATGTAGCTCCCTATGTAAGCCTTTGATAACCCCCCACCTTAGAAAACCCACTAAGTAGTCTTATGTAAACCCCTCTTACACCATCATGAAATGATGAAGCCAGTCAGTGGCTTTAGTGATGGAAAGCTTGTCATTATGAGTTGGGGAAGAAGACGGAAGGGAGATTGTCTGATACTTTTGTGAACAATCTGGGATTGCACAGGGAACTGCAGGAGTGATTGATGAAGAAGCTGCAAGAAATTTGCTGAGCAAAAAAGAAAAGAAAAGCCCTAAACCCTTGTACAAGGAAAAAGTTATTAACTTGTGGATGAAGTTATTACCTGCCATGATCATGATGAGGAAAGCACATGCATCTCAATCTTACAAAACAAACTTAGGCTTGGTAAGTTGAATACCTTTTATCTCTCTGGTTGGCCTTTCTTCTTCTTGCCTTGCTTTTGTACTTGACAAACTTATTGAAAGCTGCATATACTTTGGTACCAGATTATATGGAGACCTGCATTCCACCACTTCCTCCTCCAAATTTGTGCCATGCCTGCACGGGAGCAGTAGCCACCCAACTTGCCAAGATTGAGGAAAATTGATGCACAACTTGCCCAGTAGATCAGTTGTGCCCACTTTGGGATTTTGGAACCCCTCTGCAACGCAACTTCAAAACTGCTGGCACACTGGTTTTGAACACGTTGGAGAACTAGACATGTCTCCATTGGCTTCCATGATGACCTCTGATTTCATCTCATGAGAACTCCTGGCCTGGAACCTCAAGGATTTCAACACACGGTCCTGGTGTGACAGGCCAACTGTTGCAACAAAAGGCAACAAGCAATGAAGACAAAAGGTAGGAGGATCCTAGTCAATCCCTGACACTCCTACAACAAGATTCAAACATAAGCCACACAACAGCAGTTGCACAAATTGTGGATTTCAATACAGGCAAGAATCATGCCTAATAATACCACTTTGTACACAATAGAACTGTCACTGGCCATCCAAAGTTCAGCAACAACACAAGAGATACAAGAACGGAAAGACAACACACCATCCCTTTCAAGTTTCAAAGCAACCTGAGTACTACCATTCTTTCAGAACCCAAAACTCATGCAAAGATCCTAAAATAAACCCTTGTAGATGGGGAGTTTCTGTTGAAGCCACTGTGATTTATATAAATGCAGCTCTACTACAACCGTATGCAATACACCATGCCTATTTTAAATCACTAACAAAACCTGACCTACTACAAGAAGTTATCGAGTTTATAGGGGATGAGTCCTTTCTTGATGATTCAACCATAAAGCAGACTAGAAAAACCTAACAATAAGCAATATCTGCAAAACAGACAAGAAAATAGTACACTCTTAAAGCTACTCAAAAGACTGGACAGATCAACATCAGTTGCGACATCAGCGACGGTACGGTGAGTAATGAGGTGATCGGGACCGCTCACGGCGGCTACCACGGTATGGAGAATGTTCTCTGTCCCAACCACCATCACGGCCTCCACCACGGCCTCCATCCCAGCTCTCCCTCCCATTGTAAGGTGCCCGCCTTGACGAATACCCATCCCTGCCATTGTCTCTCCCTCCATGATCCCCTCCATAACCACGGGAATGGGACTGCATTGCAGCTGTAATTCCAAAACCACCAGTTAACAAGCAACCTAGCATTAGCAAATGCTACAAAAGGAAACAACACCAAAAGCTCATGCCTAATCCAACAAGCCGGTTGCTAATACCTCTTGCACCCAGGTATGCGCCCGGGGTTGGCGTTCTAGCTCGCTTCCGTTTAGCCTGCACTCATAAAATTTTGTAAACTTAAGCAAAACAGTGAAAGAGGAAGGAGCCGTAGCACACAAATAAGACCCCCTCTCCATAGGCATCTTGGATTAAAAATAGAATTTATGTGCTCAAAATGCAAAGATTCACCCCTTCGTTCACATAAGCATTTCCTGTTACAAAAGCGAGCTTGATTAATACTGTATCATGACAAGAAACAGACAACACCATACAGAATTACAGCACTCTTTCCAGCAAAACACAGCTTCTTCAGTTCCTCAAGAACTTTCAGGCATTTAGACAACATGTAACATGGTGCCAGCATCTATATCCCAACGCACTAAGCTATGACAATTCAGCTGTCGAGAAATTGCACAATGACTCTATCCAGACAGCAGATTGCACGATAAAGAGAACCATACAGGACAGGGGAGGGGCAAGGACCTGGGGAAGTGAATGTTCTCAAAGAATCTCTGCATGGCAATTTTCTACCTCACCTCAATGAACATATACTCGCAGAGTATAACAAAGATGGCGCTGTTAGGATTGGGGTTGGACAAAAAATGTGCAACTTTGTTGCAGTAGTACTGGTAGCCGTTGTAGTGCTATGGTTGTGGTAAAATGGCAAGAGGGATTTGCAGAGCCCGCAGTGAGTTAGCGACATCAGCATGGCATGCTCTCAGAATCTGTTGCAAAAATTGGATTGATTTGATGCAAAGAACACCCAAGGCAGTAGAACTGAGGGGGGCGATGCCAGCTGGGTTCGCAACTACAGAAGCTGAAGCAGAGTGCCCAACACCGAACTCTTGATTCACACCGACTGGACATTTGACATTCTACATTCCATTCGATTGAAATTTGTGTGAAGTAATCTTGTGAGATTGGGATGTAAAAGCTCCAATCTGATAATTCGACAGCTTGAATGATTCTTTAATGGGCCTGCGTTAAGAATCCCTGCAATTTTTTGGGCGGTCATATTTGCTAGGGCACACCAGGTTGCAAACTCTAAACCACTGGACAGTTGATTGCTGCGAATGTGCACTTGCTGAAATTTCTCAGACCTGCAGTCTACATAAATAGGAATACCCAACCCTAAACTATTCCAGCAATGTTCTCAGACAGGTGTTTCACAACAAGAGCAGGTTACTATTAGTAGACCTTTCTCAATGACTGAAGTTCAGTTCCCCAGCACTTTTGTTCAAATTTGAACTTACCTTCTCCACAGTGATGACACGACCCTCAAGAGTTGTGCGATTGAGATATTTCACTGTGCGGTCAGCATCATCAGGATTTTCCATGGTCACAAACCCAAATCCTCTGGACTCCCGGGTGCGTGGATCAACAACCAGCCGGCACTCTGTCACCTGAGAAAGCGCACAAGTTAATGCTGTTAGGATAACTTTCTGCTTCCATGCTGACATCCCAGGTATGTAAGATGTTGACATAAGAATCATTTGTGAGCTGTATCTCAGATTGGAAAACTCAACTTCATATTATGAGACATTGGACAAAAATGGCATGCACAGGCTGTGCATGGAAAGCGAAAACCTCCAGTTTACACCATGCCCTTCTATGTGGTGGGATCATGCCACTGATTAACAAACTGGAAATAGAAAAAACAAAGGTTGTACCTTTCCCTCTTTGGAAAAGTGCTCTTCCAAGTCCTTTTCTGTCACACGAGTAGACAGGCCAGTAACATACAGATTGTTTCCTGGATTCAGTGCCTCCTCCCGTGAATGACCAACATCCCTGTTTCTTCCAACACCAAAGACAATAAAAACAGTACATCCCATGAGAACATGAATGGGGGATTGAGTGCAATGTAGTTGCTTCACCCCATTACTTGAAACACAGTGTTGAAAAGGCTGAACTGCTATCCTGCAAATCCTTGTCAGCACATGTTCACACTCATTCATGCAATCTTTACGGCAGCAATTGGCTCTGCCTGGTACTCATGCCCAGATACTTGTTCAAACCAAAAGTTTGGACACATAAAACTTTCTTAATCAATGAATAAAGTTGTAAACATAACATAGAAGTAAGCATGAGAGAAGTAGACCTTCGAGGAGGAGTTCGAGACCTCGTACGTCCTCGTGATGTGCGCCTGGGAGAGGGTGAATCAGTGTACCTGCACTCAGAATTTGACCATTCACCAGCTAAATCCAGGTTCTGAAATCCACTTTGCAATACACTCCACATCCAATGAAACTGTGTCAAATACCATTACAGTTCAATAAACAACTCTGGGGACAGGGCAAAAAAAAAAATCACCAATACTCACCTACTACGGCGCCTGGGTGATTCAGCCTGCTCCAAACACACCAACAAATAACTCTCATGAGTACTGAAAAATCTCCATACTCACAATTAAGAAAACCCAGGACAAGACATACAAAACATTTTTTTTCAAAAAAAACTTCCAGATACGAACTGAAGAGACAGGAAGAAGAAAAATACAGAAGGGAAAAAATCGAATGAAGAACAATAAACTAGCAGTAGGAACAGCAGTGACAGTCTCTGGCTTGTTCAACAACCATCAATACCAACATATGTAATAGCCAGAAATGTATCACACAACAAAGCCCATATCACAATGGTTCATCATCAACAAAGCCCACATCCTTAGCCTACTTTCAGATATGACTACAGATCATTGTTGCTCATGGTAGTGCTATATATTAGTAAGTATATGTGAAAAAACTCAACACCAGGCATGATGAGACACAAAAACCTAATAGGGAAAAAGGGGGGCCTGACAATGGAGTCCCAAAAGACAGACCTTTGCATCAACTACAAACTCTTCTTTCTTACCACCAGCACTATATTATAAAACTTGCAATGGCAAAACTGCTCATCAGCTCTAGACTGCTAAAAAACAAGGCAGAGAATCCAAATGCAAACGAACTAATATACAAAATAGACATGACATGACGTGACATGACATTGGCCATCTTTGCGGAGAAACAGAACAGGGTTTTACCATGTCGGAAAAACTTCCTACAATACAAATAGACGTGCATACGGAAAACGGAGAAAACCTCCTGACTTGTTATTATCCAAAAGAGGAAGAAAAAGCACAGAATAACCAGTCACAAAATGACGGCTCCATCCACTTCTTTGCAAGAAAGCAAGAAAGAAAGCACTAGGAGCAATCTACCCCCCCCCCCCCGAAAAAAAAAAGCGTGTTTCCCACAGGTTTGCCGCAAGGGGAACCCACAAATAGGAAGTCCATGAAAAAAAAAACA
>Ga0116231_10003135_pt1 | contig 34529 bp, 24 predicted proteins | sample S1TSphgellanicum_2_FD_89695 | JGI IMG/M metagenome (GOLD analysis project Ga0116231, IMG submission 89695) | Host-associated microbial communities from peat moss isolated from Minnesota, USA - S1T2_Fd - Sphagnum magellanicum MG | ecosystem: Host-associated > Plants > Peat moss > Unclassified...
AATCAAAGACATAGGTGGATTTGAGATATGTTAGTACCACAAACATGTTAGAATAAGGAGGGAAAGAAATAGTTATCCCATATGGTTTGTCAATGTGGTGGTACAAGGAAGGGAATAAAAAGCAAGGTTGGAGGGGAGTTGGATATCTCACTCCAAGCATTGTTCACATACTTGTGTGATCTATGTGCTTTTGATTGCACAATTTCTCTTATGATCCTATTGTTTTTCAACAGAAACCTCTTGCCACAAATATGGCCTTGTAACATTCAACTTTACCATTGACCCCATGTTTGATTTTGAACACCCATTTGCAAGAAATGGGCTTCCTACCCTTGGGAAGTGGCACCAAGGACCAAGTGTTGTTGACAATAAAAGAGTCGTATTCTTCTAGTCGTATTTTTCTTGCATGGCAATCTTTCACTCTTTGCATCTTCATTCTTCAACACTTCTTCCATAGTTTGAAGTTCTTTTAAAAAGGTTATGGTGGCATGTTCCACCTCTTTGGTGGCCACCCACCAATCATGAGGCCACTCCTTAAGTTACTTTTGGGGGCTTTCTCTTTGTCCATCTTATTGTGGTTCATTCAAACCCTCATCTTGTGGTGGAACAAATTTTTATTCGGAAGAAAAATTTGATGTAGATTCATCACCTTCCACATTTTTTGCTAATCTCTCCATCAAAGATATACGATTATCATTTTTAACAAGTTCATCATCATTCATGGCTTCATCCACAACAATGTGTTCTACTTGCTTTGAAGGGGGTTTATTATCATGAACACCTTTTACTTCTTTTGTCCTTTCAAATAGCACAACATTTCAACTTTTGATGATCCTTTTGGTTTTTACACACATCAAGCAATATGCTTTGGTCCCTTCACAATACCCTAAAAACACATGAAGTATGGATTTGGATTTTAATTTGCTTCTCTTTTCATTGAGGATGTGTGCATATGTTTTGCAACTGAAAATTCTCAAATGAGATATACATCACACTTTTTATAGTCCATGCTTCTTGCCAGGTCTTTGAATCAAGAGCTTTGGTTGGGCATTGATTTTTGATGTAAATTGTCATGTTCACCACCTCCACCCAAACTCCAAATCAAGTCCTTGTGCATGAATCATCTTCCTAACGCACTTCACAATGGTCATGTTGGTTCATTTTGCAATTATATTTTGTTGTGGTGTATAAGGAGCACTTGTTTGTTGTTGGATTCCACATTCACACAAAAAGTTGTCAAATTTTTTGGACACAAACTCTCCTCTGTTGTCAAATTGCAAGGTTTGATCTTCATGCTAGTTTCATTTTCCACCAAGGTCTTGTATGCTTTGAATTTGTCAAACACCTCTCCTTTTGCTTTCAAAAGGTAAACATGAGTTTTTCTCGAAAAGTCATTGATGAAGGTGATAAAGTATCATGCTCCACCACAAGATGTGGTTTTCATCAATCTGCACACATCACTATGCACAAGTTCCAAAGCTTCAAAGCCCTAGTTGCTTCATCTCTAGGAAAAGATGTATTTTGATGTTTGCCTTTAATGCAAAATTCACACACATGGTGCAATGGCACTTCTTTCAAGTTCATGCCATTGACCACTTTCTCCAACTTCTTAAAACTCGCCATGTTGAAGTGGTCGAATCTTTGGCGCTAATGCGTAGCTCTTTCATTTGAAGATTTTGCCACATTCACATTTTCCTTATGAATATTGACGTTGAGAACCTTCTCCTTACATGATTTCGCCACAATAACTCCATGAACATTGTTTGCCTTACAACCATCCTTGTTAAACTCCACTTTTAAGCCCTTTAAAATTAGTTTGTTAACGGAAATGAAATTATTCTTCATTTTGGGAACATGAAAAACTTTAGTGATGGTTATAAACAACATTTTACCTCCAATTTGCATTGTAGCCTTGATGCTCACTTTGCCAACGGCCTCCAAAATGGTGTCATCTCCCATGTACACCCTTCATGGAATAATGGATTTGTAAGTGGTCAACCATCGCTACCAATTGAACATTGCTTTTTATTTTTAATTAACAAATTCATAGTCAAATTATAGTGGAGAGATCCAATTTCAAAATTTGTCAAGCTTTATCATGTTGACCATTTCATTGTTTTGGTTAGCCTTATTTATGGATGGATGAATGTTGGAAAATTTGATGGATGAAATAATGTTTGTGTTTTCCATTATAGCTTAATTTTGATTTGACTTTAGGTTCAATGTAATTACAACATTTTTACAACTTTGTTGTGATCAATTTCCAACTTTAGTAATTTCGAGTCCATTGAATCTTGAAGTTAATAACTTTCATTACATTGCACCTTGCCACTAAAAACCCTAAGTTTGTTGGAAATTTTTTTCATGGTGTTCAACTGTGATAAAACATCAAAAGTGGGAGAACACAAACATCTTTGTCTAAAGTCATTGGGCATGGTATTAGAGTGGTTAAAAAGTGTGGAACATTAAGTTGACCATGGGTTGGAAAAATCATCAAAGTACAAAACTTGTTAGACTTGTGATGGGAAGACAAATGGTTCATTGCCATTCACCAACATATGTCGAAAGTTGGCCATTAAAAATCCGGCCTTATCTTGTTTATAAGTTGGATTATTCCAATTATATAATTATGGTTAATAACTAATAAATATTAATTAGTTAATAGTTAACTATTAAAATAGTTAACTATTCATGAATTACATTATTTAGTTAATATTAATGATTTAAAAAATAATTTAACATCTATAAATTAATTTAACAAGTTGGAAATTTAATAATTTATAGTTAATATTCATGAATTAACAACTAGTTAATAATTTATGTTTTTAGATAGTCAATTTAAAACCTAATTATGTTTTGTTTAATTAGATGATCACTAGAATTTTAAAAGGTTTATTTTTAAAAGTAAGAATAATTGTTTTATTTCATTTAAAAAATAAATATATAAATATATAATTTTATAAATAACTTCCAAAATAATTGAATACATTAAAAATTTCAATGATTAATTTGAATTGTGAATTTATTAAATAATTATTTTTTGAAATACTAGGTATTTGCACACATGGCATGCACTAAAGGTTTAAGCATGGTTTAATTAGGTCTAACCTAGGTGCCTCAAGGCTTAGCCTTAAATGATTTTAGGTGTCACATTAGACATTTAATTAACCTTAGATGGTTAGACCTAGTTTGGCCAAGTTTAGGCACCATGTATGTTAAATTAATTAATAGGAACTAACTATTAATTATTTGCCTAAATTTGGATCATATTATAATATTATTAATTATAAAAATATAACTAGCCTAGCTTAGAACTAATTACAATTTTAACATTTGAAAATAATAATGCTATTAAATTAATGTCCAATATTTATGGTTAATAAAATATTTAAATAGTTAATATTATTAAAGTCGTGTTTTTATTGATTCCTTTATAATAAATTAAATCTTTTTATGAAAATTATTCCCTATTAGTTAATATTATCTATAATAATTAATAGGCATACTAAACTAGTTAATTATTATAAGTAATTATCATTTTAGTCTAATTAATAATTGGATATTAAGTACCTAGAACCACCCAACATTGAACATAAGCTTAAGAACCATTGCAAATTTTAATATTTTCTTTATTTTTTAACCAAATCAATAACAATCTTTATGTCATTAGAAATACAAATTGAAAGATTACATTTTTTTTCTAAACATCAAAAGCAAAGGAGTAAGGAAAAAGACATGAAGAGGAGAAAAAACACATTGTGATATTTTGTCTCAATTTTTTTGAAGAAAAAAAATTTAACCCTCTTTATTTTCAAACCCCATATATTTTTCATTTTTAGTTCATTTTAAGTGATCTAAAAACCTATGATTAAAGATATACAATACCTTTTTATCCTCCATATGCAACAAAATTATTTCAACATTCAAAACTATGATATTTTGTTTCAAATGTTTTCAGAAAAAATTGCAAATAAACCTATGGTGCATTATAATTGCACCTTAATTGATATTAAACATTTAATTAACCTCAAATGGTTAACCCTAGTTTAGTGAAGCCTAAGCACCACGTAATAAAAATTGTAATTGCATTTTAATTGATATTTTGTTTTAAATGTTTTGAAGAACAAATGTTTTCAAAACCCTCTCTAGTTTCAAACCCCATATCTTTCTCATTTTAAATTTCTTTTGAGTGATCTAAAAACCTATGGGTGTATTAATTAGATATTATAAGACCTTTTTCAAAATGCAACAAAACAATGAAAAAAGAACTTAATCTCAAAATCTAAAATTACAACTTAATTTCAACTATGGTAACTAAGCCTAACACCATACATTTAAAATTTCAAAAAAAGTCAATTTCTCATAGATTGTTCTTTTTTATTGTTAAAATAAATTTTGTAGCCTTCCATTTAACACTTCCAATACTATAAAAAACACTCAATTTGGTCAAAGAATGAGGAGGATATGGGTTGTTTTGCATTCATGTTTAGCAAAAGATTTGTTAAAATAGTTTTGAATTTTGAAATTAAATTGTTTTATCATTGTTTAGTTGCATTTGGATTTCAAAAAGGTATTGTAGATCGTTAGTTGGTGCATCCATAATTTTTTAAATCGTTCAAAATAAACTTAAAATGAAAAAAAATATGGGGTTTCAAACTAGAAAGGTTTAAAGTTTTTTTCTCAAAACATCTCAAACAAAATATCACAATTTTGAAATTTGAAAATAAACTTTTTTTTCATTGCTTGTTGGATTTTAAAATTAAAGAGATGTTGTAGATTGCTAGTTGGTGCACCCATAGATTTTTAGATCATTCAAAATGAACCTAAAATGAAAAAGATATGGGGTTTCAAATTAAAGAGGTTTAAAGTTTTTTTTTCAAAACATTTGAAACAAAATATCACAGTTTCAGTTGTTAAAATTAAAATATTTTCTCATTGTTCTATTACATTTGGAGTTCAAATAAATCTTGTAAATCACTAGTTGGCACACCCATAGCTTTTTAAATCATTCAAAACAGACTTTAAATGAAAAAGACATGGGGTTTCAAACTAGAAAGGGTTTAAAATTTTTCTTCAAAGCATTTGAGCAAAATATCAACTAGAATGCAATAATCATTTTTATCCCATATTGTTTGTCATAGCTTCCAAATTTGTAAACTACATAATGAAATTGGTGCACCAAGTGTTTTCAAAAGGTGAAATTGGCACCTAGGACAACTTAATAAGAAAGGTTTGACCTTAAAGGCCGCGTGGTGAAAAAAAGGACTATCGAAAGCCTACTTGTCTACCCTAAAGCTACCTACCCACCTATTTAAGTTTAGGTTAGGGAGGTCTATATAAATAAGTAAGCCTAGTAGGTAGAAACTTATCTATTTATTTATAGGTGGACCTACATACCTAGACCTTACACTTAAGTTTAGGATAGGGAGGTTTGTATAAATAGGTAGGCCTAGTAGGTAGATACTTGTCTACGCATTTCTAGGTGGACCTACATACCTAGACCTAAGCCTACTCTAAATAAGGCCAAGTGGCAACAATCTATTGGTTAGACTCTTTGATTGGTCTAGTTGTAACATTGTTAAAATTACAATTTGATGACCTAGTTAAAATATAGTTGAAATTTCAACTCATTTTTTGATGATGTCATGGTTCATTATTGGATGAAGTTCATCCAATGGGAGGTTACCCTAGATGACAATTCATAAAGTTGGAAAATAGTTGAAAGTTCAACTTTGAGATCTGGATGAAAGCAAATGAACTTCATTCAGAAGTCGATAGTCTTTCGTTAACTAAAATGGTCCATTGTTTTTAACTACAATCTTGTACCCTCAATGTTGGTTGAAAGATTAACATTTCTAGGTAGGGTTCAACTATGTTGTGAGTTCAATACAACATTGTCAATTATTTTAGTAGGTAATTGAAAACGTCATTTTGAGTCAAAAAAAACATTTTATAGTTGGAAGTGACGTTTTCAACTTCAAAATATAATTGAAACGTAGTTGAAACCATAGTTGAGAACCATGGTTTTTCTCCTAGTGCCTTCTTACATTTTGATGGTGAAAAACCTCCTTTGAAAAAACGACTTGTTTTCGATGGTGTTAGCTTTGTGCACACCATAAAGTGTCTGCCAAGTGCTTTTGACATTTTTGTAATATTGAATGTGTGCAAGTTGTGCATCCATGAAATGTTCACAAAGTAATGCAAATGCCTTGATCACCTTTTTGTTGTAATCCACCATTTCATCTTCATCATCAAGAATTGTTGCACTCCCATCAACAAACTTTCAAAGCCCATGTTTCGACAACATCATGTGCATTTTGAACTTTCAAAGGTGAAAGTTGTCACCATAAAAAATTTCGATGACTTTCAAAAACTCCATTTGGAAAGACGACATTTTATTAAACACAAATGCTAAAACAAACACTTTATGTCTTTCTATTCAAATGAAGTTGCAAGTGAGAAAATTTCAATTTGAAAACTTGCTAATGTTTAAAGACCTCACTTGAAATCTCTCCCACTCAATTGTTATATGTCACAAAACAAAACCTTAATAAGAAAACCCTCAAACACTTGAAAAACTCTCTTACAAGTTCTTGCTTTCTTGGGGTATTTAAAAACAAAATGTTTAAATTTCAACAAAAATGATTATCTTATTCTATGCACAAGATTTCATTTTTTCTTGCATCAACACAATACTCTTGCTTTGTGTGGGCCCATAACAATATAATTCCATAATTTTAATTATATATAATTTGTTACTCAATATGTTACAAATAACAATATATTTATATCAATATTTCAACCAATATTATACATCATGAATTTTTTTTTTACATAAGGACTTATGTTATATATTTATGAAAAATAAAATATTATTGACCTACTATATAAGTGTTTAGATTATAAATTATTTATTATGTGTCAAAAAAGTTTTAAATAAAATTTCAATCATTCATAGGATTAATATATGGGAGAGATCATTTTTTATTATTATGTGAACCGTAAAAAAAATAAAAAGGGTGCAAATTTTTTAAGTGTACCAAAATCTTGTCACATCGTCACCCTTTTCTATATTTTTACCTAATCCTTTTTTACCATGTGAAGACACATTTATGGATGATTATGATGGAATCTAAAATTATAATAATCTAAAATATAATCATTTAAAATTTTTTGACAACTTTTTGATTCATTATTTTTTGTGAGGATCAAAATATAGGGTAAAAAATGACTCCAGTAAGGACTAGGCCGTTTTTGTCTTGTGTGGTACACCTTAAAGGATTTTCATCTAAAATCCATGCGCTTTAATTTTTTTTAAATAGACATTAAAATCTTATTAAATTATAGATTTTATGTTTTTGTTTTTTAAAATGAGTTAAAAACTTTAAGAAGGAAAAAATTTTAAATGTACAATGAAAAAATGTTAAGCATGAACTTTAATTGTCTGATTTTGATAAACTATGAATTTATAACATTAAGTAGGAAATTTTACATTAAATCCTAAACCCTTGTATCATCAATGGTTTTCAACTCAAATGTAATTAAACTATTGAATAGGAAGTCAACCCACTCACTACTTATGAAACAATTACATTCATTTCAACTTGTTTATGGATTACATCCATTATTACCCACATAACACTTGTTACCATCTAGACCTGGTCAAAATTCAAGTCCAACACATGTCCAAATACTAACTAGCTATCTATTAAAACTAAAGAAATTACAAGAGGACTGGTTAGTTGCACAACATTTAGTTACCTCTAATTAATGGAGTAGGTCATTATGGTCATAGAATGATACATTGAAACCAAGTTTCAATTTGGAGACTATGTATTATGGTTTCTAGGGGTTGTTTCAACACATGCTCTTACATTTTAATGACGATGGTTTGGGCCCCATAGGATACAATGTTGTTTACCTAACAATATAATAGTACTTGTCACCATTGATAAAATTGATCCAAACCCAATCCTAATTAACATTAACAAATTGAAACCATATAGGTTTATAAATGACAATATTTTGCAACATATACTTGTTAAGCCCAATGAATTGACCATAAAGCACATGTTCAAGAAAAGATCCTTAAATCACTACCTATTGAGAATGATATTACTAAACATGTAGTTTTTGGATTAGTTACTAATGACTTAACATATGGACCTATCATTGTATACGACATATGTGTTTACAATCAAAATGACTACATGTTTGCAACTATCAAAGCAATGTACTAGTTATAAATATTATAGATGTCTATTCACTAGAAGTCTACAACCCTAAAATGTGTGTATATTCACAGCCATAGAATAGTCATTAGCTGAAACTATATAAAGAACCATTGCAACCTTTGTTATGTCTCTTTCTTTTGTTTTATTGTGTTGTTTTGTGTGAAGGGAGTAATTACTCATCATAAATAGTTAGTTAGTCAATACTTACTTACCTAGTTACTATCCTTGGATTTACTAGCTAGTTTACGTAGTTTTCATCGCCATTTGAATTTGAATTGATCATAGGACTATTTTAAGGTAATCATTTCTGGCAAGACAAGGGATCATTGTGAAACATTAATTTTTGGGAAAGTATGGAAGAAGAATATATTATTTCTAAAAAAACTTCAACTCCACAGTTAATTTTTTATTGTTTTGATGTCTTTCTCATATTTTTTATAATTAGATTGAAGTTCTGAACCTAGATATGAGTAGATCTGATTTTTAAAATTTTATTAATATTGGTTTCATGATATGATTTAGTCCAAATTTAGACCATAATATAGAATAGGAATTTTGTATGTACCATTTGGCAACCATCCTAGGGCTTGAATTCATAATGAAATTCAGAATGTTGTTTATGTCTTGTTGTTGGAATTTTTGTTTCTAAAAATTAATAGTGAAGTTCAGTTTTCATTTCTTACATTTTTTCCTAATCTTGATCATACATTTTTGTTCAAGAAATAGGTCTTAGTAAAGTAGCTAACTATGAGGATTTTGTTCTAATGTAGAAATTTGTTCATATTTGAGTTAGAATGTGGAGAGATGAAAAATAAAATTGTAATTAAAAGTCAGAGGAAACAATTAAATCATGTTATAGTACATGAATAAGTGGAAAATGGCCCTACCATAAACAAGAATTTGAGTGCATATTAGATAGATCAATAGTTTACAACATTTATAATAGTTTCTTAATCAGAATAGAGATATTCATGGATAAAAGAAAGATATACATGCCATAGAACTGCTTAGGTAGCATCGATAATTTCTTATGAAATGCAAACTGGTGAAACACAAAGACACACCATCAATCTACAACAAAATTCTAAGAGAAAAGAACACAAAATTGAAAATGCAATTCACAAGTTCAATTTAGACAAAAAAGTTGGGAATTAAAACCTCGACAAGGAGTTGTATTAGAGTTAGCAAGTTCGATGCAACAACATGACTTTGATTTCTAATTCATGAAGAAGAACAAAAACTCAATAGGTCAGAAAATGGAGGAAGTAGTACCAAGGTACAAATATGCTTCACCTCCTTATTATCAAGAAGAACGTGAGGATGAAAAGCTTGAAGAAATAGCTCAATTTTTTGAACCTTATATTCATTATGTGGTTGAGCAAGAAGTCACAACTTAGGGCATCACAATGTCTAGAGGAGTTGAGCCAATACTTGTAATTAAACAAAAAATTGTAGATTTACCAAGAGTAGAACCAACTTTAATAGAAGGTGTACCTATGGCTATCAGAGTAAAGTATAGTGAACCTAGTCTTAATCAATAGAGTGGAAGCATTATTAAAGGAGTCCCAAGGCATTGGAGCAAAGGAATTCATAGTGTGAATAAAGTCCTAATACTTAACCCTCCACATTGCACATAATGCCATTAAATTGGACATTAGATCAATGAATGTCCATTTATTGAAAATAATGTGAGGCAATAATTTGTTGAACATTTCCAAAATCTAAATCCAAAACCAACAAGAGCAGAAGACCATGGAGATTTTGAGCTAAAGGATCTATACCATGAAAAGGTAAGGATTCCAGATAGATTCAGAGAACAAATCAAGAAAAACAACAGTGGAAATGAGAGCTTAAATTATGGCAAATGTAATACCAATTTTTGTAGTTCATGCACCAAATTTAATCCATCGCAACAATGTTGGAGTTACCTATGTAAGAACTTCCAATTTAAAAGTGGAACCAATAAGATCTGTACCATTATATTATGTGGCAATGCCTCATTCTATGGTTATAGTTATTGAAGCTCCATTTATAATAACACCAACCCGTAGCATTGTTAATATGAAGTCCATACCACAAACTCCAAGGAAAATAGACCTTGTGAACATGCATACAAAGATGCCCAGAAAGGTGGACATCATTTTTGCTAGACAACCATGAGATCTAGGAGCAGGAAGATTAAGACCACTAGGACCACTAGGACCACTAGGACCACTAGGACCTTCAGGACCTTCAGGATATTTTGGATTGCCAATGGTGGATCCAAGTAGACCACCATTCCCACCAAATAGGCCTTATAGTCAACCATTTAATTACCCAAAGTATGTGAAAGATTTGGATCCAAATGTTCATGTTATAGTTTTTAAAGCTACTATTAAAGCAAATGGTGAAACATAAAATGTAGAAAGTGTTAATTTGTTTAGTTTTACCCTCAAAGACATTGTATCTAACTAGTGCAACAATTACACAGGAAACTACCTAGATTGTACTTTTGCAGAATTACAATTAACTTTTTGTAAATGGTTTAGAATAGTTCAAAATGATGAGCAAGTCTATCTACAACTAAAGAACATAAAGCAAGAGAAGAATGAAAAGGTGGAGGTGTATTATGAAAAATTATTGAAGTTAGCCGCTAATCTTCAACATAGGACAATAGATAATTTCCTCACTATTGTCTTTAGATTTTGATTACAACCATATATGGGTGTAGCAACAATAGGCATGAAGAAAGAAACCTTGCAATAGCACAAGGAAGCAACCTTGGTTTGTGAAGAGCGAATTTTTGAAATTGAAATAATAAACAATCTATTAGTACCATAGAACAGTAAGATAATATTAGCTCAAAAACCTTAGATAGTTATAGGGAAAACAAAAATGTATTATACAAATTATCACAAAACAAATCACAATGTTAAAACATGCAAAGTCAAAAAAAAGAAAAATCTATTCCTATAGTTTTTGAGGTTGCTTTGTTAATCCTTCAATTCATGTAGTGGATGTTAACATGGCCATCACCAAGAGCAAGGTTACTGAAGAACAAGTGTTCAAGGACAAAAAGTCAATAAAAAAGAAGCTTGTTGCTAATTGGGAAGAGGAGCAAAGACTACAAAAATCTTTTGTCAAGACTATATACAAAAAATGCAAGTAGAAAACCCACCAAAAAGTTTGTATCAAAACAAAAAAACACAATGGAATACAATTTGGGCAAGATTATTAAAAATGAGGTATCCACATAACTAATTGTACCACAAAATTTGTTTGCTATTCCTAATAACAAAGTTATGTCTATGGAACATATATTCCAAGATATTACTAAATAGATGTTAAAAGCCAATTATACCTTGAAATTAGGTCAATTGTTGAAAATAACATGAAATTTTAAGAAATATATGTGGCGCAAACTAAAGCCATAAAAACCCAATATAACTACTAAAGTGATATCAAAGCATAGTGTAGAAATATTGAGAAACATTTTGAAATTGACACTGCAGTTATAGAGGTAAATAACCAGATGGTAATTATCCAAGTACAAGTTGGGAAGAACATTGTTGAAGATGTTCTGTTAGATGGAGGAACAAATGTAAACATCATAACAGAAAACTTCATAACAAAATTAGGTTTACCCAAACCAAGACCAGCCCCATACCACCTTAGAATGGCATATTAGAGTATGATTAAACCTTTAAGAATCATTAGAAACTTGAAGATTCAAATACATTAGATACCATATGTAGCAACATTTACTGTTTTGCAAAACAATGTGGCTGATTCTAAGTATTCCATGTTGTTGGGAAAACCTTAGCTTAGAGATGCAAAGGTTACACATGACTGGAGGAACAATGTGATTATTGTTCAAGGCAATGGAATAGTCAGAATGATATCAATTAATACGAAATTAGGAGTAGAAACTAGAAGGCCCCAAGTACTTGTTTGTTATGACTTGATGGAAGGTCTAACAAATGAAGATGAAGATATGATATTTGAGATAGAACTAGAGTTGTTTTCAATTAGCATAATCATTATCTCAAATGAAACAATTTCATTGCTAAATGTTAGAATTACAAATATCAAAATCAATGGGGAATTTAAACTAGAACAAAGGATATAAGGTTAAGGAACAGGAGAAGTAGTGGCTTTAATAACAAAAACAACGGAATTTAATGTCAAATTAGAGACATCATTGGAAAATAAGGTCTATCCAAAAACTTATTATCATCATAGCCAAGCTAATATTGAAGTGGATGAGACACCAACAAAAATTTAGGTACAAAATCTTCAGATAGTAGGTTGGACCTTAATTGAAAAAGAACAACTTGTTAAGTTGAATTTTGGTATAAAAGCAAATCCATAGTGCATCAAAGTTAATGCACAATAAACAAAGGAGAAAAATGAAGAGCTTCAAACTTTACTCAAGGAGTTCAAAGACATGTTTGCTTGGACTTATAAAGATCTGAAAGGCATACCTCCATAGCTACTTCAACACAGAATTGTGTTAGACACCTCAATCCCGCTAGCACATCAAGCAAGGTATAGATTGAACCCCAACTATGTTGTAGTTGTCAAAAAAGATATTAACAAATAATTAGTAGCATGATTCATTCAACCAATAGAGGAGGCTACATGGTTATCACCTATAATGGTAGTATTAAGAAGAATGGAAAATTGAAAATTTGTGTAGATTTCAAAAAGTTGAATAAGGCAACTAAAAAAATTCCTTATCCTTTACCATTTTTTGATGAAGTATTAAACATTATAACAAGGTATGAAGCCTATTCATTCTTAGATGGATACTTAGGACACCATCAAATTTCTATAGCCCCTAAAGATAGATACAAAAGAACTTGGGGAACTTTTGTTTGGATGGTGCTGCCATTTGGTGTAAAAATGAGCCACCAACATTCCAAAGAACAGTCAACAGAACTTTCAGAGAGTACTTAGACTAGTTCATGAAGATATTTTTAAATGACTTCACGGTTCGTAATGATATGGAAAGTCATTTGATGAAACTCAAACTTTGCTTTTAAAAGTGCAAAAAAAAAAGTTTTAACCTAAAAAAATGTGCATTTATGGTATTTTTAGGATTGATTTTAGGGTTCATAGTTTCCAAATAAGGAAAAATACTAGACCCTAAGAAGGTTCAGGCAATAGTTAGTATGTTAGTACTTACAAACCCACAACAAATTTAGGTTTTTAATCATATGGCTCAATTTTTTAGATGTTTCATCAAGAATTTTTCCTTTATCATGGCACCAATCACAAAGCTCATGAGGAAGACAAAAACCCCTTATTTAGACCATAAAATGTTAAGAAGCCCATGATCAAATCAAGTAAAAATATATGGAAAGACTAATTTTGATACCTTCAAATTCGCAGTTGGAATTCCATGTGCACACATATGCATATTTATTGGTAGTAGGTGCAATGTTAGCACAGAACCTAATAGGTAAGTATGACCAACCTATAGTACGTGCCTTTAGACTATTAAATAAAACAAAGAAGAATTATACTACTATAGAAATAAAAGCCTTAACAATGGTTTATGTTCTACATAAGTTCAGACATCTTTTTGTTGGGAAACAAATTTGTTTTTAATGTAGACCACATGCTCTTGTATATACGATTAACAAACCAAAAGGGTCTTGAAAGATAACTAGATGGCTGTTATTATTTTTGGAATATGAATTCATAGTAGTCTACAAGCTTGGCTGAACACATGTGGTAGTTGATGTTTTATCTAAATTACAAGATAGTTCAAAACCATTGGAAGTCCTAAATTAGATTGTAGATGCATCATTGTTTTCTGTAAAACCTATATGGATGTAGGAAATGAAAAATTACTTAAAGATAGGTTAGGTGCCCAGGAACTTTGAACTTAGCTCAGAAATGGAAGTTAACTAGAAAGGCAAAACCTTTTTTTTTAAATAAGGAAAAATGTACAGATTGGGACAAGACAACAAATTGCGCAGATGTTTGACCACCTTAAAAGCACATATTGTTCTAAGGGAGTTACATGAAGGAATGATAGTGATGCACCCCAAACTCCTTGAAAAACTCAAATGCGAGTCCAAAACTAAAAATAACATAAAAAGAAGGAATTGGGGTACATTCCTTAGCTCGCAGCACTTTGGGGGTAAGAGGGGTGTGTTCAAGCTTTGAGATAGGGACTAGGATGAGTGATAAGCGGGTCAATTATTCATATGGACCTGCACAATCCAAACAACAAGTTGATTGGTGCATAGTTGGAACACTTTTGGTGCACAAACAAACTGTGGGCATACACGGATTCATAAGATTTATCACGGCCTAGACTTGAGAGAAGCCATCACCTTCCCCCTTATAATATTCTTTAACCATGGGGGTTACATCCAAATGTCATTTTTCCTGGGACTTTCAAGTCGAAAGTCTCGAAATTCTTGAAATTGGTACTCCTGCCACTTTGGAGGGCCATAACTTCTTGTGAAGACCTCCAATTGAAGTGAATTTCAAACAAAGTTTTAGCTTTAGTCGAAATCTTTTCAATGATATGTGGCATGCCACCTACGTGCATTTAATTCAGGGCGATTCTTGACTTTTAATCAATTTAACTCCCGGTCATTCTTTCGGCCATAATTTATGTTGTCAGTACTCAAATGGATCAAACGAACCCATTTTAAACATCTAAGTCTTGAAAGCTTTCCAATGGTATAAGGAACTTTTTAATTTAATAAGGTTTAACCCCTCACATCATTTTTTGAAAATTCAGAAGTCCATAGGGACTCTAACTCCCAAAGTGGAAGTCCGCTTGGGAGTGTGTGAGTTCATTCATTCACATTTTCTCACATTCCTAGGAGTGTAAATGTGACTCATGGGTTGCACTTTCAGCTCGCACCTTTTCATGCCCTTACTTTGGTCACGAGCCCAAGGTTAGAATCATGACAAATAGGAGGACATTTTGTTGCAGATATTATTACAAAAAAAATAATGATGCAAGTTATTAATGGCCAATTCTATTCAAAGATACTCATGAATTTTGTAAAAATTATGATAACTGTTAGAGAACTAGAGGACTAAAAACAAAAAGTTTGGCCAAATTGGTAATAACATTTCCAAAATAACCTTTTATGAAATGGGGTTTAGTTTTATAAATCCAATTAAACTAGTAGGAAGATTAACAAGAAATAGATATATTCTAGTAGCTACATATTATAAAACCAAGTGGGTAGAGGCAAAGGCTTTCAGAACCAATATTGTAATAGTTACAACCAGATTTTAGTATGAATATATTCTGACAAGATTTGGATGTCCTTTAACCATAGTCATAAATCAAAGAGTATATTTCATAAATGAGACAATTAAACATTTGACAAAACAATTTTTGTTAAAGCATGTTAGTTCTACTATTTATTACCCATAGGGAAATGGACAAGCAAGTCTATTAACAAAGTTATTGGTAGATTACTAACAAAATTAGTCAATGAAAAGATAATAGACTTAGATGAACATTTTCCCATAGTTTTATTTTCATACATAACTTATAAGGTGGCAATAGGATACACACCTTATAAGTTAATATATGGTCTACATCCTTTAATGCCAATAGAATATGTTCTACTAGCTATTAGTGGAGACCACAAAGATGCAACCCCCACTAAAGTATTAACCACCAAAATTACATAACTGGAGAAGTTACAAGAAAACATATTAGAGGCTTATAACCATGTTGGAGCAAACCAATGGAGTAGATTTCTATGGAGTCAACATAAACATACAAAGAAGAAGTTCTAATTTGGAGATTATGTTATGTGGTTTCCCAATGGAAAAAATCACATCTGGGCAAATTTAAGAAAAGATGGTTTGGCCCATTTGGGTTACAATATTGCTTACCCAATAACATTGTTCTTCTTGTTTCTATTAACAATTTTGAACCAAACCCAACATTGGTCAATATTAACAAGTTGGAACGATACAGACATGTGGATTAGACATTAAAGGGGATTCAAAGTTCAGAGAATCAAAAGTTTTTAGAGTCTATAGATTCTAACCTTTAAAAAAAGAAATCTGATGAGGATTTAGAAGATGAAAGAATGTCAAAGATCATAAATACTAATCAAATAATCAAATTAAAATAAGTCTTAGTGAATATGATGAGTTAGCAAATTATGATACTACTCAGAAACCATGATTACATAGTCTCACAAACAATGGACTATAGGTTAGATATGTTTGTAACATCAAAACAAACATTTGTTGATTTGATGACTCAACACATGACAAATTTTTTTTGTAATGTAGACAACACCAAGTCATTAGAATTAGAGGTCTTATTAGAAGAACCCAATGCCATATTTGTAGAATTGTTAGGTCAATAAACATTAATTATAACCCATAATATTGTTAGTACAAACTTAAATAAAAGTTGAAAAATGTTAAAAAATAAGAAAAAGGGACAAGTCATTAAAACACTAACCCCAAAACAAGTAATGAAATGTCACTACACAAAATGAAATGATGGCATTTCTACAATCGATAAAGAACAAAATAATTATTCGTTTTTATTTTTTGCAAACAAGTTTTTGTTATTTTCTATTTCCAAAATGAATGCAAAAGAAAGCTTTGTTGAAAAGTTATAAAAACAATCCAGATAGAGAGTACAAAAATTGAGAGAAGAAAAGCAAGAGAGACAACAAAAAATTTCCAACGTTTTGCTTTTACCATTTAGGTCTCCAAAGAAAAGTACACCATTTCTTTTTCATGTTTATTATTTTTCTTTTTTTCAAAGATCTTTTCCATTGTCTAAATTTGAGAAAGCTTTTGAAATGATTAGAAAGAACAACAAAGATTGTAAATAAACTTTGAAGAAGTATAATTTTTAAAAAGTGTAGAAGAGAGGTAAACACGAGTGAGCAACTTGGTTTGATTTTGATTTTTGATTTTGGAGAGGAGTGGGACTGGGATGATTTGCAACAATAACAAGAAAGACCATCATAACAAGAGGAGCCTACACAAGAACAAGCTCCAGAGAAGGTCTGAATTCCAAAAAACAAGCATAGCAAGAGAAGGACTTAACAAGAAATGATTGCCAATTTCAGAGGAAAGAAGGTTTAGACTCAACAGGATGATGAGGTTAGGTATATCTTCACTCTTACAAAGCAGAATTATAATAACAATTTGAAGAACATTATGTTTTGGACAAGTTTTAGAGAGGAGGAGAGAAAATGGGCAAACAAAGTCGGTTCGGTAGGCATGTTTGAAATTGAATGGAAGACTTCCATCATAATATTTTGGTTGAATTTTTGAATAATTGGAAACTGGATTGTAATCACAATAGAATGTGGTAGATTATGATGGAAGAGGAACAAAAAATAATAGATAGATATCTACTAAGAGAAGTTCTTAAAATCTACCATACAAATGAGATAGAAGTAAATTAGGCATAAATGTCAAATGCAAAAGTAGTTTTGGTAAACATAGCTGATAGGGTTCCAGATACTTATAACACCAATGAAGGATGGTTGTTAAGAAAATGAAACCAAAGTATGTCAATAGGATTACTACCATTTTCTATCAGAAAGATAAGGTGCAATACTTTAGTAACAAATTTGCCATGATGATCTCCAAAGCAAATCATGGAGAATTTGTGAATTGGGCTGTAATTGTGTATTTTTAGTTGGTCAAATAGTTGATCAAATGGGACAAATGTCAGAAGAACATGGTTGAAGGAACTGCTAAGAGGGAGCCCAAAAAGGATGTATGCCATTTTGCTATTGTTTTAGAACTTTTGTTTTAGAAATGGTTTCTAGTCAAAGGAGTGGAACCACAAGAAAAGAAGAAGTATAGTGAGTAGCCACAAGAGGAGAAGAGGAGGAAAAAGACTTTGAGGGAGAGGTTCATTGAAAATAAAAGACCATTGAACCTTACACATATTTTTCCTAAAAAGGAGAAAAAACCTAAAATAAGGACATTAAGAAGAGTAATTCTAATGTCTAATCTGATGATGAAGATGAAGAGAGGAAACTCTACTAAAGAGGTAGAAAAGACACGAGGAGTCCACAATGAGGGGCAGTGTTAACCTTCAACAGGCAGCATAATTGTTGAAAAAATAATAGTAGCAAAAGTAGAGACTAAAGGAGAAGTCAATGTCTCATAGGTCAAACATCAAACCATAGATATCTTTAAATCAAGGAAAGGGATCAGATGGGCAGGAGCAATAGAGATGGCCCAAAAGGGAGCCACAATCCCAAGCCCAAGAGGAACTAGAAAAATAGAAGTTGGAGGCAAAACTAGATTTGTTTGATGTGTAACAACCTGTTTCAATACCATAAAGTTATGAAGGTATGCTACTTTTAAGACCAAATTTTGTTATAGAAACAAACATTTTTGAAAATATTTGGACTTCAAATAGAAGTCTAAGATCTTAAATACTAGTTCCAAGGGATAAACTCTTAGATTTCATACACCAGGATCTATACAAGGTTAGAATCAAAGTTGGATGAACATAGGAGAGTTGCTAGTATGTTTTCAACATGCAGCAAAATATAGCACATAGATGACCAACATTCTATTCAGACTTTTTGATCTAAAAATAAAAAATAAACAAATCATAAAAGAATACTCAAAACTTGTAGGGAGTTCAAAAGAAGGAGCAAAAGTTCAAAGCAAAATTGTAAGTGAAGCAGGATTAGAATAATGAAGTATTGGCAGAATTGCAAATAACTAGACAAAATATTAACAACATGGAGAAGCACAATAAGGATTTGGAGAATATTAGAGTTGAGAGGGATTCTTTACAAGCAACTTTGATATAAACATATGTCAATTATTGGAAGTTAAAGTTAGAGAAGGATTCTTTGAGTGTGGAACATAATAAACTTGAAAATTTATAGGAATATGGAGTAGACTCTCTTAAAGTAACCAAAGGAATCAAAGGAGCTTAAAGAAGATATTGGTAATGTATACCAATCCAAAAACAAAATATAGACTCAATTTGAGTAGAAACAAGTAGAGGTGGATAGAAATTGGCAGAGGCAAATGGGTTTTAATGAAATATTGCAATAGGTTATGGAGCAGGTTCAAGGAATCAAACCCTTCAACTATGAAATGTCTTTAAAAAAAACAATGAACTCAAGAAGTAACATAATTTATTTCGCATAAGACTCAAGGCATTGACTATGGAAAAGAAGGATGCATATTTTTGGTGGGATGTAGTGCAAGATATAGTCCAGAAGGATATAAAAAAAGTTTATAAAATGTATGAGAGAAATGAAAAGCTTTATAGGCATAAGATATCCTCGATGGAAAAGGTCATACCATTATTCTAATATGAACCTTTAGTCTTAACTCCATAATCAAAAACCTTGCATGAGGAATAAGAGAGAGGATAAATTGATGGTGTAGGACCATTAGACACAAGAATAGCAAAAGAGGGAATAGCAAACCTCAAAGGAGGAAAGGACAATTCCCATAAAGAAGCCGGAGGTATGAAATATGTATTAGAAGAGAGTTTATAACCATTAAAATCTATTCCACAAAAAGTTAGTTCCCAAGAATATGGATTTACAATTATAGAAATAGGAGAGCAAATACAATTTGAAGAACTACATGAGAATCAGATTGATCCAATATCAAAGCTGTAACAAATAATGGTGGACTCATATCACATCACTTTTGTAGCCATAACAACAAACTTAAGCAACATCCAATGTGCAGTCACATCAATGAATATAAGTCACATCAGAATTGTAATCATAGAAGTAGACAACAACAGATCAACAAACAAATGCACAACTATAAATAGAAATACAACAAGTATAACAACAAATTTTGAACACAACAAAGAATCAACTTTTGATTCAATCTGAAGTATAACAAACACAGATAGATTAGATTATAGTAAAACAAGATCAACATTAGATTTCTAACCCACAGGATCAAAAAAAGTAGACTAATTTAGTTTTCTTAACATACTTTGATCCATAATTTTGGAATGTAATTAAGAGTACATGTGGGGGTAATGTTAAGGGAATAATTACTCACTATAAATAAATAGTTAATCAATATTTACTTACCTAGTTACTTTCCTAGGATTTGTTAACTAGTTTTCATCACCATTTGAATTTGAATTGATCATAGGACTGTTTTAAGTTGATCATTTTTGGCAAAACAAGGGATCATTGTGGAACATTCATTTTTGGGAGAGTATGGAAGAAAAATATATTGTTTTATGGATAAGCTTCAATTCCATAGCTAGTTTTTTGTTGTTTTGAATTTTTTTCATACTTTTCATAATTGGATTGAAGTTCTGAACCTAAATATGAGTAAATCTTATTAAGTATAATTTATGAATATTAGTTTCATGATATGATTTAATCCTGATTTTGACTAGAATATATAATAGGAATTATGTATCTACCACTTCGCTTATGCCATGAATGAAAGCACTTCGGATAAGTTAAGAAGAACGAAAAATAAAAAAATAGGTTAGGTTAACATGAAGAATTTATATAATACCCTTAGCTTCACGAATGTAATCAATAGAGGAAATTGGAATTTTTGAACAACAACAGAGAAGTAGAAAGTTGGAAGAAGTTGAGGCTACACTATGTTTTTTTCAACAAACCACTATTTATACACCATCATTAATTTTGGTTATTATAATATCAAATTTTGAAGAAGAAGTGGAAGTTTTTACTCAACCTGTTATTAAAGAGCAATCACAATAGGTAGTAGGTACCTAAGCAAAAAAATTTGGAAAAAAAAAGTTATAACAACCTATGAGCAACGATACACAAAAAGGAATCTTGTTCTTTTCTAACCCCACATGTTGTGACTATTGTCTAATGTGATTACATTTCAACTACATTTGGCCATTTAAAGTTTGCAAATGGCTTTTTGCATTAATTAATGGTCAATATTGTTCATAGTTGTTGCATTCACTATGTTGTTCATTATGAGTATAATTTGGACTTTATTATCATTTTAAATAATTTCAAATTGTTGACATAGAAATTGAAATAGTTTAAAACTTTATTTACATAATGCATTATAATGAGTTAGTGATTTTTTTGACATTTCTTCAATTATTAACATGGTACATAAGTTGAACCATCAACTTTTAACATGTCGAAACCATTATTTAGGAGTTGCATTTTACACTTACCATAATTTATTATAAGACATGTAATAATTTTAAACCCCACATTTATATTGAAATGAATTAATGAATTTTTTCACATTTCTTCAATTATTAGAATTGAACCATTCACTTTTAAATGTACATTAATTAGAAATTACATCTTACACTTATTATAATATACCAAAACACATCCAACTCAATATTTTGTAAGTATATTAAATGGTTTAATGATTTTTTTCACATTTTTTAAACTATCAACATCTTTATATGAATCATATCATCCATTTTGAGTTGATTGAAAACATTATTCAAACATTGCTATTGCAGTTGTAAGTATATATTGAAACACACATAAGAACATAATGCCTCACATTTATATTTGAATAGTTAGTGATTCTTTTCACATCTCTTGAACTAATAATATTTGCATATGAATTGAATCATTCATTTTGAATGTTGTTAAATCCCTTACTCATGAGTTGCATTTTGCATTCACCATATTTTTTTGAAGTGGATGTATAAAAACTTGGGAAGTTTCACATTTATATTTGAATGGGTTAATGATTAGGTGAAAATGTTTTTGCATGCAAAGTTTAAGATGCATGTAAATCTTTAAATTATAATTTTTCACATATTAAATTCTTATACATTTATGTAAATTAGAATGTATATTTTTCCCCTATTTTTTTTAGGCTTCATGGGTAAGTTTATTATTACAAATGTTCATGATGTCACCCCTAAAACACCCCAAAAATAATCCTTAATTTTTTTCCCCTTTTTTTCTTAGTGTATGAAAAAAAATCATATTACAAATAATGATTTATTATTATTATTATTATGAAAAATTACTAATATTTTATGTTTTATATTTTGATTTTATACATGGTTTATAAAAAGTTTAAGTTTATTTTATTATAGGATTATGTTTAAATATTTAGAGATGAATTGAAAATTTTCATTTAAAAAAATAATGAATTTTAAGTGGTAATAATAATAATGACATCGATGATTTTTTAATCTTTTTATTTTTTCAGTTTTGTAATCTTCTTCAAAATAATCCATAAAAAAATTTAACCATTTTTGACTATAAGCCATACATGGAGGTACAAATTTGTTAAAATATTTAAATATTTTGGCTATAAGTTCTAGAACCCATTGTACAATTATATAATTTTTAAAAATATAAAAATGGAAAAATATTTAAAATATTTTGTTGATGTTAATGACCTTTCTCATGTTTACAAAATGATGAAAATTCACCACAAGAAAAAACTCAATTACATCATTAATATTTATCTAAAATTTTCAAAAATTTGAATAAGTTTTATAATTATCTCAAAGATTAAACTTAAATATTTTCAAATAAATTTGATGTTGGAATTATTAGAATTACTTTTAAAAAATAATTCATTAAAAGTAACCTTTTTTCTTTGAAATTTGTGATCTCAAAATATTCACATTTCTTTTTGAATTTTCACTATTTTTTCCATTTTTTTCCCAACAAGAATTGCAAATTAGGAAAATTCAAAATTAAAAAAACATGTTGGTTGCGGAAGTTGCTGGAGGGGGAGGGGGCTAATCCAACTATTTAAACCCAAAATTTTACCAAATTAAATTACTTTAATTTTTTAAAATGTAAAATATATGTTTATATAATTAAAATAAATAAATAATATTTTGTAATTTTTTTTCAAAATTATGTAATTAATCATTTGTATTAGTGCATGATAGATCTCGTTAAAAAAAAATGTATTGATAATTAAATGGTTATATTGATTACTTAATTAATGTTTCTTTTTATGGCCAATTTCTGCCAATTTAAGGGGGCAACAACGATAAGAGAGATTTTTTGGGGTCAAATTTAAAACACGTATTGTTAATTTTTATTATAAAATATATTAAATAACCATAATATTGAAGGATTTAAACAAGTTTCTAACTACACTACTTGCCTATAACCAAATGTGGCAATCTTCTCATGGATGATTACCATTTTAACAACATCACAAAAATAAATAAATAATTTGTACCTAATCATATTGGGAAAAATTAAAAAAATAATTTTACAAAAAATGGACATATTTTATGTAATGAAAATAAAATTATAAAAGACTTAATGAATGCATTTTTGAATTGGCATTAAATTTACAAATATTTTCGGTCAATTTAAACAAAAAGATATTCGTAGATTTATTTATGACATGTAATTTGAAGTTTTTAAAAGCCCTTTAAATTTAATTTTTGTAAATTATAAATTTTTTAATACATTATTGAATAAACTTCAATATCATATTTTCATTTGTAGCATTTGAATAAATTTTGAAAAAAAAGGCATGTTAAAATTTGAATTTCGAAAAAAATTTCATGCCAAACATAATAATTTCATCTTGTGAAAAAAATGTAATCCATGATTCCATGATTTGAAAATAAATAAAATTGTACGATGATGTGGCGTGTTATTCCTTGTCATATTAATTTGGGACGTCATATATCCATGTCATAATTTTTAAATTAAAACTTATCTAATGCAACATGTGACTATTCAAAATGACTAAAAAATATTTCACTAAAAATGTTTTAGTCAACTAGTCCTTTTTAACCAAAACCATGCAAGTTGCATATTAGTCGATTTTGTCCTATTTCATTAAAAACCTAGTGAATTTGGGTAGTACTTGTTTTTCTTTTTGTGATATTAGAAAATAATTTCTCTAAAAACTTTTTGAAGAAAAAAAAGGTTCCCAATATTGTATTTCAATGCCAAGGATCTTGCCCAAAACCTTGATGAAGAGGAAGGGAAAAATACTTGCAAAGGAATAGGTTGAAAAATTGGTCAAAAGAAGACTAGAGTCAAAGGCAAAAAAGGCCCAAAGGATGTTGTAATGGATGAAGATGGACCCAAACGAGTATAAATGGGCAAAATGTGCCAGTTTGGAAGGACTCTTCAACGTTTAATGGATGACACCATGAAAAGATTTGTTAAAAAAAATCTACAAATTTATGAGGAGACGAAAGATGGCCATATCAAAGCCCAAGTTCATGGCAAGGTTGATGCATGAATGGGTGGACCAATTCACCACACAACCAAAGTCCCTATTTACTCAAAAAATTTGTCAAATTCTAGAAATTGTAATTAGTTTATATTAGTTTACATTTATTTCCTCCATATTTTTTCAATGTCATTAATGGCACATCAAAAGTTTCTATTTCTCTAAGCGTTTAAACATAAAATTTATGAAATATTTCCTCCTCCAATATGATATGGACTTATGAAAAAATGCTCCTAATTAGCCCATTCAAAAATCCATAAGAATAGTTTTAAAATTCAACTCATTATTTATTTTGTTCCTACACTTCTTTGATATGACATCGTATTAATTTCACCTTCCCAACACACACCCCATTAGTCAATGGATTGTAGCATAATCCACATGGAAATGGTAATTAGAGGTGCAATTCATGTCTTTTGAATTCAAAAGTCCATGGCTTTTACAATTTAAATTTTTTTTGTAAAATGATTTTGTGCATCATGTAGATATTCAAATTAAGATACTTAAACCAAGTTCATTTTTATAAATTTTAAGACCTATAAAGCAACATGGGCATTGCATTAGCAACCATAAGGCAGAATTGGCTATCGTGACACCCAAATTGGTCGACCCATTCATGCATCCACCCAACAGAAAAATTCTTCTTGATTAGGTATTTATCCATGATTTAGCTTGGCATTTCCAATGAGGGAATTATGGATGTTACTAATGCTATTATTCAAGAAACAAATATTGTTTTGAAAAGAATTATATGAAGAATCCAATGCCGATTATGAAGAATGAAAAATGGAGTGTCATATGCATGAGGGAAGAGTTTCACCCAAAGTTTGTAACCATTTTGTAAATTATCTACTAGCGAAAGCGATTAGTTTACTTTAGCAACCGGGTAGCAATTACTTTTGACATGGTAAACATAATGCAACATGTTAATTGGTGCACCATAGTTTTTGCTTAAATGTTTGTAAAACTAACTTAGTGGATTGATTGTTAGAAAAAAATAGCAGTTAGTTTAGCACTTGAAAATAACAAAACTGCCATTTGTTACTCAAGACCTATCTTAAACATCTTATTGAGAAAATGGTTTCCTTTGTTTGAGGACCCTATAACAACCTAGGGTGAACTTGTGTCACTAATATGTTCAATTCAACTGGCTATCCAAGAGCGTGGGAACTCACTTAAACTTGTTACAAGGGAATAATTTTTACAAGAACGGAAACCAACATGATCAATAATTACATCACCTTTACCAACACATGAGTTTCATAAATTGAAAACTCGTTTAAAACCGTTTACACCACGGGATAAGTTAAGTCTTGAACATGTTACCTCACCACCAAGGAAGAAATTTAGAATTGCTTATAGAGTTCAAATTGTTGATTCATAGGAAGATGAGTAGAGGACCTATTGAAAAGAAATTGGTGGTGAAAATGATAGAAAATTATAGGCAACAACAACATAGGCCAACCTTGAAGAATAACCTGAGGTCAACATTGACTAGGTAATTGAAAATATTCAAGTCAATATGCGGTAATAACTGTAGAAGTGAAACTTGTGTCGACTTTCTACCAATGAGCTTGATTTGGGGGTGCCAACAGGCCATATTCAAGATCAAGGATACTTATTAGGAACAACTTTTTGGATTTAGATTTTAGTCCAAATTGTCCTAAAAGTCCTTTTTTGTTTGGGAGAAAGTTAAAAAAAATAAAAAAACAAAATTGGATTTTTTTTTGTGATTTTTATTATGAGCAATAATTTTAATGATGCCATGCTTTTTGTGCCCTAAATAACCATAAAATGATGAAATTCAATAGTCCTTTATCATGTGGTTGAATGTCCTTCAAAAGTCTTGACTACTTGGTGTCCTAATGTCCTACTAATCAAAACATTGTTTGTATGGATGCCTTTGGTAAATATGGGTTTTACACACTCTTTGAGCCTAAGAAATCAAGGGTTCTCTTATTTTTGCAAATCTTTTTAAGTCCTTAAAGTCATAAAGGGAGTGTGTGACATTCCTTAAATTTTTTATTCCAAAACTTGAATGGACATCATCTCCTTTTCAAATAAGTGATTGGTCTACTTGATTTGGTTGTCTTTTTCAAAATTAATTTTTTTTTGGCTACAAATGATTTTCTTGGGAGCCCTAATGGAACTTGAAAATTACATGGGTCCATGAATTTCTTACATGTGACATCCTTTTCATGGTCCTTGATCTTGAATATGGCCAAAAGCTTGTTATGTAGGCTCAACTAGGTTCCTCAATAGAACAAAAAAAAATTGATGATGAAATTATGCCCAAGAAAAAAAAAACATGGGAACAACCTTTTATATATATATTGGTGATGAAAGTGAAATCAAAAATTAAAAGTTTGAAAATGAAGTGATTTTGGAGGTTTTTAATTGCCAACAATGAAGGGTAAAATAAGTGAAAATACCAGATTTTTATATTTGGTTTAAAGTGTGTAGACAAAAATATAAAAAGATGATTAAAGATTTGGACTTCATTCCCACCTTATAGCCATATTTAGTTAGATCTTCCTAAGGACAATTGCCACTTTTTTCTACATCTTCCTATGGATGATCACCACTTTTGCTTCAATAAAAAAATTCTTACAAAGAACACTGGACAACAAGAAACTCAAAGTTGGTTGAAAAGTTTAAAAACACTTGAAGAAAGCAAATAGGAAGATCCTGGCCATCAGAAATCAGACACCTACCTTTGGGCCATGTAGAATTGCTTTTGTGGGTTCTTTGATCAACAAATTTGGGGTTGTTGCTTTTGGGATGTTTTTATGAAGCAGTTGATAGTAAGCAAGGGTCCAAACTCTTGTTGGAGAAGAAGATGGGAATCATATGGAACTGGCAAGGATAGGGCCACATGAGGATGGAACTTCTCTCAAATGTTATCACGAGGACTTAGTCTGAAAGTGAGGTGCAAGGTGTCATACAGAAAGATGTTATCTGTCTCTTTATCATATGTCAGGAATTGAAAATGGTTACCAAAGTTTGCATTTTCTCTTAATTGAGTTCATGAAATCTGTTTTTATCAGAAAAACAATCTGTCATAGCTTATGGAGTTGCACAACAGGGGATGGAAATGGATCCAAATGTTTCTGCTGCTATGCACACAGGTTGAACTAACTCTCACCAGCACATTGATGTGTGCATGGAAAGATGGTGAAACATGAGGTTGCAGAGGGAGCTTGTGATGGTATGACCAATTGAGGTGGAATGAGGGGTTTTCATGTAATGGCATCCTCATCTCCAACTCTGAGCCCTCAAATGTCTTTACTCTGTCAAATCTGATCCTTGCAAACCTGAAGTAAAAGAGAAAGTGAGACACAAAATTCTGGTATTGGAACAAGGTTAAATTGGATGTATTTTTACCATTTATCAGCTTGGATGTCAATTGGCTTTAACATTTACTCTCATGTATTGAAATCTGTGTGTTGAGTGAGCATTCCATAGATGGCTCCCAGTTCTTGCTGTAACTTTCTGCAGTATAGACAAGTCCTTGAATGGCTAGGGTCAAAGATTAGGGTTGGAGTTGGGCAGGTTTGAACTTGACCCTAATCCCCCCTTAGAGCTGTTGTCTGCTATTGGAAGGTGCCTTAAACAATGTCCCGAATTTTCCATGTGGCTTATCCCTTAGGTCCAATCTGCCCCTTCTCAATCATTGTGCTCAGACTTGTTATTCAGATCTGTATTGTTGTCCCTCTCTTGTGGTGCTACATCCATTTCAGCAACCCTCCAGCCAAAGCATTGATGCATATTTTCAGGTCTTATACACTGAGAGCCATCATTTCATGGAATATAAGTTGCTAAAACAATCAAAGGCCCTATTGGTGATTTTAGGTCATTGCAAATCTTCTTTGGACGATATGATAACCCTTCACCAAGGTGAAAAATGTTATGTCTGTTTGGACAGGCCAAGCATGGTTAGGAAAAAGAAATATGCAGGACAGAAGTCTTAATTTGCACTAAACCAGATGCTTGGCATCATCACATTTGTACTTAGGCTCCGGGGACTTTGTTCAGGGGGCTAGCACCACTAGTTCAATGGCTACTTCTCAACTATCCAAAGCACCCATTCTTCTTTTCTCCTCTCTTCATCAACCAATTGTGAAATGATAAAGAATCCAATCTTTTTGGTTCTGTAAAGTAGAGGGAAGCTCATCTCAGCAGTCCTGCAATTGCAGTTAACAATGCAGATGAGAGACTACAAGTTCATGTGTGAGTTGCCAAAGAGTTTAAGGTTTAGGGTTTAAGGTTTCTCTTCCACAACGAGTTGAGGGTTTAGGGTTCCACATCTCCCAGCAAATGGGGCACATAGGAGCAATACAAATAAGATTTGAAAGATGTTGGTACACTTTGCTCTAATAGGGCTCGCTGAGCTCTGGCTTCATAGCCTTTAGACCAAATAAAACCCACACCACAGTAACATGACATGTCAATTCCTTTTCAATTTTGTTAAAACTCCCATCTTGCATCATTTATAACATCTGAAGACAAATTTCCTTATAACCCTCCTTTTTAAAGATTTCTTCTACCAGAGCAGGCATTCCACTTTTCAAAAAGTGCTACCATTGGTGAAGGAAAAGTTCTTGGTAATGATCCCTCCAGATAGACTATTTTTTTTCTGCTGATGCTTTACATAATTTCAATGTCATTACACCATCAATCTCTTCAGCAATCCAGTTTCACTTGCAGAACAAAAAGACATTTGCAAATTCCAGGGACTGAAAGAACTAATCTGCTGAAAGAACTAATCTCTGTGGATAGAGCATGTGCCCATCATCAGGGTTTTGGGGTTGCATTTGTAAACCTTGCAAGTGTTTTGAAGAATTCATGTGGATAATGCAATGTTGTTTCATACAACAAACCCACTTAATTTTTCCATTTATGAAACAAGTATACATTGTACAGTCCCCCCCCAAAATCAGGGTTCAAAAAATCCAAATTGCAGGATCTAGAAGAAGGACACAAAACAAGAAGCAAGACAGACTTTCTAGAATTAGTGCCCTGCAAATTCTACCTAAAAGAATAATGTAAATAAGAGTCTCTCTCTCAAATTGAGTGGAAAGATGATCAGTGGGTTGTCATGAATCCTGATGGAAACCTTGGAGAAGATTACCAGCAGGTTATCACAAATCATGATGCAAAACCTCTGCATAGATCATTGGTGGCGGTTGTCATGAATCACATGCTGTAAACGTCTGAGAAGATGATTGGCAGGCTGTCAGGAACCACATGCTGCAAACCTCTGAGAAGATAAATGGCAGGTTGTCATGAATCAGGATGATGGTAAAAATCCCTCTCAAGTGGGAGCATGGTTGAGCAGAAAAGAGTTTTCCATCAAAGATTAGATAGATCTATCAAGATGCAAGAAATACTCCTCAAGAAGAAAGATGGTGAAGAAGATGATGGATCATGACCCACCTTTTGCTTCCGTCAAAATTGACTAGGATGCATGCGCAATATGCAAATCACTCTTCAGACAAGAAAAGAAGACGGGCTCAACTGAGCTTTCATGAAAACTTCCTTTGCTTCAACTAGAGGAAAGAAGAGCTTGGGGGTGAGAGATTGAATGAGATGGTGGTGGTGGTGGTGATGATGATGATGATCATGAAAAGGGTTTAAGGGATGGGAGAGCTGTTGTGGCCGAGGAGAAGCACCGGCCTGTTCGATGATGTGCTCGGGTCTGGTGGTGGTCTTGGTAGAATGACTAGGGCAGCAACGCCTCCACAGAGAGCAGCTACAGCGCCAAGCAAGAACGCAGGCAAGTTGCCACCGCCGAACAACTCATCCCAGGATCCAGCACCCAAGGACACAACAATTTGCGGAAGAACAACGGAAAGATTCAAAACACCCATGGACAACCCTTGTCCGCCTCCGACTTTCTCTGTGAAAGTTGCAGTCAGAGAATAGGGAACAGAGTAGGTCACCGCAAGAGGAACTCCCAGAAGTGCGAAGATCCCCAGAGCCGCGAATGTTACCAAAGAGTGTGAGGGATCTTCTGTTTCTGCTGCTGTCCCTGCCGTTCGCTTTGCTGCTGCTGTGATGAGCGCAGTCGCTACTAAGCAAGCAACCATGATCAAGTTTCCCGATCCCCAGACGAATTTAGACCCGAGCTTTCTGCAAACATAATCTATGCAGAGAGAAAAGAGGCCGAGCACAAGGGAGTTGAGCATTAGACCCAGAGATCCCATGTGCACTCCGTCGTAGTATCGTTTGCTGGAAACAGGATCGGAAGACGATGACGACGGCTCACCCATGTAAACTTCTCTTCCCATCCAGTCCGTGTCGAAGAGTAGGAACGGAAACCAAGCCACCCATGTGAGCGCCGTGACAAGCAAAATGCACCACATCGAGCGCGGAAGATCCCGTAACGCCCCCAAAAGCTCCGAGAGCATCGCTTCCCTCTCCACCTCTAACTCTTCTTCTTCTTCTTCTTCTTCTTTCCCGTCCTCTTCAGCGGCGCAAAGGCTGCCTTTGCTCTTCTTCCCGGCGGCTTCAGGGTCCGCTTGGCGATCTGCAAGCAACGGGGTGAAGGCTGGTAGCTTCCCGCTGCTGTATCTCCTCTGTACAGGAACGTAGGGGATCTCGGAGGCAGCAGTGACGCTCAAGAATGTGGTGAACGCCAGCACCAGGATGCCGAGAAAAAACGCAGACTTGAGGTTGGCGCAAGCGACGTCGCAGGCAGTGGTGACAGTGAAGGGGAAGACTCTCCACCAGCCAGCGTATGCACCAGTCGCGTAGCCGAGTATGTTGCCGAGCGCCATGAAGAGAGAGTAGAAGGCGTTAGCTCGTCGCGTTCTCTTCTGGTCCTTCCCGCTGAAATCGGCAAGCAAAGCTCGGCAAGGACCTTGGAGCACATTGTTAGCAAGATCCAGGATCCAGAAACCAAGAACGAAAACTACGATAGCACGAGGACGACGACGAGGAACTGGTGCTACCCCCTCCTCCTGCATCTGCTGCGAACTACTACTGTCATCCCCAAGAAGGAAACCCAAGTCGGCAGAAAATCCGATGACAAGAATGCCGAGAACGATGGCAGTCGCTCCTGCGACGATGAAGGGTCGTCTCCTCCCGTACTTGCTTGTGCAGCCATCACTGTAATGCCCGACTACCGGCTGCACGAACAAACCAGATATGGGTCCACACAGCCAGATGAGACTGGCCCATGCATGCGGAATGCCGAGCTCTTGCACATATGGCGTGAGCAAAGACAACTGCAATGCCCATCCGAATTGCACTCCTGCTGCAACGCTCGCTACTTGGATGAGCGCACTGATTGGCACTCTGTTCTTCCCCTTGTTGTTTCTACTACTCTTCCGCGACGACGACGCCGCCGCCACGGCGTTGTTCTCTTCCCTCATCACTCCACAACCCACCACCACCACCACCACCACCACCAACAACAACAACAAAATCAATAGAAACTGGATCAATTCTTCCTCAAAACATACTGAGATCCTTCCTTCCTCCCTTGCAACTGCAATTCTTCCTCAAATTGCAATTCATGATCTCAACCTGGAATTAATATCTCTCTGAGAAGATGGGATTCCTCTTCAAATTATCACATGGCAGCTGCTTCTGCTGCTGCAACAACACCATGACTTGCTCTTCTTCTCCAGCTGCTTATTGCCCGCGGGGATCTGATGGAAACCTCGCAAAGCTCTTTCATCAAAATCTAGAAGCGCGTATTGAAAAAACATTCTATTTGAATTTTATTTTTTTTGTCTTGTTTGATTCCGATTCATTATTGACTCTTTTCTCGACTCTCACGCGATCTTTTCTCCCGAAATTCAGTCCTAACTCCGTCGATCTCGGCTTCCCATCTCCTTCACGCTTCCTTTGTTGACGACGACGACGACGAGAACACGCCGCCGCAGCGACGACACACAAGACAAGACGAAAGGCCCTTTCTTAAGCGTAACGCTTTAACAACCACTTTTGGGAAACCAACCAATAAGCTTCTGCCACGCAAGCGTAAAAGGGAAACTTGGCCCACACCTTGAGGTCCAAATGGCTGTAGTGGCAGTGCTGTGTGGACTCGCCTCTTTCTGTATCGATAGTCCAGAGCCAGGGTTTTTTTTTATAAAAATTAATATTTAAATATTCTTCATTGTTTTTCATTATTCTTCATTTTAATAAATTTTATTTTGTATTATTATCATTCATTATTTAAATATTAAAAATTTATAAATTGCAATGGACAAAATTTGGTGGATTCTTTTCGAAAATTAGCAAAATTATGGTCAGTTCACACCTATGGATACCTTAAGCGGTAAATCAATAGGTATATACGTTCGTTCGTATATGCACATGTAAATTGGTAAATAGGTGATGGTGTAATGCCTATTCAACGTATTAATGAAATGCTTATCAAAATGTGATAGCACAAGTTTACGAAAGAATGTCGATGGTAAGTTCCATTCTAAATCCTAGATTCCCAAGCCTAAGAATGTTGGTAAACAAACATTTTGAAAATTAGTATGGTAGATTATCACTATGGTAGCCATGCAACGACATGTCTTGATCTCCATTGCAAAGAATCTTCAATGTAGGAAAATGCTTCTCGATCACCCTTGGAACAAAGCTCAAGTGTAAAGAAGAAAAAATTGTGTGTGCAAAAAAACAAAGATAGCTCCAAGGTTCTAGCTTCCATTGCAAGAAGTTTCAATGCATAGGAGCGACTCCAAACTTGCATCACCAAGAAGCCTCAATGCAAACAAGTGTTGCAAGAATTTGTGAATCAATCATGGCTTCAAACTTTGATGCAAGTTCATGAGTAGGTGTTAATTCTCACATAGGCACATGTTTACACACAACTACAAATTTGTAGATGAACACAAGTTCCCTTACCTTTGACAATTCAAAATAAACTTGCAGCCTAATACAAATTCAACAAATAGTTTGGCAATTGGAAGATGATGAAGATGTGGTGGTAGTAGAACACCAAGCAATGTACTTACAACTCCACAACATAAACACAATAATTGGGAGCATAGTGAAGTGTTAGCATTCATCAATTGTAAACATTCAAAACACAACATTCAAAAGGAGCTCATCAATCCAAGATTGGACATGGTTTTTATGTGTAATGCTAAAACAAGATTGTTGTGGAAATATAGAAGAAAATGACGAACTAATTTCCAAGGAATGGCACCATGTGCAAAAATAAGTGGAATTTCAATTTTAATTACAAGAAACTTTCAAATTATCACAACGGGACTAATAACCCCACATGCCTATGGAAATTGATGTCTAAAGAAAAAGAACGATTTCATTTGCCATGTTAATTTAGTAACAAATATCATGAAATGATCAAGGCCTTACAAAGAAAAAAGGTTGTGAGTGTTCTTCTACACACCACGGATGTCAATGTTGAAGGAGACAAACTAAATAAACCACCAACATAAGAAGCACATGATGAAAATGAAGAGATGCAATCATAGGAGATGTTGAATAAAGCTCAAAATGCATATGCAAATAATCAAGGTGGGGTTCCAATGTTCATGAATTTATTTGGAGATATGATATCCTTCCCAAATAACAATCATTTCCCTCATGTCATCAATATCACTAATAAACCTAGACCAATACACATGTATATATGGCAACATTGGAATGAAAATGTAACAACATTTTTTCTCCTATCATTGAGTATGCAAACAAAAATAATAAGGCCCTAATGGATGAATGGATAAAATCAATGTTATTTAATTAGAGATTGAACAACATCATTCAAAGGTTCATATTGCATCTCCAAGGAAAATGAGGATGGCTTATGCATGAACGTGAAGTTTGAGCTTGGAACTTAAAGTTTAATGTGATTTTAATCCACTTACATGGATGAATGACATCCATTATTGGAAAATAAATTACTTCAAATTTATTTATATCCATCCTCATTTGTTCTCCAAATATTAATATCTCAAACATGAATCTCATTTAATAATGATGGATAATGAAATTGTGATAGTAGGAAAAAATATGATGATGGGAGCAAAATGATTTAATTTTTTTTTAGTAAATTATTTTAATGAACAATGTTAAGCAATTCAAAAAATTTTGTCATGAGATGAATGTTTCTACAACACCACCCCAATAACTCACTAACACCCCAACCTACTA
>Ga0116231_10003137_pt1 | contig 34522 bp, 21 predicted proteins | sample S1TSphgellanicum_2_FD_89695 | JGI IMG/M metagenome (GOLD analysis project Ga0116231, IMG submission 89695) | Host-associated microbial communities from peat moss isolated from Minnesota, USA - S1T2_Fd - Sphagnum magellanicum MG | ecosystem: Host-associated > Plants > Peat moss > Unclassified...
CTAACCACTTTGTGTGGGTTGTGTGCAGGCCCGTGTGAGTGAGTGAAGCTTGTCAACTCTTCCTAGTCCCATCCCGGAGCTCCAACATGCCCCTCTACCCCTCAAAGTGTTGTGAGCTAGGGAACGTGCTCCGACTCTTCCTTCTTTCGATGTTTTCCTACTTGGGCTCACATTTGAGCCCTTTCAGGAGTTGGGAGTGCGTCATCAAATCAATTCAAATTAAACAATCAATTTGCTTCCATTTTCAATAGTTCAAATACAATTTTCTTGTGAACGAAACATGACTTCCTTTTCATGTCAATATTTTTTAATCATTTAGTTAATGTATCTAAACTTGCTTCTTTAAATGGAGGGGTATGACTTTTGAAAATTTCCTTAGGAATCACTTCTACATGGGATGTCATTGGAGTTCGATTAAAAGTAGGTCTTGTCAATTTTCAAAACATAAGAGATGACATTGAGATTGTATTCATTGGAATATGGTTGGATTTTGACAAGGAAATGTTGTTGGACTGCCTTATGCAGTTAGATCATAACTTAGTTAGCATGGTGGTACTAAAAAGTTTCATTTGAAAATACAATATCCCTTGGAAGATTATTCTATAGATTTTCATACAAACTTTTCAAATTTACACCAAAAGAGTAAAATGTATGCACATTGTCAACATGTTTTGGAAATTTCATTTTTAAACTAGTTTGTCCAATTGAAGCAAAATCTTGAATGTGTTTTAACAACCTTCAAAAAATAGGCATAAAAACATGATTTTCATTGTGCATGAAATCTTATAGTTTTGGTGGTGTGAAAACTAGTATATGCCCCATAAAAGCATTTATAATTTCATAAACTTCATGATTAAAGTGTGTTGGCAAATTTAAATGAATCTAACCTTGTGATATCAAATCCTAATACATTTCATTGAGTCTTGTTCTTGTCATATTCATGGATTTGTTTGAAATCCCCATATAATGCGCAACACTTATCCTTGTAGATCTAGGGCCATTTTCTAAATATTTTCAATGTCCATTGTTTGTGACTATGGCTATTATCTTCTTCCATCTGTTTGTTGTTGATCAAAGTTATTTATCAAATCTACCTTAGATTCATCACATTTCACTTTCATTAATACAATTATTTTTAGGTTTTTCTAATTTAGTTGCCTTTGTTTCTTATCTCAAGGGATGAATTTGGATCACATTTGATTTTTCTTTTTGTTTGAACTTGCAACTTGTTATCATTTTAAATGATTTTTATTTTTTAAAATGATGCAACATTGATTGATCTAACGATATCTAGAAAACCAAAATTCATCATTTTAATTATGATTGGATGTGAAACTATAAATAAAAATACAAATGGATAAAAAAAATCATTTCACTTATGTATATGTTTAAGACCTTCAAATTGTTCTTTTGTCATCATCATCAAACACAAACCCCATCATGTCATTGAGGAAAGCCACCATTGAAACTTTATATTACTACCCAAAAAAATGATGAAATGTTGGAAAGGGTGATGAAAGGGCTAAAAAGGGCAACACAAGGTTTGTAGATTGTAACAATAAATTAATTGGTCATTTCTTGAACATGTAACTTCCATGGAGTTGTTTGTCATTTTTGTAACATGTCACTACCATTAATGATAATTTACCACCCACATCATCATTGATTTCACATTGTTTGTGACCTTGGCATTCACATTAATTTTTGATAACACCACATATGTGAACACATAAGAGATAATATTTATATAAGTACCTTTGATTTATTGTGAAGATATCCCTAGGTGTGGCTTAAATTTGTTTTTAAACTTAAAAGTGAGAGATTTTGCAACAATGGGTACCCTCCAAACCCTCTAGATGCCACCCCTACATTTGCTTCACATTTTCCACTAGTACATGTATCCTCCATTTATTTTCCATTTGTGGTCACTATGAGCCATATCGACACAACCAAGTGCGGTAATCTCAATTTTGAACAGTTGCATCAAGGTTATTTGAATGGGGTAAGGTTATTAGGGGCTTTTAGTAACTTAATAGTGAATGAGGAATGCACTTGGTGCATGGAGGGGTTGTTTCTTTTTATGAAGTACGTTATTGGTGCATAAGGTGTTGGGTTAATTTTTTTCTTCAACAAAAAGTTGGTAACCATAGTTTTGGGAACTTTGTTACGTAATTAGGGGTGAGAAATCTCTAGAGGGTTGGCAGTAGAAATAGACACCAGAATTCGCGATGTTTAGTGCAACATTAGTCTTGTTCTAGTATTTAGTGAACAATAAATATGTTAAAAATTCTTGAAGCAATTAAAGGGATGTTAATGAAAGGTCCAATAGAGATAGAACAATTTTCAAGTCGTATGAACATAAAGTTAATTCGAAACAACTTAACAATGAAATAAATAGTGTGATAATGTGCCAATGGCAACAGGAATTTTATAACGATTGAAACATTTATTTAGAATAGGGATAAGTTCAGCAAAGAGCTGCAAGTACATGTAAAATCTTGAGCTATGCCATAGTGATAATTCATAATTGTAGGAAATTTAGGATGCGTCGGATGGTGCAAACTAAATAGTCCGCCTTGCTATTAGGAAGTAGTTGACGAATTGGACCGCGCAACCAACAATAGTGTGTAACGCTAGGAACTAAAGACCATGCGAAGATAGAAATATCTTCAGTTTCGTAACAACCTTCACAAACAATCTCAAGTTCGTCACCAGAAGAGGGGTCGACTTGCAACAAGATCACCGGGGTGCGAGAGTTCGGAGAAATATGATAGTACTAGGCTCGAAAGGGTTCAATTTCAAGATGAGCACGCACCTCTCGAGGTTTGGGTTCTTCATCACGAGGATGTTGTGTTAAGGTTAGATATAGAGATGACTCTAAAAGCGGTTCTTCATTCGCTTGTATGGCTTGGGGCCTATAAGATGTGACCATGCATGACGCCATAATTTCAAGAAGACAAAGGTTAGATTTTCAATCAAAATCAAATGGAAAATGAAGGTGTGAAGGACTTGTTACATTGAGGTGCATAGTCGTAATTTATAAATCAAAAAAAAGGAAAGAAAGGCAAGAGTAACGGCCTAAAACCACGATAAAGTAAAACTATAAGGTCAAAGGAAAAAAATGAAGGTTTAAATAAAGTTTGTTGGGGGGAAAGTGGGAAGAGGTGAAAAGGTGTTTTTCCTTCACCTTCCATTGGCCACCAAACATGAAACCTTCCATTGGCCACCAAGCATGGAACCTTCCATTGGCCACCAAGCTTGGAACCTTCCATTGGCCACCAAGCTTTGGATCTACCTTCACCTCCCTTCTCCTTCTTTTTAGAAGGAAAATTCGAATCATTGGGAACTCTCTCTTTCCCCGGACATAATTTTCAATTCAATTTTGAATACTTGTTCCCACAAGCTTTTTGAGGACTAAAAGAATGATTAGTCTTGGTAGATGGGAAAAATAAGGAAAGTAAAATGAAAATCTTGTAGTAGTTTTGGAGGAAAGGAAGTGAATAGTGATAGTATTGGGAGGTTGGAACTTTAGAAAACATTTCACAAACCACCTCGGGTTTGGTAGTATAACTCCTTACCAGTTTAGCTACAGAATTTAAGATTTGGTACATTGGTGCGCCTTGTAGTTAGCTTCTTAGTGAACTAAAGCAAGTCATATTTTAATAACCTATGTGTTAGAAACAATATTTCAAGTGACTGGTGGTCTACAGTCAAGTTGAACCAACTACCTTCATAAAACCCTCTCAGGTTTGGTGATATAACTTTTTATTGGTTTAGCTACAGATCTTAAGATTTAGTAGGTTGGTGTGCCTTGTAGTTAGCTTCCTAGTGAGCTAAGGCAAGCCGGATTTGAATAACCTATGTGTTAGAAACAATATTTCAAGTGACTAGTGGTCTGTAGCCAAGTTGAATTATCACCTTTGTAAAACCCTCTTGGGTTTTGTAGCATAATTTCTTATTGGTTTAGTTGTAGAACTTAGGATTTGGTAGCAAGATGCACCTTGTAGTTAGCTTTCTAGTGAGTTATGGCAAGCTGGATTTGAATAACCTATGTGTTAGAAACAATATTTCAAGTGACTAGTGGTCTGCAGCTATGTTGGACATGGTGTTGACCCTTTAAACATTAGTTTAAACATTGACAATTTGACATAAAGTCCTAGAATGTGTAATGTGTGAGCTTGAAAAATATATCTATCAGTTCTAATCGTAAATGATGCATAGGAGGCAAGCTACTTAATTTTGATTACAAACGCAATTTAACATCTAGAAATACACTTGCATTTTTCCTTCACCAATAGCATTTGTGCTTTCAAGCATAATCACCTTGTAGAACCGGGAATAGAGGGACGGAAAGTCACCTCACATTCACACATGTAAAAAAGGGGAGGGTGGCCAAGTTCTAATTACCCACCCAACACTGGAAAGAACCTTAAACATATCCTCTTGATAATCAGTAAAGAAATCATTATTAATCAAAGCACCTTTGTAATGCAACAAAGAGAAGTTATGGAGGACTTGCTCTACCAAAACATTAATCCTAAACCCTAAACCCTAAACCCAGTCTGTGCAATCCAATCCAGCTTGCCTTACACAAAGTTGCACAAGCAAATCCATTGTATCCACCTGGAAGAATTGAGCCTACAAGAAATTAACAAATGACCCAATTTCTATCTCCATGACAATCCCCCAATATTTGTGTTATAAGCCCAACTAGGGGTTGGGTATTAAGTTAGGTGTTGAGTCTTAGTGTAATTTTGTGAGTCTTAAAGTTTTTTCAAAGTTAGCAAAACCTAATTTTTTGTTGGGTGCTTGTCCTAGGTCCCTTAGTTTGGGAATGCCCTTACTCCTCCTAGGCCTTACCCTACATGTAAGGGTTTGTGTGTCCTATTCAAGGACTTTTTCAAGCTCTCTCCTAGGTGAACATGTAGCTACACGGGTACCTTCACCTTCTTGAATGCGGCCTTTTAAAGGCCATATTTCACCCAAGAAATGTTAAATTTGGACTTAGAGACCTTGGTTTAATCATGGGACAAGATGTTTACCATAGTTACAAGCAACCTAAAAGCCTCCTCCTAATTTCCAAGGAGAGGTAACAATTAGAGTAATTAAAGCAGATAATAATTTGAAAATCTAATTAATAAATAGGTTATCAATAATTAGCATGTGGAATTTCTTTTTTGTGGTGAGTTTTTGCACCTTGGCTATTTAATTTCTTTCAAAAAACCAAAAAAAGCATGAAAAATTGAAGTTTTTGAGGTTTTTTTTTACCATTTTTTCAAAAAAGAAAAGATAACAACCATATTTAGACCTAGGTATTGTTACCTAGGTTGCCAATTGTAGAGGACTTCTGAAATTAATTTACAATACATCCAAGATATAGTTGCCATCTAATGCTAAATATGTGTTTGTGGAACCTCAACACTGAGGCTACTTCAAAAATCTAAAAAGCAAAAAACCTCAACATTTTGTTCTTTAGTTTCACAAAGTTGGCAAAACTTTGCTTAAAGAAAACAAACATGTTTTTTTTTTACTGAAAATATATGTTTGTTTGCAATTTATTATCCAAAAAAACCTCAAAAAATAAAAAAAATCTACCACCAAATAAATCACTAATAATAATAAAAATCCAACTTGAAACTGAAAAACCAGACTTGAGTAAAAAATATGTCATTTCATTAACTGGTCTATTGTCCAATTTGACTACATTTTCACTTACATACTAGGTTCCATTTTTGCCCTACCCCCCCCCTCCCCCTCGCCCTCACCTACCTACCAACCATATCTCACCCCCCCAACCTACATATGTACTACCCACCCCTTTATTACATGCCTATCTACCTAGCGGTCAATACACCATGCTACTTATTATGTGGCCTTTCATGACATCAATGTTGATGGATGAATGTTTTATCAATAACCACATGCACACATGTTCACATGTTCATGAAAAAATAAAATAGTTCACACCCCAATGGACACAAGTAGGCCCCAACAACCCAGAATATTCATAACTCGACCATTCACATCATGTCATACACATGGGCGAACCATACCATAGTACCTTGGCCATTTCAACACATGTTTGTCGAATAATTAATTAATTTTGAAATTTTCATTTCAACAAATGGAATATTGCAAAATATTCACTATTATCCTTCACAATATTTTTTGATTTGAAAGAAATAATTTTTGGAATTTTCAACAATTCTAAAAATAATATGATTAGTACTAAGGTAGTAGGCTTGGCTGCACCTAATCTTAATAAAATTTTGAAATAGTGTTTATTACAAATCAAAAGTTTGGCAGCTATTAGATTTTATGAATAAACCTTCCATGGGCTTCTCTTTTGTGCTTTTGTTGTGGTTGATTGTGTTGAGGAAAAATCGCACGCCACATACATTTTGGGTGGAACCTAAACAAGAAACACATTGGAATTATGTGGAGTGCATTGTGTGGAAAGCAATAGAGGAAATGCATCATAAAAAATACATGAAATTTTATACAATGAATTTGGAAGCTTTTGACAACTCAGTTCGAATATTGACAGCTTATTTGAAGTCAAAATGCATCAATCAAGTTCATCCCTGGCTAAATTTCAGGAAAATTGTTGCACTAGTGGTTCATAGGTTTGCCCATGGTAACTCCCCTAATCACATTATAGATTGTTTAAAAGCTAGGGGATTCTACTACAAGGAAATACATTTACAACACAATCTATTGTCAACCATTTCATAAATCCAGGAATGGTGTTATAAACTTAATGTGAATATTTTTTATCAAAATTCTTGCACTTGATTATTGCCCACCCAAATCCTTGTTTCATTGAAACTCCATATTTGATCTTAATTATATTCATGTTAAATGGACAATGTTTGTAAGGTTTGGTAAAATAAATCATATGACCAACTTGTCAAACCTTGTGCCATGTGGACTTCTAGTCCTTTCATAAGCCAAATACTTAATTATGGATATTGATAGTTGAATTAGTTGTTCCCAATAATTTCATCTTTGAAAGGAATTGGTTTGGTTTGAGAAAGTTTTGCCACCATTTTGACATATTGTAAAGTAATAGAGAGTCCACATTCTTCTTGCATACCTAGCATCCAAGACACCATTGTTGCATGCTTTTTGTTCATGAACACACCCTACGGTCCTTCTTTCCTTGATTTTGTTGTAAGTAATTCAAATTATTTAAAAGAGAGGTTAAAGGTATGTGCCAATTTGTTTGCATATTTTCCTCAAAGAAGTTTGCCTTCTTTCCACTACATCCATTACTTCTTCCAAGGATTCAATTGTCCATTTGCTTCATTTTCATAGGGTAGAAATTATATTTAGTTTTGTTGCCTTCTTTGTTTGTGTTGCTAGTTGGTCCAACATTCCTCTTCATTGCCTATGGAGTACATTATGTATCATGATAACATTTTTCCTCTTAACCCCAATCTTTAACAAGTTGGTGGAGTTAGCTTTGACCTACAAGAGGTATGCATTTCAATTGCTTATACACATTCCAAATTTGCAAAAAATACTTTAGGTTTAGATACTTCAAAAGTGCATGACTTGTAACATTAGCATAAAAGAAATATGTTCATATAAAATTTCAAAGTTCTAGACCAAATCAATATTTGTCATTGATGTGTAGATTGTAGGTGTAAATTTCATGCTATAATGAGTTGTAACCTAGAGAACCCGAATTGTTTGACCACCTTGCTATTCTTGGGACTACATTTTGTTGGATTCTGTGATAGTATAAAAACTTGTAATTTTCCTTGTAGAGTCCATTTACATAAGATGTTCCTCTCTCTTCAACTTTTGTTGTTTGTGATCTTGGAAAGTTGTTTTTACTTTTACATTTTATGAATTAAAGTTTATTTTCACATATTTTACCCTTTATTTTCATTTCAAATTGAATTGATTCTCATCTATTTTAGATCTCAATAATTCTAAACTAGGAATTAGAAGCTTTTGGAAACATTGAAATTCATGCAATATACTCTTTGGCAATGACAACATTTTTGAAACAATGTTTAAACATCTAAGAAGTTTGAGTGTTTGTTCAATTATATTATGTTTTGCTAATTAACTTGTGATTGACATACATGTTTTTGGTAGGAATGTTATGTAGATAGAATTATGAAATTTACAAGTTTATTATGATAATCATAAGCTTGTTTTGTTTTGAATCCAAAGTTGTTGCTGCAAATATTAGGTTTCAAGGCATGTTTATTCATTTTAAATCATTTGGAGCCCTAAACCCTAAATATTTTAAAATTGTATTAAACCACCCATTTGGTTCAATTATCAATTATTGTTTTAATGATGGGCATGTTTGCCCTAAACATTAAAAAAAATAAAATGTGAAAGGTAAATATAAATACATGCATATCCAATGTGTAAAATCAACTAGGTGTGAATGATTCACTTACCTTGTCAAATGTTTTGCATTTACATTTACATGGGGGAGATGGAAAAGAAAATTAGTTACCATTTTTTGCAGTGAGCCATTTGGATTAGCCCATTAGCCAAAAAAATTGAAACTTTGGAAATGTTTTATTCACCACTTTGACATTTTTTCACCAACTTTTTCTTTGATTTTTAAAAACATGAATTAACATATATTTACATATATGATAGGAAAGTGTAAATCATTTACAATTACACAAATGTGGATGAGAGGTTTTACACTTATTCATAGTTTTAATAAATCTCAAATTTTCATTTACACTTACACAAAGAGTATGTCTAAAATCATGTACACACCCAACACAAAAAAATTCTTGATGTACCTGGAAGGAACCTCATATTTATGTAAATCCCTCCCCCCCTACAACTCATGACTTATGGGCCAAGGTGTATTTTCACCTTCTTGAACAATGCCCTTTAAAGGTTCCAATTAACTTGGGAAATGTTAATTCTGAACTCCAAAACACTAATTTAATCTATGAACATTAATTAAAATGTATAAGAACAATTCAAATTTTTGACTAAATTTTTACCATGATGCCAATGTAAGTGTTGGTTCACTCAAGTCATGATTTATGTATGTTTAGGTTCATGATAATCTTCGCCTCATGTTTTATGATGATGGGTAAAATCTATGAGTTCCCAAAATATAAGGCAAATTATCACCCCTTCTTGAGCCCCTTATTTTGAGAATGCCTTCACCTGGGGTTTTAATGATCATACACAACAATATTTAATATGACAATAACCATGTCAACTTGCATAAACTTTATTAACACCTTTAGAACATTTTCACCCACAAGAATAAAATGACCTATACAAATTATTTGGATGAAGTATTACGTTAAAATATGTTTAAAGATTAATGCCCAAAAGTTGTAAAATGCCCATGTACAATTTTTTTGGGATGACAAGCCATGTAAAAAAACACCATGAAATTATTTGTTGGTTAGAAAAGTGCACATGTTACTAAAGCCTTCATATAATGCCAATAGTAAGAAATAATTGTTTATCATTGGCCAACTTACTCACTCCTTTCCTTAGCCGTGGAGCTTTCACAATGGCTATTTGTGCATTTTAAGTTTTCTTGGTGATTATGTTGGTTTGTTTGGTGATTTCTTAAATGTTTGCTGGTTGTGAATTTAATTTTAGTCTTAGTTGCAACTTTCCAATTATCTTTTAAAGTATTCTTAATTTTTCATTTGTTTTGTTCATGCAAGGGAGTGACATTCTTCCACTATTGGCTTTTGCCTTCTTCCTTGGCCTTGTTGCTTAGTTTTTTTTCGAGCATTGTTATTCATCACTCCCAACTTTGTTCCTTGCCTTATTTACATGTTAAATTCCCACCTTTGTGAGTAATCATGGGCTTTGTGTTGTGTGGAGGTGGTAGTCAACCACACCCCACAACATTCAACAACATTTTGCCCTCGAATGATTATGATCCATCCAAGCATAGGTGGATTTTCCCATAACCACACAAAATTGTGGGCAAGTTTTTTTAAGGGGCGGTGGATATTCACCTCAAGAATGGATTGTTGGTGTTTTTGCAATGAACCATTTTCAATGTGATGCAATTCCTTTCTAATTCTTTTTTCCTTTTAGAATGCTTGATCCAAATTCTTCAATTCCTTCTTGAATGATATCGTAAGGAAGTGAGATTGGGTGTAGGTTGTGTGCCCCTTTTTTTTCTTGGTTAATGTTTTCAAGCTTTTAAGAAGTGGTGGAGTCAAAGGTTTGTCCTTGAACCTCTATTATTGTTTCTTTTTTTAATGAAATTTGAGTTTAAATGGTTTTGGATTTTTTCTTAAGTTTATTATGGGGGAATTTTTTGCCCTCTTTAAATGCATTTGATTTTAACACTTCCATCAAGTCCTTTACAAATATGTTTGGTTGAGGATTGAAAGTGCCATTGCATTTTTTACTTGCAACACTTGAAGTTATCCTAACTTTTTGCCCATGATGATGGAGCTTGAAACAAGTTGGGTTTTTGTGATTTCAATACGTTTCTTAAGTTTTGTGAATGGGGCCAGTTTTTGCTCTTTGGGTGTGCCTAATTCATGCACTTTCATCAAACTATGTAGAACCTCATTTGGTTGAAAATTGAAAGTGCAATTGCATTTTCTTATTTATGGCACTTGAAGTTTTTGTGATTTCTTGCCTGTGACAACAAAGTTTTCAAGGCAAACCATCGTGTTATTTCACTACATTAAAGTTCATTGTAATGTTATAAACATATGGTCATATCTCAACCCTTTCCATGAATAACCCAACAAATGTTACATCTTTGTGGATGAAGTTTTGTCAAATATTCAAGTTGAATGAATTTGACCCTTCATCCATGGACCACATGGAAATGACCTTGGATGAAACATAATGTAACTCTTAAAACTTTCATCAACAACATGAACCTTTCATCACCTCTGGTTTTTACCCATTAGTCAAAAAAACTAAGAACATTTATGGTATTTAAGCTTTTAAAATTCAAACATGCAACATGTTTAGGGACGAATAATTACTCTAAAAACCCCATGGCTAACCACTTTGCCCACCAAATGGCAACATAGAGATGATGCACATGGACCCAACATTGGCGCACACCAAAGTTTTTAATATCAAGAATTTCAAAGATCGAGTCAAAAATGTTTTTAACCTCCCTTGCTCAAACTTGCTCCCACCCCACTTTAGAATGCAACTACCCCTTTCCACAACACAACATCATAGCAATCATCACCAATCAAACTTCAAAAGGAAGGCCCCCATTTTGGACTCACCTTTTGGGTCACATTTCACATTCATTAAAACAATTTGATACCTAAATTTACGTAATCAAATTTTAAGATCTTGCAATAGACATTAATCTTTGTGAACCTTCAACACATCACATTTCCCCTAAACAACTTTCTAGTGTGATGTACCACAAACTTTCCTCAATGCCTATTTTTGCACCACTCAAGGTCATTGTCGAAGCACAATTCCCTCAATTTCGTCCATGGGAAGTAGGCCACCCTTTGGATTTTTGTTGCTTCATTTGTCACCACCATCAATTAATAATGTTAATTCAATTATTATGATGGCACCACCCTCATTCAATAATTTGAATGGATCATTAAACTCATCTTGCCCTTGGCCTTAGGTTCCATGCAAGTCACAATGGTTTTAGAAGTGTTGAAAAATAGAATGTAACATGCTACTTAATTATATCCTCTTTTAGGACTCCTTCAAAGGATGCATATCAAAACACACCCACACCTAAATTGAATAATTGCAAGCAACATTCCAAACTTGCCACACATCTTCATCATGAAACACTTCAACAATTAAAAGGAAAGGCTAGGACCTTTCATCATTGCACCCGTATGCCACGCCCGCCTTAGACAAACTCAAAGCCAAACGAGTTCCATGTAGAAATGAAGCACCCAACCCTTCACAAATTCATCTTACATTCTGTGGGGATTCAACAAGTGTTTGGTAGCTTGTGTTGATAATCAACATGTAGACAATAACCATTAGAACAACTAAATGATTAATGATTGGAAAATTCATAGGGGAACATGTCATTCATAAGGAAACTTAAGAATGTATGTGTCTCCATTTGCACCTTTCCTTTAAGTTTTTAAACCATTTGCTTGGGGTTTTTTCACCTTGTTTTTCATAGAGGAGGAGGATGTTTTTGCCACAAGGAAATTTTCAACAATAAAAGAAAATGGGATTACTTATTACTTTTCATGCTGGAAATCAAAGTTCAACCTCTCAAATGTAGTAGGTGTTTTAACCCATATGTTTAGGGGGTTGTTGTATCATTTTAGCTTCATATAAAGTAATTACCATTTTATCTTTATAAATTATAATAAATAAATAATAGTTATATTACTAGCTAGATAATATTTGAATTTGATTTAGTTATCGATTATTCTTGTTAGTGTTAGTTACTAATAGTATTAATTATTTGTAGAAACCTAAAACATTAGAAATATTTGTTTCTTGTACCATTTTAAATATTCAATGCAATACATTAAAAAAATGTATCTTTGAGTTTTAGTGTGATAAAAACATTAATAGCGGGTGTTGAGCTAATAATATCGCATACTATAAAAATTCAATTATTGAACATTAATGATCAATTATGCACATCAAAACACCTAGGCCCCTTTGGAAAGTGCATAGGCGAAATAGTTGAAGTTGAATATATTGATTATTATGTAAAACAACCCATCAGATCCATGATCACAATTGAAGTGCATGACATTTCATGACTTTCAAGTTTCATCACCATCCTTTCCTTGGAAGAAGGAATGCTAATAGGTGGTCCTAGAAAAAAAAAATTCTAGATTTTCAAATTAATGCCACAAGTGTTGACAATTTAACTATCTCACATGTGCATGCCCCTTATTCAATGCATCTTAAGATGGGAAAAATCCATGCCCCCAAGCAATGGGTCCCTTTCTTGACACAAAAAAATCAAATTTGAAAAACCTTCCAAGCAATTTAATGACACACGCCCCATGAGACCATTACCAACAATAATTAATCTTCAATTTCAAATACACTCAAGATGGGGCTATTGCAACCCTAGCCCTGGGCTCTCGACCAAAGCAAGGGCTTGCAAACGCATGAACCAAATGTGAAGCCTAGGAGTCACTTTTCATGCTCCCAGGAGTGTAGGAGAATGTGAAGGAATGAACCCACACATTTCCAAGTGGGTTCCCACTTTGGGAATTGGAATCCCAACGAATTCTTGAATTTTCAAAAGGTGATTGCAGGAGTCAAAACTCATTGGATTAAAGAATTTTGTACACCATTGAAAAATTCTTGAGACTTAGATATCTAAAATGGGCTCGCATGACCCATTTGGGTACTTAAAACATAAGTTATGGTCAAAAGAAGGGTTGAGAGTCAAATTGTCAATTTGATTCCCGACCACTAAAAGTCAAGAATCGCCTTGATTCACTTGTGTGCAGGTGGTGTGCTACATAATGTTGAAAAGCTCTTAATAAGGGCTATAAATTGTTTTTAGACCTCACCTCAATCAAAGGTCTAAAAAAGAAGTTATGGGTTTCCAAAATCACACGAGTCTCAATTTCAGGAACTTCAGGACTCCCAACTTGGGAGTTTCGAGACAAAATGACATTTGGGTGTAGGCCCTATGGTCAAGCATAAAAAACACTATAAAGGGGAAGGTGATGGCTTCCTTCAAGTTTGGGCCGTGGTGAATTTTGTGAGTTTGTGTGTGCCCGTGGCTCGTCCGTGCACCAAAAATGTTTTAACTATGCATTAACCAACTTGTTGTTTGGTTTGTGTAGCTTTGTGTGAATAATTGACTCGCTTGTCACTTGTTCTATTCCCCATCCTAGAGCTCCAACACACATTTCTACCCTCGAAATGCTACAAGTTAGGGAGCGTACCCCAACTCCTTATCCTTCCACTGTTTTCACTTTGGACTCACAATTGAGTTTATTAAGGAGCTTAGGGGTGCGTTGAAGGCCTTCACCTTCCAATGCTTGGCTATTTCCTAAACGCAAGCACATGACCAAACAAAATGCCAACTTTCTTGTAAAAATCATAAGTAATGCCAAACCAAATGCATTTGGGTAGACTTGTCCATGTGGCAAACAACTCATATTTGACCTATCCTTAGGCCAAGGCAAAAAAGACCAAACTGCCTCATAAGGAAAAAACCCTTTCAATGGGTGAAAACACCATAACCGTTAAAAAAACACCTTGCCATTTGAGGATTATGCCAATTATTAGAAGGTGGTCAAATTTTAAAAAGTTAAAAAGTGCACCAACTTTCTCATAGCACAACCTTTGATTGAACATGAACCCATTTAGTTGATCCCAATGTTGATCCCAATGTTATGCTAAAAATAATGACTATTGCAACAATGGTATTTTCAACAACCTTGCATGATGGGCCAACCTTGATTTCAAAATGCATTCTTGACTTCACAAGTGATGCCCTAACCAACACTCACCTTAACCAAGACCTCATTTTCATTAAGGTTGGTTGTTAGTTTAGTCATAAACTTACGAAGCTTGCATGAGCATCTTCAAGACACAAAACTCCAAAGGGAATTTAAAAGAGGACTTGAATCCTCCATATTGTCACACACATTTTTTCAGCTTTTAATAAGTCGACAATCGAAAGGTGAAGCCACAACATGGCTATGGACCATCATGTGCAAAACCATTGGTGAACAAACTCTTTTTTTTTAGTTTTAAAAACGTCGACCAACCCATTCTCCCAATTGACATGAAACTATAAGGACATTTTGACACAAATTAATGGACAAAGGGCATGGTAAGGAAATCAACACATGTTTCAAAAGATGTGCATGGCACTTGAAGGGACAATCTTCAAGGAGGCACCCAAGATCAATGTCAACCACAACGACATCCAATGAATTTGGAAATGGGGGGAAGTTAACAACTTTAATGGGTCAGAATTCACAATTCTAGCTTTCATCCCCATGGTAGCCTTAGGCAACAAATTTTTTAAAAAACCGAAAGTTTGTTTGGCAAAGGGGCCATTATTTTCCACATTAGGTCTCCTAAGCACATCAACACACCTCCTATTCTTTGAGGTCCTTGGCAAGACCCCTTCCATCATGAAAACATTAAAACCTATAATGGATACAAGTGCCTCATCACAAGCTTTAAGGAAGAAGTGCCTTATGGATTCCTTGGTTGTGGTTTTTAAAATTTTTAACTCATAGGAAAAATCCAATTCACATAAGGGATCTTTCAACCCAATGGTAGCCTTCACAAGCAGTATCCATGATCACTAAATTACTAGTAAGTAAATGATTAGTGATAACTACATTCAACATTTGAAGTTTTAGAAAAAATCAATGGTAAAAAAAAAAAACAAAAACCATTCCAAATGTGGATGCAATGTTCAGATCCCACCTTGTAATTTGTCCTATTGCAAGAACATCACTTCAAGACCATAGAATGTTGAAACTTAGTATCTAGTTTGGAGATTGGCGGCAAATCAACTTTATCAAATTTCAACTTCACGCAAGAAGCCTCTAAATGCACGATGGAGGGGGTGACAATTTTGGTTTCACCACAATGGACTTCAATGATAGCAAATCAAGGAATCTTAATTGAAAAGCATGCATGATACTTCATGCTTTAACTAAGTCAAAGAAAGAAGTTGTGCATTATCAATGTTCACACAAGCCTTACCTCAAGAAAAAGGATTTGGCTTTGGCAATGCATCTTAGAGGCGGATATAGTGGAAGAACATTGGTTCATCATAGGTGATTTCAACATGAAGGAATGTTTAGTTTTTGTAAATGCATGGGTGAACCACAGCATGGGTGAACCACACCATGCGATGTTTTGAGATGTAAAATTGACATCATTTTCTTCTCAAATTGCGGGGTGCAAGATGCTTGGTTCTCTAATTATTTTAGGAAATTCAATGTGAAATCATTCACATATGACAATGGTTGGTAGGGCAATGAGGTGATCATTTCATGGATTGATTGATTCTACATTTTATGTGGATTGAAACAAATGTGCCATAAATGTTTTATCCTCATTTCATAACATCTCAAACCATTCTTCGATCCCAATCAAGATTTGAATCGACCTACTATAATCCACATGCCCAAACCCCTTATTTGACACACAACTATTCACAAACAAGGAAGATTAAGGAAGAATGCTTCAAGTTTGGTGATGTGCCATGGGTGAAAACATCCAAGTGGAAGGCATCGAAAATGCATTTGCATAAGTCCAAAAGTGCAACACCGCCATGGTTAAGGCTTGTAAGATGAAACAAATCAAAACCTTTTGCTATTATTCCTGCTAGGTTTTGTTAGTAAAAACTTGTTTGCAACACCCACAATATGTGGAAACCCAACATATTGTTTCTAAGGCCCAATTGAAATTAGTCAAATTTATGCAACAAGATTTCGATTGCCAAACAAACACCCCAAAATATTCCAATTAACACCATTTTGGTGACATGTGCTCAAACACCTTCCATGTGCATAGGAATTGTCACAACAAAACCCCTATCGAAGGCTTAATGGATAATGTAAAAGAACTAACAACATGAATAAAATTTCTCACGTTTCGTTTTAAAATTCTACCAAAATTTCTACAACATGGACCTAATCACCATGGAGGTGCAAATAACTAGAATTAAATGTTGGAAAAACGTCCTAGTTCAAATCATAATGTCCATGAACACCATCCTCATTCGACCTATCACATTGGAAGAACATTACAAAGTAATCCTCACATTTTCAAAAGGTAAGTTGCTAGGAGAGGATGACATTGCCATCAAAAATTTCCAAGAAACTATATAACACATAACCTTATATTTGCTTGATACCATCACACACATTCTAAATTAGGGTTTGATGCCACTCACATTTTACCATGGAATCATCATCCTAATCTTAAAACTTAAGGACAATACATGCATTGATAACATAAATCGATTACATTTGTAAGAAACATTTACAATATTTTACTAAAGGTTCTTGTGTGAAGATTGTAAGTGTTCTTCCCATCCATCATTTGTCCCAATCAAATGGGATTCATGGAAGGATGCACCATCATTGACAACATTTTTTTAGTGCAAGAAGCCATGGCATGGACTAAGAAAAATAACCAAGACTTGGCACAATTTTTTGTGGATTTTGACAAAATGTTTGATCACATTGATTAGGGTTTTTTGTTCTTAGTTTTAGTAGCCTTCAACTTCAACCTCGACCTAGTGGGTGTTTACATAATATTAGGAAACAACTTCATTAGTTAAAGTGAATGGAGAAGTACGGGTTACATTTTCCTTATCCCGTTTGGTGAAGTATAAGATGGTTACCCATTGTCACCATACTTGTTCATTTTGGCAACAAATGTCTTAGGATACCTTTTAGATAATCCTTGTTATGGAATCCAAGGCCTTAAGTTCTCATGAAGATGCATCAATAAGAACTGATCATTTGTAGATGACATTGCTTTATATCTAGTGGGCTTGAAGGCCAATATGGAAGTTGCATGACATGCATTGGAATCTTTTTTCAAGTTCAAAACCATGGAAACTATTAATAAAATGGCAAATCCTTACCACTAAGCCTTGTTGTAAAGATTCGTTCCTAGGTATATTGTGGATTTTCATGACCAAGCATTTCAAACCAACAACCTTGGATTTGTGGAACTCAATCATGGTGGTTTAGGCAAATGTTCGACACAACGTCACACAATCCATGTTGAAGGCAAAAGATGAAATCAAGCACAAGGTGCTTTCTAGCAATGTGACAATACACAACGTCACCATACACCTTTTTGGATTTGATTTCACCCCAAAAGCAATGAGCTTTGGCAAAGTAGGTTGCTTCAAAATAATCAACTTATGAGATTGAAACAAATCACAATGGAAGGAACTTCGATAGATAGGCATCCACAACCGCAAGAAACAAGTCATTGACATAAGAAAAAAGCTCGTGAAGATCATTCCATAGTATTTATCCAACATGGTAGACACACTACAAGATGGACTAGGTGAGCCCCGTGGGGTGTTGCCTTGATCCAACACCAAAGTGGGTTTATCAAGTTGTGGGCTTACTCAACAAGTCAGCCGAAATGTTGAAATTTCATAGAGGCAATAAAAACTCCCCCTTTGTTGCCATTGGCCCAATCACTTACATATATAGCAACCAAGTGACATCCTTTGCTCCTTTGTCGTGCACTGCATCTAGATTGCCTTGAAATTTAAGATGCATCGCTCCTTGGAACATATTCTCAACATGGCTTGAACTTCAACAATCCAAGAGGACATGGCCACTTGACAAGCCCTTCGCAACAATGTTGATGCACATCTCTTAACTCGTCAACATAAAGTTAGAAGAGGACTTTGTCAAGATCTAGCTCTCTAATGACATTTCATTACTTTGAGGATTATTTAATGACGAAACTGATCTTAGGGTAAGGTATCTAACAAGAGGGCCAAGTAGGGGGTTATGGGTGGAGTGGCCTTAATCCTTGTTCATGATTTACATGATGAGAAGAGTGAATGATTTTGTTTGTGCATCAAAACTACAAGAGCCCTAATAACCATAGAGAAACTTATTTAACCAAACAACCCACAAGTAACTCCAGGTGTTATCTTGGGTAACCTATCCCATGAAGGTCCTACAAGTGGGTTTAGGGTTTAGGGTAGGTAGGATTATAGATAGGCTCCTAAGTAAGTAGACACATGTACATGGTTAGGGCATAGGCAAAAGGGCTAGTTGGTTGTTAGAAGGTAAGTAATAGATACAGAAACTGAGCTAACCACAGTGGTTATCTATCTAGGGTTAGAAACTTGATGAAAAATTGTTTTTCTATCCACCCACCATCCACCCCTTGAAGGACCCTGGTAGTTGTTGGGTCCTGTAGGTGGGTGGGTAGGATAATGGATGATTCCTTAGGTAAAGACTACCTAGTAGTGGGTTGTAAGTAGGTAGTGAAAAATTAGAAACTAAGCTAACCACAGTGGTTAAATTTAGGGAACTGGAACCTAATGAAAAAGTGGTTTCCCTATCTAAGCCACCATCCATCCTCATGGGTATAATGGATGAAAAAATAGTTTCCTATACACCCACCATCCATCCTCATCATATGATGGATGAAAAAGTAGTTTCCTATCCACCCATCATCCATCCCTCACAGGTAGGATGGATGAACAAGTAGTTTCCTATCCACCCACCATCCATCCCTCATGGGTATGATGGATGGAAAAAGTGATTTCCTATCCACCCACCCTCCATCCCTCATTTGGTATGATGGATGAAAACTTAGTTTCCTATCCACCCACCATCCATCCCTCATGGGTATGATGGATGGAAAAAGTGATTTCCTATCCACCCACCATCCATCCCTCATGGCTATGATGGATGAAAAAGTGATTTCCTATCCACCCACCATCCATCTCTCATGGGTACTAGGGATGACTGTTTGGTTCATTCCTGGCCCAAAGAGGGCTAGGAGGAGAGGAAGTAGGGCAAGAGGAGGAGGAGGAGGAGGAGGAGGAGTTGGCATTGGCATTGAATATGCTGGCGCTCACGCATTGGTGAGAATGGTATAAGAAAATGAGAGGCACAGGGGTGTGCAATCTCCACAATGGAAAGAAACAACAACAAACCCAAAAACGCATATTATACACACAACACACTAAACTAACCATACACATAAAAGTTCTTTGCAATCACAACACCCATCATGCCACAAAAGAGATTTGGTGTTTAGGACTATTAGCCCCATTACAATGCAATACCTTCTTCACATTTAGAGGCTTGAACTAGATTTTGGTTTGCAACAAAATGTTGTTGTGATTTTGAGATTTGGGGGTTTTTTTTTTTGCAAGCAACAAAAATTGTTGTTGTGCTGAGACTTCTTGGGTTTGCAACCCAAAAAAAGGGTTTTGAGATTTTGAGATTTGGGTTGCGAATGTTGTCGTCAGATTTGGGTTGCAAGTGTTGTGATGAGATTTGGGGTTGTTGGAAATGTTGTGATGAGATTTGGGTTGCAAGTGTTGTAATCCCAACATGATGTTTTTTGTGAGTTTTGTTCTTTGATGTTGAGACAAAGCCTAATTCAAAGTCTATTGTGCAATTGTGAAGTGAAGAGAGGAAGACAAAGAGACAGTTGAGAGAGAGAAGAAAGAAGAAGAAGAAGAAGAAGAAGAAGGGAGTGCGGAGGGAGGGTGGGAGAGAGTGGGAGGAAGGAGCAATGGCATGGAGTTTCTCTGCACCACCATACAAGATTGTGTCCAATAGTAGCTTGGCATCTTGGCCCGTTGTGAATTCCGGCCACGCTCATTTTCTTGGTAGCATTTTGGCAACAATTTCAACCTCATTTTTTTGGGTTTGGTATTTTTATTGACAAATCCATTCTTAGGCCTTACTTGATCATTGTGGAATTTGTTTCGTTGGCTTGAAGATGGGTTAGGTTGTGTTGGGTTGTTGCTGCTGTCATTGTTGTTGTTGATCATCAAGTCTCTCCTGATTTCACATTTTGATTTTCAGGTTTTCTGTTTTGGTGCTTTGGAATTTCCTGATATGGGTTTTTGGTGGCATTGTTGCAGCCACAGAGAAAATTGGTGCGAGATTTAATCGGTTTGTGAGGATTTCATCATTGGAAGCCCCCCTCGCCAAAACAAGGAAAACACAGCGGAACACAAATCTTTCAGGTAGGATCCAAAGCTAACAACTTTTTAGTGCAAAAATTTGAGGCAGCAAATGCTACTACTGGTATGTTGTTGCACAAAGAATGTGGCTTCTCCTCGAGCACAACCTAGTACTGAGCTTGAAAGGGCTTTTTTCAGGACCTGAAATGCCTAAGAAATTGGTTTATGAAGTTTTATAACTGGCATTTTAGATGTGGGTCTTGGAGCACTGTTTTCTCGTGAGAGCACAGAGTTGCCAAGATGGGGTTTTGTTGCAGGGCAATCATGTTGCAATGGATGTTGTTGGTTTTGAAAAATAAAAATAAAAACATAGATCAAAATTTTATGCAGTTTTTGCAGCGAAGGCAGAAGCAGCATCTTCCAAAGACTCTTCAGCAGCCTCAACAGCAACGGTTCGTGATACAGTGGCAGCAGGAGACCCTGATGATATCGCTGCTGCTGTTGAGGATGTTGAGGAGGAAACAAAGAGAATTGCAGAGCAAATTGAGGTGATCTGATTCCCATCCCATCTCTCAGTTCATTGTTGATCCTTTCTTGTGCGTGTTTTTTTTTCTGGCAGCAATTCATGAATAAACAACCCATGAGAATTTTTCTTTGCAAAATTGCTACACACACACACACACACACACACACACACACATATGAAAGAATGAAGAAGTGTTGTGTAATTTGTTAGGCGCTCAGGCTGGAGAATGCAAAGCTGCAGGAGCGAATGATGATGACCACAAAGGCACAAATTGTGCCTCCAAATGTGATTCCCCCACCAGGAGATGGTCAGAAAATATATGAGCAAGACCCACACTTGTTGAGTTACAAGGATCATCTTGAATACCGGTAAACAGTGTCCTGACTCCAAGCACATGCACTTGAAGAAAAGCCAAACCCAAAGGAAAGACAAAAAACTATTATCTTGAGAAGTTGTGAGAGAGAGCGCATGCATATCCACATTGGTGCAAGTAATCATCCACTTCCTTATGGTCTTACAGATATGCTCAGTACAAATCAGTGAGAGAGCACATTGATAAGCTTGAAGGTGGGCTTGAAGCATTCTCTAGAGGCTATGAGAAATTTGGATTCAATCGCAGGTACGACAACCATCCATTTTCCCAAAAATGTTCAGAAATTCTTTTGAACATTGGTACATTCTAAGTGATATCAATCCCATAACATGTCATTCTTTCAAGCTTGATAAAAATGTACAGGATGGACACACACTGTGACCTTTCTTTCTTTCCTTCAGATGGGAACTCAGTTTCTTTCAGTGAGATGTGTGTTTTGTTGTTTGATTGCGGGATGTGTGCACAGCGCTGAAGGCATCACCTACAGAGAATGGGCGCCAGGAGCTAAGGTCTGTGTGTGCTCTGGTTTCATTCAGGAATCTTGTTTGAGAGAGATTCTACCCATGGCTGCTTATTCATCCTGGTTTGGCTTCTGTCTCATTTTGGTTTTTTGTGCAGAGTGCGTCACTCATGGGAGACTTCAACAACTGGAATCCAATTGCAAATGTGTTGGTAAAGGTACAGAATTCTCCTCCTACTACATTCCTCAGCTATTATTGTAAGTGTTTGGGGAGCTAGTGTGCTGTGCAAATTGTATTACAATGTGTAAGTTAGCTTCATGAAATTCATAGCTGCAGGGGAAAAAAAAATCTGTTCTTTCCTGATTCCTTTCTTTTGCAGAATAATGACGGCATATGGGAAACTTTCTTGCCCAATAATGCTGATGGCACACCTGCTATCTCAAACGGCTCTCGAGTGAAGGTCAGTCATGCATGATGTCTGAAAGGGTGCGCGTTTTGCTGTGTACTGTGAGTAATTTTTTTCTTGAACTTCTTTTCCTGTATGTATGTATCGGGAAGTTATGGAGTTCGTTGTGCAAAGCTGCTAATTTTGTAAGGTAGAAACAGGGTTTCTTTTCTGATTTATGTACATAAATAATGATACTGATTTTTAATCTGCAAATATATTTTATTGAGTGCCAGATACATATGGACACACCTTCTGGCAAGAAAGATGCTATACCTGCATGGATAAAGTTTGCAGTGCAAGCGCCTGGAGAAATCCCATACAATGGCATCTATTATGATCCTCCTTTGGAGGTAACCAACCACCAGTTAACACTCTCAATTCGCAAGCTGACAGTCAGGGTACAACTGATACCTACAAGGCTGCTCTATTTCTGACAATCTGAGAGGATTCTCTGGAAATCAATACTGAAAAATGTTTGTGGGTCTTTGTTTGTGCTCCTCCTGATGCTTGTTAGTTTTGTGGGAGTCCCACATGCGGGTTTGTTTGAGAAGCCTCTTTCATGTTTTGTGATGGCAGGAAGTCTATCAATTCAAGCACCCCAACCCAAAGCGACCGAAATCATTGCGAATATATGAGGCGCATGTCGGCATGAGTAGCACGGTCTGTCAGTCAGTCATCTCCTCTTTGTATATAAATTTCTGGTGTTTGTTCCTTTTTTCTGTTGTCAGTTAACTCTTTCCATTCTTTTGGTTGCAAAGGCACATAGACTACTACTCTTGGAAGTCATTCTTGGCGGCCGGCCTTCATTGTTTGTTTTCAGAATGCCATGAATCCTTTTGCTTGCTCGTTTTAGAAGCACCCACAAGCAGTTTATGTCATGGTTGTTTGTCAGGAACCAAAAGTGAACTCGTACACTGAGTTTCGGGATGATGTCCTCCCACGCATCAAGAAGCTTGGCTATAATGCGGTGCAGCTCATGGCTATCCAAGAACATGCTTACTATGGCAGCTTTGGGTCTGAACCTTTCTCTCTCTCTTGTTTGCTACAGTCATCCTCAGTATATATGCTTGTGGTGTTTGCTTGTGGATACTGCCTTGTCATCCTTAGAAGTAACTGTGACAATTGCAAGTGTTGGTTGGGTTACTGACTAGAACATTCATACATACTTTGTGTCACCCAGATACCATGTCACCAACTTCTATGCTGTGAGTAGCCGTTGTGGTACGCCTGATGAGCTGAAGAGTCTCATTGATCGTGCCCATGAGCTTGGCATTTGTGTCCTTATGGACATTGTTCACAGGTTTGTCTACTCTTCTCCCTTATGTGTTTTTTTTTACAGTATTTTACCAGACATTGTTCAGATTTATGTGTTCTCTTATCACACATTTTTTGGTGGGGATTGTTGATTGTGTGTGTAGCCATGCATCAAACAATGTCTTGGATGGCTTGAACATGTTTGATGGAACAGATTCCCACTATTTCCACCCGGGAACACGTGGGTATCACTGGATGTGGGATTCCCGGCTTTTCAACTATGGAAATTGGGAGGTTTGTGCCATTTTGTTTATATATTTTGGTTTCCATTTCAACCTGACCCAACAAAAACCATTAAAAAAAACCGTTGCAAAACCACACTTGGTTTGCTAAAATCCACTTCTGTCCATCATATCCCCTAGTTATTTATTTGTTTATTGCTGATGTGATTTTCTTATGCAGGTATTGAGATTTTTGCTCTCCAATCTGCGGTGGTGGATGCAAGAGTACAAGTTTGATGGTTTCCGCTTTGATGGGGTGACTTCCATGATGTACACACATCATGGGTTGCAGGTTAAATGCTTCTCTGATACATATATACATACATACATACATATATACATACATGGACTTGGTTTTTTCTTTTTTTTTGCACACGGGAAATGGTATGAATGAATGTTTGTTTATATCTACATATCTTGCACATTGTTGTGCCTGGCTGATGGACTCTTGGTCTTTTGTGACACCCAATGTCTCCGATTCTGGTATGGTCCCCCCACCACACATGGAAATGATTTTTCCCCTATGGGAAAGAAAAAGGAAGAGTGTTCATTTCTTATGCTGTCAAAGTGTTTCCCAATGTGCAGATGACATTTACTGGCAACTATGGCGAGTATTTTGGGTTGACCACCGATGTAGATGCAGTGGTTTACTTGATGCTTGCCAATGACATGCTTCATGGTCTCTATCCTGATGTCATCACAATTGGCGAAGATGTACTTACTTCCGCCACCCACCAACCCACCTTCCACTTTTGTACCTTTATTACTGTTCTCCTTTTGCATAAGTAGAGAGAGAATGATCATAGAGCTCACCTCTCATTAAAGAAAAACACCTTTGTAAATAAAAAAAGCTGCATGTAACAAATGTCCTGATGATTCTTGAGAGACGATGATTGCAGGTGAGTGGCATGCCTACGTTTTGTCGTCCTGTACATGAAGGCGGAGTAGGATTTGACTATCGGCTCCAGATGGCAATTGCAGATAAATGGATTGAACTCCTTAAGAAGTAAAAACTTCCATCTTGAGTGTCCCTTCTGTCTGTCTTTCCATCCATCTGTACATGGTGATCTCAACATGACGTAGGAATGAGGAATGGGAGATGGGTAGTAATAATGTTGTTTACACATTACCATTCATCTTCTATCAAACAAGGGAATGGGTAACTACCCATCTTTTACAAGGTTTTTAAATTAAAAGATAAATTTATTTATTTAAAAACTAATTCTATTTAAAAAGGTTTTATATTGCATTTTATGTGGGATTGGGAACTTATGGGGAGAGGCTTGCAGGCATAAAGATGAGGAATGGCAGATGGGTAATGTGGTTTACACACTCACAAACCGACGGTGGCTGGAGAAGTGTGTGGCATATGCTGAAAGCCACGATCAAGCACTTGTGGGTGACAAGACGCTTGCTTTTTGGCTCATGGATAAGGTAAACCTTTATATTGCCACCCAAGTTACAATTTTGGTCATTTCTTTGGGTTTCTTTGATTTTTATGTACACTTCTTACAGTTGTGTTGCTTAGAGATGAACAACCTTAAGCTACTTGGAAAAAAATTCAGAACAACAAAAAAAAATTCAATCCCAACATGAAAACAAGCTGCACAAGCTCTCTCATGGTGATTGCAGGATATGTATCACTACATGGCAGTTGATGGTCCTAGCACACCTGTGATTGACCGGGGCATTGCACTCCATAAGATGATTCGGCTAATCACCATGGCTTTAGGTGGAGAAGGTTACTTGAACTTCATGGGCAATGAATTTGGTCATCCTGGTAAAAAAAAATTCTTCAGCAATGACTACTGCACTTCTACCCAAACCCTAAACCCTAAACCCTTAATGAGATCTTTCTTTCTTTCTTTCATTTTGCTCAGTAATTTTCAAACCCAATCCTACTTACTGAGCAAACCAGAGCTTTGCTAGTTTACTGATGCAATTTCATGTCTTTTACAATGAGATCTATTTTCTTTTTGCTCAGTAATTTGATTACCAATTGTATTGACCAAGGTGAACCCAGAGGGTTGCTCTGATGAGATCTTCACGGTTTTCTTCAAACTTTGCAGAGTGGATAGATTTCCCACGATGGGACCAGACTTTGCCCACTGGGAAGTTTGTCAAGGGTAATGGAGGCAGTTATGACAAATGTCGCCGCCGCTTTGATCTGGTAGGCCAGCAGCAGTTGCCACCATTTTGCTTCAAATTTGTAATTTTCTGTTGATGAGTTTGTATGATCAAACTCCGATGCACAAGTTTTGCTGCATCTAGCATCTGGAGAACGAGAGATTCAAGTTAATGTGTTGCATTTAGCATCTGGGTAATGGGAGATTGAAGTTTGTGTGTTGCATCTAGCATGTGGGTAATGAGAGATTCAAGTTCTTCGTTGTGTCTAGCATCTGTGCAATGAGAGATTCAAGTTCTTGTGTTCCATGTAGCATATGGGTAACGAGAGATTCAAGTTCTTGGGTTGCATTTAGCATCTGGGCAACTAGAGATTCAAGTTCTTGTGTTCCATGTAGCATATGGGTAACGACAGATTCAAGTTCTTGGGTTGCATCTAGCATCTGGGTAATGAGAGATTCAAGTTCTGTGGTGCATCTAACATATGTGTAATGAGAGATTCTGGTTGCTGAAATTATACTGAAGTTGTTGGTTCCGTTGGAACGATGGTGTGTATACAGGGTGATGCAGACTTCCTTAGATACCATGGACTACAACTTTTCGATAGCGCCATGAATAGTCTTGAAGAGAAATTTGGAGTATGTTTCTGGCAATTATCATCTCTAGTCATGTTTTGACAGATTGTGTGTGTATATATATAGATATAGATACATAGAAATGTTTGCATTTTTGGATCTAGGGTTTAGGGTTTAGTACTTTGCAAGTATAATGTTTGCAAGTATAATGCTTGTTTGCATGTACTTTATCATGATTTGTTTCTTTCTGTCTCCACCAGTTCATGATAACAGATCATCAGTACATCTCTCGCAAGGATGACCGTGACAAGGTGATCATTTTTGAGAAAGGCGATCTAGTGTTTGTCTTCAACTTCCACTGGCAAAAAAGTTTCACAGATTACCGTGTAGGCTGCATCAAACCAGGAGAATACAGGGTATGTATAGAAAATACCAAAGACCTTTATATGCTTAAAAAAGGATTTTTGTTTTGTTGTCTACTGTTACACATAAAATACATCTGACTGTTTTGTTTAAGATACATGTACTGTTGTGTATACTATACATTGCCAAATTTTGTACTTCTTTTTTCAGGGGACATATGGAGTCTCATATGGTTCCTCTCTCCCACATCTGTGGGAATAACTGCAGGTGGTGCTGGATAGTGACGAAAGACAGTTTGGAGGATTTGGCAGGATAGATCACTCTTCCACATTCTTTTCTCAAGTGAGTACTGGAATACTGGAAAACCCAATGCTACAACATTCCTGTTTTTGTCTGCAGGTGGTTTCTGTCATGCATCATGGTGGGTGATGTTTGTTTTATGTGGGCGGTGTTATTAACTTCATGAATGTGGTTGTTTGTGTGTTGCAGGAAGGATGGTATGACGATCGCCCCCATTCATTCCAGGTGTACTCTCCATCCAGAACTGCTGTCGTGTACGGCCTTGCAAATAGTAGAGGTGTGGGTTTGTGATTTTGGGTGATGAAGCTTTGGTAGCAAGTGACCCAACCTAGAAAAAGAAAAAAATAAGGCAGCAGCAAAATTTATCTGAGAGCTGATTTGAGAGAAGCTGATTTGAGGAGTGACTAGAATTCAAATTACCTGCTGTTTTGTAAGTATGGTTTCTGTATTCTATTTCTTTTGCCACTGGGTTGGCTGGAGTCATAAGATGATGCCATTCAAATTGGTTTTGCTTCTTCTTCTTCGTCTACTTCTGGTAATGATCAGAGTCATGCTTCTTATGTAACAATGGTGCTGAACCATTTACACCCATTGCAAGCTTTTTCCTTCAATAAGGTTTACATCTAGATGAGGAAAAATGCTAGTGGTGCGGTTTTCTCTTTTTCAAAGAAAGAACTGGCAGGAGAGGGCAGGCTGGGTATATTGACTCTTGACCATTGCTTCAGAAAAAATCAAAGAACTGGTTTTGACCAGCAATTGCGGTTCTCAAAAAAAATCTAAACAAATTGTCAAAGAACTGACCTTGGATTGCTTGCTGGATGGTGGGTTCCTTAATGAAATTTTACATTTCTTTGAATTTTTTTTTTAAACCCAAAAATGGTGGTTATTTTATTTTGATTTAAAATATGAATAAACTATGGTGGTCATGTTTGCTTAAGAGTCCTATTATCCTTCCTTGTAGTAGTCCTCCACCAACAAATGTAAGGGAAAAGTGAAGATTTGGATTTCAATTTTCCCCAACAATGTTTTTAATGCTTATTAGCCTCACAAACTATTTGAAATCCAATGACATTTTTGAGTTTGCTGAATGATTCATGCCAAGATCCATCCAACCTTGCTTCAAGCCCATAACCCGTGTGCTAGCCCAATAAGCTTGCAAGCACTTAATAAGATGTCCATTGCCTAGTTTGTTTAATATAGCCTTGACCCAACAAGCTAACAAGAAGACATGTTAAGCTTCTTGGCGCACCACAACCCTAACCTTGTTGCTACAAGTCTACACACTAAGAAACCATCATACATCCATTCAATAGGCAACCCAGCTTGAAAAGCTTGCCAAATTCCTTCCTTTAAAAGCTTGACACATCCAATTGATTCGAGAAAGCTTCACCAACCCCAATCGATTCAAGAAGCTTCACCAACCCCAATCGATTCGAGAAGCTTCACCAACCCTAATAACTTTGCCTTATGTTAACTTTTGGCTATGTGTTAGCTAAAGAGCTAAGTAGTTTCATTCCTTCAACCTTGTTCCCTTTTCAATGGGTTACTATCTAGACATTTGCCCATCTATCTATATAAGGAAGGTTGTTTGTTTGTTCACCACATTGGGATTTCCCAAAAAAAATTTGTCAAGGGAAAAAAAAAAAAAAAAAAAAAAAAAAAAAAATAAAAAAAAAAAAAAGAAAAAGAAAAAAAAAAAAAAAAAAAAAAAAAAGACTATTCAAAGTTGCACAATTGTAATTGTTAGTAACTTATTTTCCAAGTTCACAATAATGCTTTTAAAAATGTGTTCCCAATGTGTTCCCAAATAATAAACTTATCCATAAAGTGGGCTAGGGTTTTGACATGGGGTTTGAGCTTGAAATTTCTCTTTCATTTGCAATTGATAATTATTCTTAAAATAAATCAATTTTAATGCAAATCAATATGAAATATTTAAATAAAGTGTCAAATAACAATTATTACACATGAATTAATTTTTTTTAATGATTAATTATTATTTTTACGTAGTGATAGTAACAACAAATTCTGCCTAAAGAAAACTCATGACCGAAGGCAAAACTCAAAATTTCAATAATTTTGTTGGTAAAAGGAATTTAAACCTGAGGTTTTTTTTTATAACAATGTATTTTTTCACAACATTTATTATTTTTTTGTGTTGTTGTGTATGCAACAAGTAAACCTAATTTGCATGAGGACATCGAGTAGCTTTATTTCATTCAATAAAACCAACAAGCTATCAAGTTTTTTGCATAACACAAAAAATATTGACAAAAGGCATTCAAGCTCTAATAAGATGAATTAAAAGCCCCAAGTAAAACAATTGCATGTCTTGAGTAGACACTAGAGAGCAAGTTTGGGAATTAAAAATTTGCCAAAAGTGTTCATTTCAATACTATTTCTTCTAGTATTCTTCCAAATATCAAAGATTTGAGTACAAATACCACACATACAACACAAATTGCAGAGCCACAATTGTTTCAAAATAATGTTTAGGTTTAGGGCTATTTAGAACTAACTCTATATTCATTGTATTGTAAATAACCACATTTAGGGTAATAGAAGGGATCTATAGCTCTAAACCCTAAAACTTCCAGATCATATGCGCCATGCCCAAAGAGATTTTTATAACCCTAAACCCTAAGCTTTTCAAAATGCATCACATTTGAGAGCTTGCTCCCTCTCAGTTGCCAGTCCATTGCAAACTCCCTCGAGAATTGGCAATGCAATCTCCATAGTACTATTATCAATTAGCCATATAAGCACAGAAGAAAATTGGGGACCATAATGAATGAAATCCCAGTAGAAATCTTCTTCCAAATAAAACAAACTTAGTCTTTGTAGCTAGTAGGTATGTCAAAGCTTGACAACATTGCTAAATTCTTGGTGCAAAGTTCTCAAGCACATAAGGATCTCCGGAACCACTGCTTTAGACATCCTAAAGAAAGATGGGGGATGTACAACCAACCCCTTGAATTCCCAGAAATTGCACAGAGTGAGCAGAAGTTATCCAACTTAGCTCCCATGCCCCAAAGATGTTAGGGTTTAGGGTGTAGGGTTACAGTTCTAGCATCTAGCAAATGGGTGACAGTGAAAACAGAGGGAATTGTGAGGTGCATTGAAATTCCTCTTTTTCTGTTCATGCCAATTGTCAAGAGGTGTAATGATCCAAAGGGTGAAAATGAGGTACCTAATTCTGAGCAATTTGCTCCAATTCGTTCAAGTGAGAAACTCTGTACAGCAAATTTTCGAGGGTGAGGTCAAAAGCATCTTTGTGTGGAGCAAGATCAGCTCCAGGCTCGGCATATAAAAGACCTGGGATGATATTGTCCACAATCCGTTGTTTCATCTCTTCACGCTCATGTATTGAAATGCGTTTCAACACATCCAGCACATTCACTGTCCCCTTTCTCATGTCATTCTCTGGGATGTACACTGAGTAAGAGGTGCTATTTTGGGGTAAGTGCCAAGGGTACTGCAAGTATGCAGTACAGGGATGAAATAACACAGGTATACAACCTGCCATCAGAGAATAGAAAATGGCATGACGATTTGAAGTATCTCCAGGTGGCTGTAAACAAAAGTGGGAATTCAGAAAGAGCTGCATCGTTGCTGCTGGCTGCCAACAATGGTCTTGTTCACATTCTAAGAACTTGCAAAGCTTTGGTTCCTTACGGCACTGCCTTGCAATCACCATCCGGATGTTGGAGGTGTCAGTGGGTGAATCCTTTCCAGCATAGCTCACAAAACCAGTCCGCCCTGATGTTTGTACTTGCGATAACCAGGTCTGGACATCGGCACCAGATTTTGGGTGGAAGAAAGTTGGGGGTGGAACCCCAACATCATTCACATGCCATGGATTCCGTTCAAGCAGCAGCTTCATCACCTCTTGCATTTGTGAAAACTCCAGCAGTCGACTGCCCCAATTACCCTTTTCCTGTCGCCGGAATTCCCATGAAATCTTCCCAAGTACAAGCACATGGTCCTTTCCACCACTTCGCTTCCATGGTGGCTGACTCTCAAGCCACTCCACAAGCTGCCACCCTAATGCATCTCGCTTCTCATTTGTGGCATTTGGAGCCCAATGCCAGCGAATCACATCCAAAGCCCCATAGTATGGAATGTAGAAGAGGGAGGCAAGGTTTGGGTCAGATGTTACGCACCGATACTGGAGCACACGGGTGTGGTAAACGATCTCCAGTGTGTGCTCATAGGTATAAAACCACTGGCCTTCGGGCACAAGGACTTGTGTACCAACACTATCATTCGTCTTTTCGACAGGTTGTCCAAGCCCTGAATTTTCAAAATACTCGCAAAGATCTAACCATGGGACCAGGGAGTTGCACATTTTGACCAAATCCTCATTAAAGTGCGAAGGCAGCTTGTACACATATACATTTTTTCCCTCGCAGCTTGATTCAGAGCTCAATTTTTTGCCATCTGGTTCAGTCTTTCCCCCATCAACATCCTTGTTTTCTTTGTTCCGCCCCTGAGGAGCAAGTGACAAGGACCTGATTTCATCCATGATCTTGGAAGCATACAAATTTTGCAAGGCAGAGGGGTCTCCAGTAATTGTAGCATCACCTTCATGTGCTCGTCTCTCACTCTCCATGATTTCCATTGACAATGCCATCCGCAGTTTATCCACCGTCTCCATTAACTCGGGCTCATCTGTGGTATCCAAGAACCCAGCAACCTGTTCCCGCTCTGGACTCTCAGTATCACCATCTGCTTCATCATCCGAATTGATACCTACCTCATGACCTTGACCATTGTTCACCTTGAGGCTCTCCTGCAAACATTAGATGATCTGTTTATCAGACCTTGGGTATATTCACCAACACTTCTAGAACTCAGTTTGGAGGAAAATGGATGCAATCTCAAACAAAAAAACAATGCTTATGACAGATTCTTCTGCATGAAACTTTGACAACACATTCACAAACACTGAGAACATCTCCCACACTTATGATTCATGTACAAGTCAGGAAATGAGGAAACCCAATGCTAAGCAATGAAGAGAGGGGGAGGGGGAAAAAAAAACTGAGATGTTCAGCAGTTTGAACAACAGTCACACATTTTCAAAGACCTTCAACAGCAACATGCATGGCATAGTGACCAGGTAACCTAACATGACCAGCAACTTCTGTCAGCTCTTGGCAGTGAGTGAAGATCAATCTCATACGGTGAACAATGTACTACTGACTCACTGATTTGAGTTTGTGTCACAGGATGGTGGAGGCAGTGACGGCAACTGTAACAGCAAGATGGCTCTCAGCCATGATGTTGCCTAGCTCAACAACAAAACATAACCTAAAAGAGACAGGAGAAGACCAAGAAGGAAGCCAAGAAGAAGGACGAAACAAAAGAAAGCTATGTTTCAAACTGGAGAGGTTCAGAAAGAGATGCAAGAAGAGGCTGACACAAGTGAAGAATGTGAAGAGAAAAAGCATGGCAGGAAAAAAATGCCACGATATACATATGTATAAAGTAGGTGAGAGAAGAGTATTCTTGTGAAGCAACAACAATCTGCGGGCTCAGAAGAGCATTCTTGTGAAGCAACAACAATCTATTGGCTCAGAAGAGCATTCTTGTGAAGCAACAACAATCTATTCGCTCAGCAGAGCATTCTTGTGAAGCAACAACAATCTTTTGGCTCAGAAGAGTACTCTTGTGAAGCAAACAACAATCTGTTGGCTCGGACCTTGAGTACTCTTGTGAAGCAACAACAACAATCTGTTGGCCCAGACCTTGAGCATTCTTGTGAAACAACAACAATGTGAGAAGAAAAGCCTTAGAAATCTACATATGTATGAGTACCTTGTAGAGAAGGAGAGTAGTGGAAGAGGAGGAGTCGTCTAGAGAGTCCGTATCTCCCTCCCTTGTTGCTGCTGTGGTTGCTCCTAGTGGCACACAGATTGCGGCATTACCACCGCAATCCTGAAGGAGTTTATGGGAATCAGAAAAAGGAAGCAACAGCAGAGTTGAAGTTCTCCACCAGCATGCTAGCATGATGAGAAACAGTGACAAGAGCAGAAAAGCACGACGACGGTATGGCAACAGCACTTGTGCGTAGAAATGATGCATGATACTTGTGCCCGACATCATCTTGGTGCTCAAAAAAAAGAAGAAAAAAAAAAGAAGCCCTGTGCCATAAAAAAATTCTCTCTCTCTCTCTCTCTCTCTCTCTCAGAGCTAATGTACCATTTCTTCTCTTCCTTTCCTAGTTCCCTTCATTCCCCTGCCTACTTTTGCTTCAAAATAACAATGTCTCTTGTTCTTGTTTCACAACCTTCTCCCACCTCCCCTCCATATCTCTCCTCAACTCTCTCTCTCTCTCTCTCTCTCTCTCTCTCTCCCTCTGCAAAAACACACAAGAAAAACACTCTGCAAAACACGCGTGTACACACACACACTCTCTCTCTCTCTCTCTGCAAAACGCCCATACTGTGTTTTTTTTTGGGTTTTTTGGTCAATTTTGTGATATAGCCAAATTGGTGATGATCCACAGGAAGATTTAGCCAAATTTGGTTACAAGCTAAATACAAAAGTAACATTTTTTATAAAAAAAATGATCTTCTATCAATATTTTTGGCTACCTACCTACTTGAAGAACCATGTATAAAAATATCTGACGATTTTTCATTAATTTTTTGTAGAATTTTTTGGCTATTGAAAATCTCCAGTGCTTTTTAATTTTTAATATATCTTTTTGGCTTTATATAGTCAGCAAAAAAAAACCCAATGACATTTTCACACACACACACACATTCACACACACTCTCTCTCTCTCTCTTTCTCTCTCCTGCAAAAGCATAGAACATAATTATTTATTTATTTATTTATTTATTTATTAAAACATGCCATAGTAGTCCAGGGACAGCTTCAACACAGCTCTGTCAAATAATTAATTTTTAATTTTGAAGATTCCATGTGGAAAGACAGAATACTCCTTTTCAGTTCCAAATAGTCTCTATTTTTTTCATTTACAAATCTTTTTTTTTTGGAAAAAACATTTTTTTTTGGGGAAAATTTCAGCATTTCTACAAATAATATAAATTGGTGTCCTAGTTGTCAAGGAAATACAATAGCAGGTTTTTTTTTTTTTTTTTTTCCCAATTCAAATGTATCCAAAAATTTTTAATTTTTTCCCAAAAAAAAAAAAAAATTTTGTTAAATTTAACCAAACAAAAAAAATTCAAAAATTTTTCTTATTTTTTTTGTACAAATTAA
>Ga0116231_10003138_pt1 | contig 34520 bp, 25 predicted proteins | sample S1TSphgellanicum_2_FD_89695 | JGI IMG/M metagenome (GOLD analysis project Ga0116231, IMG submission 89695) | Host-associated microbial communities from peat moss isolated from Minnesota, USA - S1T2_Fd - Sphagnum magellanicum MG | ecosystem: Host-associated > Plants > Peat moss > Unclassified...
AAAATAATTAAAAATTCATCAAAAAAATGTAAAAACATCAAATTAAAAAATAAAAATGTTCACAACTTAAAAAAAAATAATCATTAAAAAAAAAAAAAAAACAAGAACTATTGAATTTCATGTATAAATTAAAATCAAAATCACTATTTACTGGAATCACCACAAAAGCTACATCTCAAACTATACCTTTAAAAATGAATGTCAATTTAATGTAACAAATCATATTGGTTAGATTTCACAAATTGCTTAATATAACATTCAAATCACCAAACACACCTCCAATGTATAACAAGAAATTATTAATGTATTCATTTTATAAAAAAATGATGTATGTGATTAGATATGTGTGTACATGTTACATTTGTCATTTGATGACTCCCAATTAGTTTCATCATTTAGTGCACAATGCACCTATTGATTGCCAAATGTGAAAGGCACCTTATGACCCAAATTTATTATTAAAAAAAACAAAAAACTAGATGTATAAGAAATTTTCATCTAGTGACCACAATATGAAAAATAATTAGAATATTTTAAAATTTAGGTAGACCTATTAATCACACCAATAAAAATAATTCGACAAACACCCTTCATTCAAAACCCTAAACCCAAAACACTACATTATCTGAAAGGTGCCAAAATCTCAAACTTCAAAGTGAAGCAAGTGAGCAAACTTGAAAATGAAGCATGTGAGAAGCAAAAGGAGAATGTAAGAATCAGGTGAGAAGCTTTCTAAATGACAAATTTCTAAATTATAGATAAACTTATTTGAGGCCCTAAATGATAATTTCCTAAAGTTTAGGAATAATGCATTTAGGACCTTAGATGATAATTTCCTAACTAGAAGGATTACATTTAGGGTTTTCTGTGTCTATCATGTATCTATCTACTATCTCACACACACACATGTATGTGCGCATGCATGTGTGTGTGTGCATCGGGGAAGCGTTGGATTTTATTTATTTATTTTTTTAATTTATTTTTTCCCTTTGTTATTTGACAACCATTGTAATTCAGAATATTTGAAAGGCTTTCTTATACAAGTCAGAATTTTGTTTCCTAGACCGTCCTCATGACCTCTTTTTCCTTTTCAAGATTTCTTTATATTTTAAAGATGTGTTTATCCTTCAACCTCATCCTGACATGTAGTGCAACCTACTAGAAAATCTATAGAGACAGACTAATTGGTTTTTTTTTGTAAAGATAAAGATGAAAGGCAAAAAGAAAGCCCGTGCTTTATGCAAGAGAAGGGTAGCCCCTTGAGGCCCTTCCATGTTTTTCAGCCCCCGGGACTTGAGCCACCATAGCTCTCAAAACATGGAATTGCCTCAAGGGTCACCACCCTTCTCCTATAAGAGATTAGGGTTTTTCTTATTAGGGAAATCAACATTAGGTACTCTCTCTCACACACAAATGAAGACATGTTCAAATTGGCCAGCCCTTGGGCTACTGCTCTCGTGCCTAAGCACCACAAAACAGTTGGAAGTGCCTCCAGGGCTAACCCTTCTACTTAGTCTTCTCATATACGGAATTGCGAAAATCCAAACACAAAAAACATGCAAGTTCCTCAAGGGAAGGAGAAGAAGCCCTTTTGGGTGGGTCGGTGGGTCTAATGAACCTCCTCAAAAAACATGCAAGAACCTCAAGGGCTAAAAAAACCCTTTACCCAACAAGTAATTGCCAAATCTAAGACCTTAACTCTAGTTACTTTTACACAAAGGAAGGCTTTAAGGCAAGTTGCAAATTGCATGCTTGAGGAGTAATCATCATCATCATCATCATCATCATCCATCATCATGGTGTGACTCTCTCTCCAGTTGCAACAGGAAGGAAGGCACCTGGATGATGGATGATGGATGATGGGTGGATGTTCATCCATTTGTTGATAGGAACCTCACATGCATGGATGAGATCATGATGGATGAAAGAGACATAGGGCTTGAGAGAATCCCCCCTCCCCCGCGCACAACCCACCTGCCCAGCTTCCTACTTCTTCCGTTTCCATATAAGTAGTGGGTGATGTTGTTCCTCAAGGTTTGACGATCTGAGGCGTTGTCGTCCTCTCTCTCTCTCTCTCTCTCTCTCTCTCTTTCTTGTCGGTGTGGATTTTGACCCCTCTGTGACTGACTGACTAGCATAAAATCGAATCACAAAAGAGAAAAAATCCCATCACAAAAGTACCTCCTCCTCCTCCTCCTCGCCGCCAACAATCGCTGCACTATAAAACTATAAACTTCCCTTATAGCACTTGCTCTTACTGACTGGATTCATCACGTAGGTTAGGGAAAGCAGCAGCAGCAGCAGCAGTACTACTAGCATCACAATAGGAAGAAGAAGAAGAAGAAGAAGACGAAGGAACTGCAGTACCAGTAGTACCAATAGGAGTCTGATTCTATCCAATTCTGTGTCATCCACTCAAGGGTGTAAGTGGAGGAGCTATTGCATCGGTTTTGGCTTCGACGAGTTCTTAAATCGAGCTCCTTTCGTCTCTTCTTCTACTACGCTGTTCAACAAGCAAGGTAAGAAGCTACACCACCACATATTGCTGTGATTTAGGGGGGAAACCAAACGAAAAAACAAAGAAGTATTCGCCAAGTATGTATCGCAAGAGAAAGGAATTGTTTGTTTTTGTGTTAGGTAGCTGTTTTGAAAATCTTATAAAGAAAGGGAAGCAAAAGGGCACCCTAGTTGACACACACTCACTCTGGTGGAAAGAAGAGCAAAGGATGTGACATTAATGGAGTTCAGATTGCCGAGGGTTTTGATACGAGGAGGAGAGATTTCTATTGTATTTTTTTTTTGGGTGCTTTGTGTGGGTGTTTTTTCTGGCTTGGATTCTGTGGTTATGTTGCTTGTTGTGGTTTGTTGCTTTGTTGCTGTTGTTGTTGTTGTTGCAGCTTGGGGTCTGAAGGAAGCAAGTGGGGAAGGGGGAGTGTCGGGGGAGGGAGCTGATGGCGGCCTTCACAAAGGCGCAGGGAAAGGAGAAGGATGTGCCCACCAATGTGATAAGTGTTTATATGCATGTGGTGGAGGATGTGATTGAAAATGTGCGGGCTGATTTCCAGAGTGATGGTGTGGATGATGCTGTTCTCATTGAGCTGCAAGCGGTTTGCCTTCTTCTTTTCCTTCTTCCATTGTCACTGTTGTTGTCTCCTTCAGCTTTGTGGGAAAAAAAACATGTGCCACAACTTACATGGGGCTCTGCCTAAAAGTCTGCCTATGGAAAACTGCTTTGCAGTTGAGCCTTGTGATTCTGTGGTTCTTCCAGGGTTTTGGAAGCAGGAAACCTAATGGGGAACTAGAACTTTGGCTGCTGTATCTGTTTCCTCTTAAAAATATACTCTGTTCTGGTGTTCCACTGTGATCTATTGGTCCTCTCAGTGCCTCTGAGGCAGGGGAACCTAATAACAGTTTTGTGGACTTGTTTGATTCTCTGCTCATTTTTAAAGAATTGTTAAGCAGCAGTCTAAGTTAATAAAAACCTAGACCTTACACTCTAGGTTTTATTTCCCAGTTTGTTGCTCATATGTTATGCTGATGCATGAGCATGTACATGCAGTGTTAACATCATAATTTCAGAAATAGGTCTTCAGAGTTCCTATCTTGATCTTATGAGCAACTTGATTGCAAGAGAGTTAGTATGTTGTGGGAGCATTGGCCTTATGTATGCTTTTCACGCTAATGACTTATTTTGGACATTGCCTAATATTTTATGTGAGCAGTTATGGGAGCTCAAAATGAGACAATCTGGTGCACTAATGGGAGGGGCAGTCCATGAGCCTGAACCAGCTGCAACAACCCCTGCAGCACAAAAGCCAGGAGCACCACAGCCATCACCTAATGTACATGACCTAAATGTTCCATATGAGGCCACTGAAGATTATGAAGCCCCTGAAGATGATATGCCTTACCCGCCGGTAAGCTGGTTAGATGACTATTTCCAGTGTACTCTGTTGTGGTATCTTTGTGTGTCTGATGTTCTGATGTGAAGTCCCATCTAGCTATCAAGCTTAATTGTTTTTGCTTACCACAAAGTAGCTCCCAGGTTTCCAACTGCATAAATGTCATAGGATGGTATTGGCTTGTTTTGCAGTTTGATTGTGCTTACAGGGCTAGTGTGCATTTGCCAGTACCTATACATGCACTCAAGTGATTGGTGTCAGTACAAGGTAGGTTCAGCAAAAGTTAGTTACATAAATGTTTCAGGTCTAAGGGTGTGTGTCGTGATGATAACTCTGATCAACTGGCTCTCTGGTAACTTTTGGTCTCTTCCCTTGCTACTACTGTCATGTGTATAGGTACCAACAGTGACCAGTACTGGTCAGCCAGTGATGTTCCAGTACATGCCTCCAGGTCCCAGTGAGTCATCTAGCTTGCCAGACAGTGGACTCAGTCCCGATGCCAATCATGGAAGGCCAGCTTCCTATATGGTACATTGCCTCATTACTACAGGAATATGACACTTTCTGCTTTGTCATTGAAAGTCCTAACGTTGTCTAGATTGCCATGAAGAGACTCTTTCTAAAGAAAACTTATTGATGCTCAGTACACCCATGGATCTTGGGAAGGCTGCAAGGATATATCTGTGCCCTTGCTTCTCCTTCATCATGTCACATCCATTCGTTGATGGTTGGATGCTCTTCTCTTGCAGCAACAGCCAGCTCCCTGGATGAAGCCTCGTGTTGTGGAGATCAATGTCAATGAGAGTAAGTTTTGAAGCTCTCTCTCAATTGCTGTCCTATTTATGGGATTTAGGCCACATGATTTTGCTTAAGCACAACTACCATAGCTAGAATATGTGCTAGCCTATTTTTTCAATGGTAGGCAAACATGAGACTGAGAAATTTGCTAACCTCATTCACCTTGTTAGAGTGATGTAGGCAACCTTTCAACCTAGAAGTGCTGGGGCTGTGCATTATTTGTTAGTCTGAAACTTGATGCTATGAGCATTCAGGTCTCCAGATTTGCAGACGAGAGTGAATGTGACAAGAGTGTCCTCTTTCAAACCATGTGCTATCTGACTCTGTCCTTTCCAGGTCTTCATCTTTGGAGTGTTCGATGTGTCTGTGCTTCTGATATGGAAGTGCCTTTGCAGCTTATGAGGAAAGGGATGAGGAGGAAAATGGCTACACTCAACTTCCTGTTTCAACACAAGCTCCAATCCCAGCCATTCCTCCAATAACAAAGGTGATGCCTCCATCTTCTCAGAATTTTCTTATTGGATTTCCATGGCCCAAACTCAAATCCAGGCCCTGGTATACCAGTAGAGTCTTTCTGGAATTCCAGATAGGTGGACAACAACTGTCTTGTGCAGTTTTGGCTTTTCTCAACATTTTTTACTGCTGGAACAGGACTTCTTCACTCTCTCCACTGGGAAGCGGAAGCATGATGACATGGCCTCCGGTTATGTCTCTGGAAAATCCATTCCCCAGCAAGATGGGGCAGGGGATGAGGAATGGAGTTTGGCTTCATCACTTGTTGCGACCTCCAGTCACATGGCAAGTACTCAAAAACATTATGTGCCCCATTATTTATAGATATTCTTAACCTCATAGGCCTGTCTATTTATTTAACCTGTAAAGATCTAACTGTGATTGTTGTGGCACACCAAAGGAGCTTATCTGATGGTGTGGGTCATTGTTTTGTCCAATGATAATTGAGGCTTTGATAAGTTTTAACAGGGCATTTTGTTTTAGTGTGCAGGAGGTAGGGGCAAGCAGCTGGTGGGAAAGCCAGAGGCTTATTGGCAGGAATTGTGATGGGCATTTATCACAGCAAGAAGTAAACAAGGCAGATGCCATAATTGCACATCTTGAACATGCTGTGTATGGAGGCAGCTCATCAAGAATTCCCCAACTGGATGGTATTGAAGATAATTATGATGATGTAATTTTCTAACCATGGTTGGGTCCTCAGTTGGTATAGTAGTGACATTGGGAAACTGCAATTTGCTTTCTTTTTTTCAGGGGAGGGGGCAGGGGAGAGATAGGGGTGTTTTGTTTTCTGTTCTCCTGTATGCATGTACAAGAATCTTATATTTGTCAAACGGGTATGCTTCCAATTCTGAGATGCAATGGAGATAGATGCAGCATTATACCAAGTACCCAGGATGTCCTATACCCAAATTGCTTATCTCTTTCTGTTGCTCTGTGTCAGAGTGTTGCTGAGGAGGACTACAATGAGCTTGGAGAGGAAGGCAATTACCACTGCTGTTATTGCCACTTTGTGTTTCTGCATGCTTTGTTGACCATTAGTTGGTACATGTAGGTGGAGTCCACTCAGAGGCATGAGTTATTCCCACCACCATGAAACGGGATCTTTCATAAGTTAAAAATGTTTGTTGTTTTATTGTACCGGGTCCAAGTTGGGTTTTGAAATGTAGCATGTTAGTAGCAGTGGTCAATGCTAGCCAGGAGGAACATGCAAGCTGATTTGTTGATGAAGATGGGCTAGGTGTTGTCTGCATGGATAGAATTATGACACTGGGAATGTACAATCTGTTGTGATTTCACAGATCCACAACTGGCTAATGATGGGACACCCAAGCCTCCAGCAAAGGCTGACCGTACTGATTCTGATGGTTCAGAGCCTCCCTTGAATGAAGATGATGATGATGACCTGGATGATACAGACCAAACAGATGAAGAATTGAAGACTAATCATCTAGTGCTTGCCCAGTTTGATAAGGTGCACAAATTATTGCCCTGCAGCAAACTTTGGAGACGTTTGCCACAAGGATCACCAATTTTTACAGCTGGAAATGGGTCAAGAAGAACCTGCATTAACAGTCATTTGCATGACATGACAATTTCTGTTGCAGGGTCTTGTTGTAAAGAGCAAACAGTTGATTGTTTGGTAGCTATGACACTTGATGTCCTGATTGTGAGGCTCTGGAGACTGGTTTTTTTGGGCAGAAGAGTTATTGTATATATGGTTTCTTTGGAGGAGTGCAGTAGTATGTCACTCTTGTATTAGCCCACCCATGTTTTATGGTTGTTTGTTCAACAAGCAGGTTACCAGGTCAAAGAACAAGTGGAAATGTACCCTGAAGGATGGCATCATGCATTTAAATAATCGTGACATTCTCTTTGTTAAGGTTTGCATCCTCCCCCTTGAGAGTCAGACTGGTTGGCTAGGTCATGCTACTATGCTATGCAATAAGAAAATGAGAAAGCTATAGGGATCGAGGAGTGATATGTAATTGCCATGGTTGTATGTAAAGAAGCTTCTACAACTTACCATAAAATGCACTTGGGATGAGGGGTGAAGTTTGGACTCATCTGAGTTCTGAAGATAAAGGGCCTTGTATACAAGAGTGCTCTCTTTTTGCAGCTCACATCTCATCACTTAAAATACCATAGATAAGGCCTTGATACAAGTGCTCGGTCTGCCTCCTGTTTGATTAACCTGAGAAAGCAGGTGTCTTCCAAAGATAATCGATACAGACTTTGCTATTTATGAGTGAAGATCTTGTATGAATGAATAACTAAAGTAGGTGTTGCTGTTCATGTCCTGACAGGCTACTGGGGAGTTTGAGTTCTGATGAGAGTTCTCACAGTTTCATAGTCCACCAAAGACTGCAAAGGTGACCATTTCTTGCTTTTGTGCAATTGCTAGCTCCATCTGGATGCTGAGTACTCATAGCAAAAAGAACACAGTTCTTTGTATTTTGAATAATCCCTCATTTGTTGGGCATGTTTTGACTAGTGTTGTGGACTTGGGTCTGCAGTTACAAATTCTTCAACTTTGTATTGAAATAGCTGCACCAGAACAGGCTAATACTTGGTAGGACATACGTGCTTCTAGAGACTTGAGATGGGAAATGTTTTACCATTTTGAACCAGAGTAAGCAAATCCTTGTGGACTGATGCTAGAACTGACACTGCATCCTCCCCCCCTGCTTTGAAATTTCACTATCTTTTCAAGAGTGCTATTGCTACATGTGTACACTTGAACTGGCCTGAGACTTGCTCATATTGATATGAAGTGAGACAGCAGTTTGATTTTTGCCCTATATTTTTCTTTACTCAGTCTTTTAACTGTAGCTTCTTGAGTTGGTTTCAGAGTTGATTCTCCTTCAATGTCTTTGTCATAGTTCATTCTATACAGTTGGCTGCAGTCACTCTGCAATTGTGTTTGCAGTACCATCCAGAGCAGGAAAGCATCCTCTACTGGCTTATCTTAGAGCATTGCCCGTCAAGTCACATCCTCTCAGCCTACCTATCATACCACTTGACATTTTGGAGTACCTCAGCTTTCCCAACAATTACCACTAGCACAGGATCTCAAAGCGATTTGCTCTCTTTTCAACAGCTGCAAAAGATTTTGAGCTGACCCTTTGGTGGATGGAAGTAGTGCATGTCCCAGTAGAGTTGTTCTAGCAGACATCCCCATGGTGTACTTGGATATATATCTTCCTATGCCATCTGCGTGAGTAAGTATGACCTGCACTGACCTGTGCTGGGAACTTGGATGATTTGGAAATGGGGGTAATCGGAGGAACTTCCTGTCTTTTCCATCTCTTCTATTGTTTCATGGGCATTTGGATCTTGTTTGCATAGAATGAAATCAGGATCAAACATAGTGAATGGCAAATTTCTGGCAGGGAGAATTTCAGAGAACACAGACAAGGTCTTTCAACAATTCCTGCATGGGGAAGGTTGGTTAGCATAGGAGAAGGGCTTGTTGGGAGAACCTTCTGGGATTTGAAGAACCTGCCATGCACAGGTAGGCTGCGTGAATGGGTATAAAAAATCTTTGAAGGTAACTATTTGGGATTTGAGGTATCTAATGTACATGAGGCTGATATGATGCTTGAAAGGATATGAAAACACAGGCCCACATTGCAAGCTACAGTCCCTTAATACTTTCATTCCCTGTTGTATCATGGCAGTTGAAAACAGAGTAAATTGCTTTGAGATCCTGTGTACAAGTGAGTTGTTGGGCTTTTACCCATTAGAAGTTCTTACTGAATGAGCTTTGAAATTTTGAAGCCCTCAAATTTTGAATTACCCCAGGTCTTTGGGATCTCAAACACAAGAAGGTGAGGGATGGTAAACACTAAACACCTAATATGAACTTTGCAAGTGTTGATCCATGGTTAGATGCAACCTGCAAATTCATGAACCCCAGGGTCGACACTTGTCTTGCCTAGTGTAGGACAAACAAAATTGGCTTGCATGAATTGCCATATTGCCATAATCAGTCATCTTAAAATAATCTTAATCAGCCTTTTGATAACATTAATCAGCCCTGATCAATCTTCATTAATCTTAATCATGTCTGATATGTCTTCCAGCCTTAACCATAATAATGAATAGTGCACTGCCAAACTAAAAATTTTGCATTTTGATTTGCATGGATCCTTCACGTAGCTTTACAAGTCAATATTACAGTTTTTTTTAATTGTTTGATGCATGAAGATATGCAGCAACTTTAAGTTTACATCTTACCAAGGAGGAACAACTTCATAACAAATGATGTCACAAACACAATGATATAATAGTGGTGTAGCAGGTTTACATGATTTAGATTTGGACCTAAAATTATATACCAAAGTGAATGGAAAACCTCTTATGGATTGAAATAGATCACAACTTATAATGAGTGTCGATTCATAAGAACCTTAATCTACCTTGCATGAAGGCTAGAAGTTAGAACCAATGTTGGTCAGATCTTTATTTTAAACATAACCTTTGTTCTTAGTGTCAACATTTAAATTTTTTGGGTAGGTTTTCTGAGTATATGTTTGAGCCCAGTGCTTCAAAATTTAAAACCCTGCAGTTTCAATTTTGACACATTCTTTTGAATTCAAAAAACCCTTGGGTCTAGTTTGAAAACTGGTTCAATATTAGGAAGGGGTTGGAGTTTGTGGGTTTTCACATAATAATGGTTATATACCTTTTGATTCCCAACATGTTATTCTTAGAAGATATATAACAATGTGTTTCAAAAAATGGCCCATGAATTAGAAATAGTGTGGTTCATCCTAATGTTATCAGTGATTTTGTTTTAGTTTGAAATGCTAATTTATTATAATTGAATTGCAAGTTAAAATACAACACATTTTAAGGCATCATGTGCTTTTCACATAATACCAATATTCATGTTCAGTACTTGTTAATATTGATCTTCTTATTACTTATATTCACATCAATATCTCAAAATTATAAATTTGGTTATTCATACCATATAAGTATGTAAAGTTGACAATTTGCTTAATACTATATCATTTTGGTATTATTTTGGTTTAGGAAATTTCTATACCATTATCATTTTGATATATGATAAACCATACATAACACTAGTTAGAACTCTCTTCACATTCCAACTAAGGTGAAGCAAGGATATTTATAATTTACCTATTTTCATGGTGAATTGGGGGATACAAATGCCCAACTTGCATCAAGTATAATTTCCAAATCACTTGATCATTATCAAAAGGTTATGAGATATCTTCAATTTTGATGAAAAAAGTTTGTGATAAAAGAAACAAGAAAAATAAAGATCAAATTAATTTGAAGCTACATGTGAACATGTCAAATATTTAACTTTCCAAGAAGGTTTTCATTCACATTTAATCATCCCATGTGCTATTGCAAAACCTTTTATCGAAATTCATTTATCCACTACTATTATAATAAAATGGCATGGATGGATCATAAGGTGTTTGTTATTGGAGGTAGGCTTGAAGGCTCAAAACACAATCTAAAATTTCAAAGTGCCATGTGACATCATTTCACACATTTTCAAAGTACAAATTTGTTTTCTTGTTACCTTCCTTTCACATCATTTGAACTATTCTGCCATAATTATATGGACAATCCTTAATTACATAAATACTAAAAATAATCCAATAGCTATCAATTTATTGAACATTAATTTAAGAAGTTTTTGAAACAAAATTGTGTTTGTTCCTTCTTGGCTATGACCATGCATTGCACATCCAATTTATTTGTTCAAAAAAATAAAAATGAACCCAACAGTTAAAAGGGGAAAAATACTAATATTTTTCATAATATTAGCTGTTAGGCTTACCTCCACTCGAGGTCCCAAAAGGGACCAACTAGTTGATTCAATTAGAGATGAAAATCAATGCACAACATTGAAAGAAAGAAGAATGTCATGATACTTGACAATATTAAAAACCATGATTTTAGAAAGATTGCCATTGATGTGTTTAATATCTTTTTGTTTTCAAATATCAGCCAATTATTTCTTCCACTAGAAATATCACATATTTGGTTCAACTTTCATATCAAGGGATAATTTTTTATTTTGAAAGTGCAATACAAATGCAAGCTTGTAACTGAAACATTGAAACAATTTGGATGTTTTTGTACAACCCCAAGTTTTTGAACACTTGTTGTAAATGCATTGCAAGCCGTTGTTAGGATGAGTTGAATGATCAAATTGGTAAATTTTGTTGGAAGCTATGAAATATACTTCATGATCATGAAGGCTAAATTCATATATCATGGTATCTTTGACACTAGCTATATTATTTAGGGAAATGTTATAATTTTTCGAAAAAAAATTCAAAGAAAAAAATTGTGAAAGAAAATAAAAAATATTATGTGTTTGACATGGAATCTTCAAAAATAAATAATTATTCAATAGACATATGTTCAAGTTGCCCTTGTACTATGATATTAAAAATCTTGATAAATGACTTATAATATCAAGAATGGGAAAAAAACATGTTTGATGGATTGGAAAGGTTGATTGAAGTTTTGAACATTAGTAAAAATATGGATATGGCACAACTCACTCCTTAAACTCAATGTCATGGAACTTGACATAAATGTGATTGTGTAACATAATTTTGACATTGATTATATTACGTAGCAAATGGTGATGAAACATGGTTAGCAAATTGTTGATTATATTATAATAAAATGCGATATAATTGTTGACAAAAATGAACTTGAACCTCATGAATTTACCAGATGTTCAAATTCATACCAAAAATTTCATGCTAAAGAGTGTTTCAATGAATTTTGATTGCAAAATGTAATGAGCTTGAAACTAGAGTTTGTTAAAATATGCATAAATATAAAATTGCCATGGGAGTTCGTTGAATGCAAGCCTCAAAAGGGTTAACTTACAAATAATTCATAAAACCAAAATACAACTTTTTCATTTATTACTTAAAAACCCTTACTTGTTAATGTGAACCAAGCCCACATCTTAGGCTACATGCATCTCATCTAAATCTAAGATTCTATAAAATGTCAAAAGACATGCATTTCCATTTGCCCAAGAGGGGTTCACATTCTTGTAATCAAAATTTCACATGTTTTTCACATGTAGAATAAGGCCCATGTGCCCCAAGAGGCAGTCCCACAATTTAACAATCATGGACACTAAAGGGTCCTTAGTAGTCAGCTTGCAATTATGGACTTGCCTTAGACATTTATGTAAGGCCTTGCAACAACCAGTTTGCAAATTGTGAAAGTACCTCTGGCATAATAAGTAGGGCCATTGACAACAAGCCCTAAAATTGTGGAACTACCTTGGCATAGTGAATGAAGCCCTTTGTTTAACCCTTAAAAATGGTGGACCTACCTTGAGCATGGGCCCAGGTTCACCATAGACATGGGGTAACATTTGTGTGTGTACAAAATCAAAAGGAAATTGTTTTTTTGTCCATTTACAAAACAAAAGCTCACGTCGACATGACCATACATCTCTCCCCTTAACCAGCAACCAAAAGTAAGTCATTCATCATCCATGACGGGTGCAAAAACATAAAAATATTTGTTGTATGTGTCAAGTCTTCTTCTTCCTGTGAGAAAATAAATTTGTTCAGCATTGGGTTTGTCTTTTTTTATTTGTTGTTTTGAGTTGTCATTTGTTTTTGGAGCGAAGATGCCTGCACAAGCTAAGAAACTAAAAAGTCGTCGAACTGAAAATTAACGATCGTCAATGATAGTGTAAAAGCAGCATGATGCCCAAGTTATTTTGACTAGTTTCCAAAGGCTTGCTAAGAAATCAAGCACATTTGCATATTCAAAAAAATTAAAAAATCATTATTAACTTTTTAAAAATCTTGTGGCACTTAGACGAAGGCAATAATACTAAACTAAAAATGTCATGGAATTGTTGAGTCTTGACATGGTTCCGTCACAAGTTTCAACATGTCAAAACTATTCAAATAATTTTGATCACCCATTATAACACATGTTTGATTAAAGGATTGACCAAACAAGTTCATTGTTCATAGAAATGTTGTGTATAAATGGGGGCTACTAGCCTACCATAGATAAAGAAAAAAAAAACAAAAACAAAAAAACAAGGACGGTTGAGACCTACGACATCTTTTCATTAGGCTGATGTGATTCTGTGATGATGGCAATACCTTTTTTGAACTATGGATGAAATGATGCTTCACGACGTCCTTTACTATATGTAATAAGTGTGCTCAGAGTCATCTCATAGCTCTACTGGTCAAGCACGACCAATTACAGAAGCCGCGAGAGCTGTGAATCAAATTGTGACTCACCATACATTGACATCTGTCCTTTTTTTTTTTCCGTAAAAATGTGTTCCAAGAGTTCCTAACATGATTAATTACAAATTTTCAATGCACTTGGAGCTCTCCAATGGAAATTCCCAATTTGAGTTGTCATTATGCACTAATTCCTAATTTTCAAATTTCTGAAAAAAATTCTGTATCTTCAAAAACTATATTCCAAACTTGAAGATTTTTTTTTTCAGGAAATGAAAAAAAAACCATAAATTTTTTGTGTTATCACTATGGGATATCAAAATTACCAACACACAATATTAGATGTTGCCAATAGATTTTTAAAAAACGACAACACCCATTTGTCAGTTTTTTTAAAAATTAAAAAAAATGCAAACCTCTGGGTTAAATATTTCATAATGAAATTCATGAGTGCAATAAAAAAATTCTTAAAGTCATCCCGCTTTTGGGCCCTTCTTTCATCCCCTAACCCCTCATTTAACCCTTAAGCATTGTTATTCAAAAAATAATGAATTTTTTTTAAGGCATCAAATGTTAAAACTCAGGACTAGATGCACGTGGTTTGAGAGGGCCAAAAACTGAACTGGAACTGGTCTGGGTCTGATTTCTGGAACTGGAATTTTTGAAAAAAAACATTGGGGGGTAAAAAAAAAAAAATCTGAAATTGAGGTTACTCGAAATTGGAATTGGAATATTTGAAAATAATTTTTTTTCAGAGACAAAAGAAAAGGTCTGGAATTAAGGGTACTTGGAACCAGAAGTGAAACCTGAACTGGGTTTGATTCAAACCGGGTTATCAGAACTAGAACCTGGTCTGATTTCTAGAACTGGAACCTGAATTGGTGTTTTTGGCAAGAAGAACTAGATTAAAACAAAAATCAAAGGTTCTATTTTTTTTGTGGAACCAGAACCATCTTATATATTAAAGTTACAGTGGTGTCTGTTTGTATGTCCAAGTAGTGCTTGAAAAATTCTTCGAGGCATTGTTCGTTCCCTGTGGTGTGCTTTGTAGAAGAGGGGGGGTCGAGTCTGTCAGTCTGTGTGTCTGTGACAGTTAACTGACAGCTGATGGACCTGAATGGGATTTCATGGATGGGATGAGGTCCTGAAACGAGCGAGGTCCTCAAAACTTTCGAGGACCTGAACCGAGATGACCAGAATCCTCGATAAAGGACCTGAATCAAGATTCTCAGTACTTGGTTCAAACCTCGAGACGGACTTGAAACGAGGTTTCAAGAAAGAAAACCCGTCATTGGGGACCTGAAACAAGGTCCTCAAAGAGAAAACCCGTCGTTCGGGGGGCCGGGCGAGGTGCCACGGGTTGCCCTCACTCGTTCTTTTTGAATCAGCTATTTTGGGGCAGCTCTTGTTTAGACCAGTGCTGGTTAGTTATTGAGTTTTGACCAATGTGGGCCGAGTATTTGTTTTTTTTTTAACAATAGACGTGTCTGGGTATTTGAAAATAAAAAAGAATCACCCAAGTCCAGGTCTTAGAAACTCAAAGAAGGGTGATTATGAAGAGGAGCCAAAGATTAAGGTATGCGATTAACTAGATATAAAGCTCAATTTTTTAACAAAAGCCCAGACGGGTACAAATTTTTGAGAGACAAATTATCTTGTTATTTTCCTGGGGTAGGGTCCGGTTATTTTAAAATCACCAATTATGAGGTGAGGGATGGATGTTAGCTTTCAAAAAATGCCAAGTGAGAGGGGTTGAGGTGTTTTAACAAAGACCCGGCGGGCATTTATTCATATACCCTGTCTGATATCCAATTTATCCCCCAAGAAAACAAATACCCGCCCCAACAGGTTTTGACCCAGTAAATTTTTTTAAAATAAAACCAGAAGGTTGTTATTAATAAGAAATAACCGGCCAACACTGGTTGAGACCTACCCTCCAGTTAACTACCGGCGGATTCTGGCTCTTGGAATTTCCCTCTCTCTCTCTCTCTCATAGCTACTTACACTCGGCTGCTACAGGTGCCCGGCTCCAGGAGGCGACCTTTTGGTGATACGCAGACGCAGTGCGCCGCTGCCGGTGTTGTGCAACGCGGCGCCTGCGACGAAAGCGTGACAAAGCTTCAATATTCCGCTAGGTACTACAATACGATACAAATACAAACCTTCCTTCATTCACCAATCACCAGCTACTTTATTCCGCGCACCAAATCGGTCTTAACTTTCGTTAGCAAATCATTTGATTTTTTCATTGTCTCTTGTTGCCTCCTTGTTTTGTCTCTACGTAGGTCTCTGCGTTCAGTTCAACAACGACAGACAGCGCCTGACTGGACACCTTCTTTTTCGGTGTTTACGCCTCTCTGTGAGTATTTCGTGGCTTTGTTCTTTGATAATAATCCTATTGTCATTTGCACTTCGGATCGTCTTTGATTGATCTCCATGTTCCGATTGTTTCGGCGGCGGACTGCCCATCTTTTGATTTCCTACTTTCTGTGAATCTGCTGCTGTGTTTCTTACTTGTTCTTAGCCTGCCTAGTTTGCTCTGGGGATCTGCTAATAATCCTATTGTTATTTGCACGTCGGATCGGTTTTGATTGATCTCCATATTCGGATTGCTACTTTCTGTCGATGTGCTGCCGTCGGTTCTTAGTTGTTCTTTAGCCCGCGTAATTTGCTTCGTGGATCTGCTTTTTAGTATCGATCTCCGTTCGATTGTACGTATGTTCCAAGGAAAAAGACAAAGAAGGTAAGGGGAAACGTTGCCACGGATGTTTAGAGGGAAATATATCAGTGTTATTTGAGAGTCTTGACTTCTCTCTCTCTCTCTCTCTCTCTCTCTCTCTCTCTCTTGCGTGGTTTATTTGTTTGTTGTTTTTTTTGCCAGGCGATGTTAGTGCAATTGTTTTCTCTCTGGTGTAGGGTTAAGTATCGATGCTGGTGAGTGGCGTTGATTTTCTTGCCAAGCTGTGTACTATATTTGCAACTGCTCGCTGTGATTTTTTATCTCTTTTCTTTGTTATTCCTGGTTTTCTGTGACGATCTGTCAGCGACGGAGTTGCATAATGATTTTTGATCTCTTTTCTTTGTTATTCTTGGTTTTGTGGGACGATCGGTCAGCGGCGGAGTTTCATAATGATTTTAAATCTCTTTTCTTTGTTATTTTAGGTTTTCTGTGATGATCTGTCAGGAGCGGAGTTTCATAAGCATGCACTAGGATTGTAGACATTTTCATGTCTTTTGTTTTTCACCATGTCATTTTGTGCTTTTGTGTGCTTTTGGGAACAGGAAAGCTGAGAGTTGGAAAGAAGAACAGTAATGGCAGCAATTCTGTCAAACAAGGTTGTGCCGGTTGCCTCCGTGGCAGCACCCGTCAAAGCATCATTCTCACAGGCAAGGATGAAGAAATCTGTGAACCTCAGGGGAACAAACTGGAGCAAGGCATTTGGCTTGAAGGGCAGCAGTAGGGGCCGAGTGACAGCAGCATATACAGTGACTCTGAAGATCAAGGATGCAGACGACATAACTTTTGAGATTGATGACCAGACGTATATTCTTGATGCTGCAGAGGAGGCTGGAGCTGACCTGCCTTACTCCTGCCGTGCTGGTGCTTGCTCCACTTGTGCAGGCAAGATAAAATCTGGCACAGTTGACCAGTCTGATGGCTCATTTTTGGACCCAGAGCAGCTCGAGAAAGGGTTTGTGCTCACCTGTGTTGCTTATGCTACCTCTGATTTGGTGATTGAAACCCACAAGGAGGAGGACTTGTCTTAAGGGGGGTAGACAAGATGCAAGACCTGATAGCTCATCTCTAGAGAGTTGTACAGTTTTTGTGAGAAGTCTTGAACTTTGAAATGCCTTTGAGTTGGAACATGCACCACAAATGGAGGGACTTTTATGGTGGTTTGTAAGGACTTTACAGTGAACCCCAGAAATATATGAAGGATTACTTTTGGAGATGGGTCATTGTTTTCAATTCATTTGTTTGTTCATGGATTGTGGATAGGCTTCCTTCATCTTGATCATCTGTGAGTTCCATTGTCTAGATCAAGTCAAGCTTCACTGACTAACAAACTGACATTATGCTTGGGATTGCAGAATGCAATTCAAAGCAACTTGTTGTGAGTTTAGTGAAAGTGGGTTGCTTTGTTTCATTGTCATTTCCATACTATCTGCCTTCCAGGGATTTACTGGTAGACATATGAGGACACAATTGTTTGTGCAGAATCTTTTGAAAGTGAGGAGAGTAAGGTTTTCCAGTTTGTCCAGGAGACACATATCTCTTGTGCATGGATTGAGAGAAAGGACTGTTATGAGACCACCAAAGTTGAAGCCTTACACCTGTGCCCAATTGACCATGAAGGCTTACAACTTCAGGCTCCTACACGATGTTCTCTGTTGGTAAGTGTTTTTGATGCTGTCATACTTGTACCTATGAAGCTCCATTGGGGTTGGCATATATCGTATGTATGTCATCCTGTGAGCTCAAAACTTCTGATAGCTTCTCTTGCAACCTCTTTGGATTTGGCAGTGACCCAAAGTGCAAAAGGTGTAAACATTAACATATTGGAGAAGTGTATGTGCAGGTTTTACCCTGATTTTTACATGTCATGTTCATCCCTCATCATTTGTATGCCTCACTTCAGGTATGGCTAAAGGTGGACTTGTAGTCCCAGAGAGTTATTTGTACCTTAAAATGGTAATTGTATCAGTTGTTCCAAGAACAAATGTTTGATTATTACTATCTATCCATATGCTCTGAGATGATTGAAGTTCTCACTTCTTATGCAGATAATTTGCCTATGAAGATCCAGGGGTCCTCTGAATGTCAGATAGTTGCACCATCCATTCATTTGTTGCTTTCAGCACATTCTACAGATCTTGCATTATGTTGAACTACATCAAAGCAATCTGATAGTTTTTCGATATCATGGTGGTGCCAGATGATTCTTTACACTTCTCCCGACAAGTCTGTCCCAACTGCTGATGTGTGGCATTCAAGTTGATTCCACATCCAAGAGAACCCTCTTGTCTTTTACATAATACACATTGTGAGCCACTAAGCTGTCTCCAGATTGTGCAGATTGCATTTGGACCATCTCAATTTTGCATTATCTGTTGTTTCCTTCATGGATGTGCAACCAGCACCTGATTTGGTGTTCAACATGACAACAAAATTGGCTTGACTTGCCAATTTTGTGGCCGGTGCATGTTGTAATGTTCCCTTTGTAATCTCGAACATTTTAGCGATGTTCCCTGCTTGTAATGGCAAACAGGAGGCTGGAGGCTGGAAAAGTAGATTTTGCCAAGTGCACACCTAGCAAGCTCACCCTAACAAGCTCACCCAAGGTATACTTACATGGCAAAATCTACCAACTAGAGCCTGCTCCTTATTATATAATTGACTATTGTGAGTATCTCAATGACCTAATTGGTTGTCAAATTGCAAGTTACAACCCATAACCTATGAGCTTCATTTTGCCCAGTGACCCACCAGTTAGCACAAGGTATCACCTTGGCCTCTCATTGGCACAATGATATTGTAACCCTTTGTTGTGTGGATGAACTTCTCATAACCATTTCCCTACATGGATGAAAAGGAGCATTTCAATCCGGTTATGTCTGATAACCGACTTCAGCAGCCTAGTCACTGAAAATAATCTCACCATCTTTTGCAGATTGATCGTTTGTGGTTGGTTGCCAACCCATTTGTGCTGGTTATGTTTAATAACCGGCTGGAGTTGTTGCTTGGTTACTGGAAATAGTTTTGTCACCTTGGTGGCTATGTCTCATTAGCTAGAATTCAACCCAAATTTGTTGCAGGTGAGAAAATAGAGAAAGAGCGAGAGAGTGAGTGATCGACCGAGAGACAGTTAAAAAGGACAGAAAGGAGGATCGTAAGTTCCGGTTTGTGTAGCATTTCCAAGAAGTTCTGTGGTGCTGTGTTCCGCGATCTGTCTGCGGCGACTGGGCGTTTTCATCTTTATGGTAGGTTCTCTCACTCTTGTACTCTGCTGTTCCAGCGTTTCGGTTGCAAGTTGTTACCTTGTTTTGAGTGAACTTTTGTCTGTCTGGATTTGGCGTGCACCTTGAATGGATGCCGTAGACCTACGCCATGTAAATCCATGCGATTAGGCGAGTCTCGATGGCCGGGAAGTTCCAAGTGGTGCAGCAGGCCTTTGAGCTATCTGTCCGAATTTTCTTATGTACCTTGCCGCGGTGCCACGTAAACACCCGTGGTAGGAAAAAGATGCGCGTAAATCTCGCGTCCTTGTGACACGAGTTCAAGCGAAGTCAAATGCATCTGGCGGTGGAAGATATCAAGCGTATCGTTGAGATACAACTAAGTAGTCAGAAGTTTTGTGGAATGTCCATGCTTATCAGGTCCGGATACCGCAAACCGTCGCGCTTGCGGCTTGTCACGTTCTTCGCTCCCGGGGTACAAAACTACGTTTGACGCCGAAATGTTACCGTTCATGAAAAAATCGCCATTTTTGTTTCCCCGGCCCCCCCTGAGTCTTGCTGAGAGATCAACGCCGTTGAAGGGAGTAGTTGCTTTGAGATTCGAAATCTTCGTGATTTTCTTCTTGTGAAGGTGTCGAACGGAATTGCCAGGATTTCAGGCACATCGTGGTGCATATCTTCATGCTTTGCATGGGGGAGCAATATGTAAGGGTGCTCTTGTTTAAGGTCTTCCTTCATCATTGCAAACGAGCTTTTCTAATCCTCATAAGCTGCTCAGATGTTGAATTTTGGGATCCACCAACCCTGGGCTCCATACTCATGCAATCTACCAGTAATCTCTAATTATTTCAGTCTGAGAAGTGCATGCTTGTATCCTAGTCTCTTGTAGTGGATTTGGGATTGATACCTATTTGGCACGTTACAGGCTAATTCAGCATCAGGGATGTCTGTAAGTGATGACTGCAAACAGAAGTTTATGGAGATCAAGAGGAAAAAGACATACCGGTACATTATCTTTAAGATTGATGAGAAATTGCAACAAATCACTCTGGAGAAAACAGGGGCTCCTGGTGCAAGCTATGAGGACTTCACAGCTCAACTTCCTGAGAATGATTGCCGATGTGGGATTTATGATTTTGACTTCACCACTGAGGACAACTGCCAGAAGAGCAAAATCTTTTTCATTGCATGGTATGTCATTCATTTGATAAGCCACTCAGTTTTGGGAAGTTGAGTTGGGGAAGCCACTTTTGTTTCTACCAGCAATTCTGGTATTTTAAGTCTGTATGAGTTGGGGATAATTGACATTGTCTCCTTTGCTGTATTTTTGAGTTGTGCATTGTGCCCAAGCTTTCAACTAGAGATTTCACTCTTATATTGCTGAGAGAGAATCTAGGCAGGGAAGTTATCCATTTTATCTCTAGGGTGACTTTCACTCTGAGGTCTTGAGGCAGAAAATATTACCAGCAACTTGCTTTGTTTATTAGTGTTATTAGATGTTTGCATCTTGAACTGTTGTCACATTGATCACCACTTCAGGTCCCCAGACACATCCCGAGTCAAAGCTAAGATGATGTATTCAAGCTCAAAGGATTGCTTCCGGAGGGAATTGGATGGAGTTCATTATGAGCTTCAGGCCACTGATGCCTCTGAGATGGACATGGATGTCATCAGAGACCGTGCAAACTAAGTGCAGAGTATCTGTTCACCTGCAGTTGTGGTCAAATTTAAGTTTGTGCTTCGCACCTTGATTATCCTAAGCTCAGCCGAAGGATCAGGCTGGCAGGGTGCAACATTTTATCATGGGGCACCATGACACCAGAAAGGCTTGGCTCATGGGCAATATTTGATATGCTGTATGTGTCCTATTATGTGGGTTTTGTGCAAGTATTGTCATGCAGAATGACATGCTTTGACCTGCTTTGATAGCCAAAAGAGTAGAGGCTACATGATTATTTTCTGCCCACAGGCTTTTTATGATTGTGAGTAAAGCTTCTAAGGGCAAGACAAAGCTTTACATTTCTCTTGAAATTCTCATTGGTTGCAACATTCTAACTTGGTGTCAAAACAGATTCATATATCAGCTTCTCTGATGCAGTGAGACTAGAAGCAATTTACAAAGTGCCTCTTTTGATGACTTTGAATGTCATTAATTCTCATCCCCTTTTGTCCTCAGTTGGTCTTTGATGCATCCAGTTCCTTACCTGTCCCATTGATGTGGCTACATGCAGCCACCCAACTCTCAAAATACCACCAAATTATTCCACGCAATCAAACCATCTAACACATCCAAAAAGTGCTTATGACTTATGCAAACTCCAAAGGCACAACCTCATCAATGCACCTAAGAACCAAAAAATGCTAAATGGTTGCTAGAACTTGCTACTGTGCCTCTGCCTTACAAAACAATGTGTATGCCTACCCCACCTATGCTTTAACATAATGCTTATGTTACACTTGAATACGGATGCCAGCTTGCTCCATCAACACATCACACTTATGAAATCCATTATTGTTGCAATAGTTATCTGTCATCAGCCATCACTTGGGGTTTGGAGACCCTAATGCTACTACCAGGAAAGGTTGATGGTGCTGAAGAGACTTTCACATGTTGATTAGAGTGGGGTTCATTTCAGTATTTGTGCAGTTGTAAGGGGAAAAGTGGATGTATAGCAAGAAAAGGTTTACATATCTTGGTGTTGAGTTCTCAAATTGCAATTAAAGTGCACATATACAAAACATCATTTGAAGACACTAGCATTGGGTCAAATAGAGTGTTGTGATGTGCAATTTCAGAATACCTAGCCTCAGATGCATGGGAGGAGGAAGTCCTAGGCAGTTGATGTTGGGATCAAATGAACTTTTGGTGGTCTGTGTTATCTAAAGTAGGTGATATGGTTGTCTGTGGTGAGTTTTGGTGGGTGTCCTTGAGCACAACTGGTTGAGTTGAAGCTGACACGGCTGAACAGTATACTTTATGCAACAATTAGTAATCTAACATATGGAAGATTGATTGGAAACGATGAACAGGATACTTGTAGAACAGCTACTATTCTAATATTTGGAAGATTGATCAGAAACAATGTGCGAAGTTTGTGCAGATGATCATCTGAAACAACGATAAGCAACAACACAAATAGTTAGACTATAAATCGCAGACTTATCCAAAAAGTCTGGCTTTTCACAATACTCATAAAAGTCTAGTCTGGATATAGTTTCAGGCAAGAATAATGTGTTCCAGACAGCAGCAACTTTTGACCAGGTAGATAGGTGTCTTGGTTTATAACCTTCTAGATACTGTGTTGCTGCAAATTGTTTTGCAGTTTCTGCTGTCCCAGTAGGTGCAGGAGACAGGTTGACATCTGCTCCATAGGTTTTATGGAATTGTTTAGTTGTGCACAACCAATTAATGATCGCCATTAAAATATGTGGAGGTTACAGGACCCAGGCATACATGGATGCATTTTTTGATGGCAATGTCATTTTTTGACACAATTGCACAGGTATGCCAGCTTTTGCCATACACTGGCAACAGCACATGTAGCTGCTGGCAATGCTGCATTGGCAACTCCCTTGCAGCAACCCTCTGCTGCTCCCAGCACTGTCACCCTCCCTACAGTCCCTATTACACCTGGTAAGTCTCATCTCACCGGGCTTTGGATAGCACCAGAGCAAGCAATCATTTGCAGGATTATCTGTGTGGCCTAATGTGTGCTGAAAGGTCAAAATGAACCAGGATCACAGTTTGCCCTACTGTGGTAATGAGCCCTCCTGAGTCATGAAGTTGTTGCGCCTGCAAGGTTTTCAGCTTTTGCAGAGTTGCTTAAACCTCTGCTCAGTTAAACAATCAACTTAGGGTACAATTGTATGTTCAAGGGGGCTGATGCCTTTTTTCATCTGTATGAGATGAAAATATTTCTTGAGATGAGTCGACTAGTGTCGAAACTTCATTTTTCTGATAATTGGCTCTGCAACCACTGTTGTCACACCCAGCCACCTGTTGTTTCTGCAGAACGAAGCAATCACTAAGGTAGGGCCATTGAAAGAGGAGGTCGTGACTGAAGTCCAAGCAGCCACTGCTGTCAAAGTGGAGGATGGTGGCCAGATTATGAACCAGAGCATGGGCACCATCACCAAAGGGTCTAAGGAGGTTGCTAACCCTTGATCTGCTTGGGTGGGTTATAGAATTATGGTCAAGGCTACTCTGAGGAGGAGGCCATACTTTTCACTGTCCACCTTGTGTGAACTTCACTCCACTCTTTTGTAGTTTCTCAATTTGTAGCATCTTAAGGTCCTGTAGATAAGCTGTTTAGAGGACCATCCCATGCAGCCAGTGACACCTTGCTTTCACCTTTGGAAGTCAGCCATTTGGTCATGCAAAGGAGCAGTAAAATTGAGCAGACAGTGATAATGCTTGACACTGGAGGTTTTGCAGGTGAAACATTTGTTTCTGGTTTTGGTGGATTTGCACAAGAGGACAGCTACACAGCTAGCACATCCCGTGCCGAATTCACAAAGTGGGAAACCAAAACTCCCATTCCACAACTGCACTTCATTGATGTCCAGTTTAGTGTGTGGCTCGTCGAGTTGTGGGGGATTCCCTTGGACCTCTCAGATGCAAGTTTGTAACTAAACCTGCATCTTGCTTAGAATAGAGCTTCCAAGGCAGTTTTTCTGCACTTCACATGATCATAGACTTTTCTTATCTTATGCTTAGGGATTTCTGCAGGGTTAGGCTGAAGATTCTGTCTTTGTACCTGGTGTGATCTATGGAATGTTTGGACAACTAGAAAATCAAAGAGGGAGTGAACTGTAATAATTAAGCATGATGTCCAGTTACATTCTTGCCCATTATTTGTCACCTATTCCCAAAGAGCAGGCATCTTGGTGCTGTGGAAAATTTTCTCTGCAGCTTGGTTGTTACTTAGGTTTGGTTTGCATACTCTAAACCGGTGTTTGTTTTTTTGGGCAAAATTTTGCATGCCTGTGAGAAAAAAAAAACCCTGGCGAAAGGCCTGTAGGAATTTTGGCCACACGACTTGGATGAAATCGCAAAAACATGAGCGTGCAGGATGGGCCTGTCGCTATCTATAAGACGAAGGGTCTAGAATATGTGCTGCCTCCACCAGTTCATGAGAGCCCTTGGATGTTGTGTGCGAGCCAACGAGCTCCTTCGTCTGTGCAGTCGTTTCAAGCAAGTGCCATTGCCGCCTCCAGACATTTCAAGTAGATGCCATCGCCACCTGCACCAGAAAGCAGTGATTTGGAGATCGCCACAAGCATGCACATTAGATTTTGAATGTTAGTACTTGTAGTAGGATGAGTTTATAGTTGTATTAGTGACTTAATGTAGCATCCAAACAAAAAAGGGAATCTAATAAGAGAAAACAAGAGGGCAAGAACAAGATGAAGATGTAGCATGTGTCTCAAGTATGGACTCTGATATTTTGCGCACAAGTCCCATTTCAATTTTCAACTTTGCAGAGATCAATTGTGGGCTGCATTTGTTTGTTGTACTTTGTGGTTGAGTGGCAGGGAGGTGGTTCTTGAATGTTAGAACTTTGGGAATGGCGTTGTGTGCAACCAGCAAATGGTCAGAATTTTCGATCTGATTCAATCTAATGTGCTTTAATGTGATTCAAGGTAAGCATTTCCTACATGCATTTGATCTTCCTAATACTTTATTTGTTGCAACACTAAGCATCTTAGCATGTGTGAGTTTTGATAGTTTGTAGAAGTCCGATCATGTTTGTTAGATCAAGTTTCTTTCTCACAAACTTTCTACTACAACATTTGTGAATAGTAGCTTGAAAGAGAAGCAACTTGTTCAATTGTTTGTTTGCACACGGTGATGGCACCATTGACACCTCCAATAGGGTTTGAATTTCGTCTTTTTTTCTACTATTGACTCTCCTGAATCTTCAAACCCTAGCAACGCATCTAATGCATTTGTACTTGTATCTTTGTCAAATGGGATTGTAAAGAGCTTTGAAATAGTTACAACTCCAAAGAATTTGCCAACACATCTACATTCAACATCGGAGAAAGTTACTTCAAAAGGCTCACTTGAACCTATTTTTGTTGAAACAAATGTTCCAAAAGTTGAAGTTGAGCATGGTCAACCAAAAAAAAGGAAACCTGAATGGGAGTTGAACCCGGGTTTTAGGAACATTGGGTTGCAAAATTCTATTGAACAAAACTGGTTTGTGCGAAGGACGGAAATATGCAAATGGTGAGATGTAAAGTTTGTTCTACTATAGAGGGGAGGGAGAAGCTCTTGGTGCCAAAGCTAGATTCTTTGGTAAAGCATTTTTGGGTGAAAAAATGCACGGTTGCAAAACTTGGTTTTGTTGTTGGCCAGTTTTATTCATGTCTACTAACACACATATGAAGAATGAAAAGTTGGTTGCCACAAGGCATGACACAGTTCTTGCTTAGCTTCATAATGGGGCTAAGGCAAAGAAGAAGAAGTATATTTAATTTGTTGCAATTTGACATCTTTTACAACAAGGAAGACCCATGACTAATTTTGAAGCTTTCAAGTCTTTCAAGTCTTTGTTCTAGTTTCTCAAGTTTGAGAATTGTCCCTGCAAACATTGGTGCGATTTCACAAGCTAGAATATGGCAAAGGCAATGCATGATGTTGTTTTCCATGCCACAAAGGATGTTGTATAGAAATCAAAATATCTTTCGATGAATTATGATGAACTCACCACCATTGATAATCAAATTTGGTTATCTATTCATGTTTATGTGACGGAAGAATAAAAGAAACTCCCCATCTTGTTGAACCTACAAGGGTGGTTGATGGATCTACTATTAATAATTTGACCTCTTTGATAATCCAAAGTCTTGTTGAGCATGGGGGGTTAAGTGAAGGTGACATTGCTAAGAAACTGATTTACTTTGGTTTAGATGGGGTTACAATTTTTCATGGTGTTAAAAGTGGTGTTACCACTCAACTCGTGCATAAACATGCTCCATTTGTGAACAGTGTCCATTACATGCCTTGTCACACCAACTTGGTTGTTCAAAGCTTGAACAAGTTGAGTTTGGTTTCTAAAATTGAATCTATGTTTGCTTCCATCTACAATTATTTTGATCATAGTCTTAAGAGGCATGTTGAGGGGTTTTTGGAAAGCAAAGGTAACAAAATCTTGAAGAACATAAAAACCTGTTGGATTTCTATGTTGTCACCTTCCAAGTGGGTCTTAGCTAAATATAAGGCTCTAATTGTAGAGATGGCTATTTATAGTCCCACCATCGATGTTGCAAAAAAAAAATTATGAGCTCTTTTGTGATGTGGAAACACTTTTAGGACTTGCATGTGTGTTGCCTTTGCTAGAGTCAATGTAAGGCTGGTCCAAGTTAATTTGCATAAGCATGAAACACTTTCATTTATGACTTCATTATTGTTATTAAGCTTTGTGAATCCAACCTTCAAACAATGTATTGTGAACTTGGGAAGAGGTTTTTATCTCAACATTTCACCATTTTCCATGATCTTGTTGAACATGCCCATGATCATTTACCTTTGATTTGGTGGATAGAGCATGTATCTTGCATTCAATATGCTGGATTTGATTTTTTTGGAAGCACATACATGTTGCATACCATAGATGCAACCATATGGATTACAAGTATGGTGAATAAGGAGGCTTGGTCTCAATGTGTAGAAGTTGTGAAGCAACAATGTGCCAAAGTTGTTGCAAGTTTACTTTTAAAATTGAAGAAACATTTTCCTGCACAAAAGTTGTTGACTATTACTAGGGTAATTTACCCTTAATATTGGTTTTTTCCAAAGTTGAAACAACATTTCTAGATCATATGGCCATTTTTGCAAATGCATTTTGGGCACCAAAAGCCCATTAGTAATTCAAGAATGTTTGTTGGGCCATCGATCAACCCTGTTCTACTTGACTAGCAATCTTCATGTTTCAAGTTTACGATGCAAAATCATGCTCAAACTGCCATGTTGCCTCCCCATGATTATAACCCCACAATGAGATTGTGAGTAAAACTTGGAACTAGTGGGATTTTAAACCACCAACTATATGAGTGGTTTTAAATGGCCAAAATTTGCATGGTCATGGTCTTTGGGCAACATGGAAGATGAATGGACCTTCTCCAACCTTTCCTTCATGAAATCAAAGCTTCGAAACCATTTGACTATGCACTTGAATCTTGTTGTGTAGATGTATGCACACAACTTTTACTCATTGGAAACCTTCCCATATGACATAGCAATACACACTTGGAATGATGACCATTAGCATTATGTAGTGGCGGTTTAAATATTTTTTTAGTTTGCCATGTGATCTCATCTTACCATTGGTTTTATAAGCAATTGATTTTATGCTTTATATGGCTTTTGAATGCGGTTTCAACTTGTTGGTTTTATGTTAACATTGTATCTAGCTATTGAAGAAATTTAGAATGCTTATGAAAGCCTTTTTTTGCAAGATTTGGCCTTATGTTGCACATTATATGTTTTTATGTGTCCATGGGAGTTTCAACTGACTCTAGTTGTCAATGGTGGTGATGTGGAATCACACTCATAGTAACTTTTCTTCTTCTTTATGCAAGTTTTTTTTTTCCTATGAAAGCTTACATTGTTCCTTAGGGCAATTGTCTGGGATTAGCACTTAGTCTTCTTTTCCTTAGGGAGGTTGCTTCTTAAGGGCAACTTTAAAATTTTATTTAAATGTTTTATGTTTTTTATCATCCATTTCATTTGGTGGAAAAACAATTGGGAAAAGGATTGAACCCTAGACCTTTGAGTTGAAAGAAGGATTTAAATCATTGCATCACATTATTATTTTTTGAAATTATTGTGTAAAAAAGATATTTATACCCTTAATCATTGTGCAGGTACAACAAAAAAAAGTCTAATTTTTTTTCATGTTGGGCATTGTAATGTAATTGTCTTGAACCCAATGCCACATTTAATTCAGTATCATTGTATAATGTCTACTATTAGCAAAGTAGGACCCATGTTAGCAATAGGTAGGACCCAAGCACATCTCTTCACACCTCTTCAAATTGTTTGTAACCACAAAACTTATCATGTTAAAATGTTTGACATCTCATATTTGACATCATGCCACATCCAATAGCCTCATAAACTAAAGTGTGAAAAAAACTGTCACCGCATGAACACATAACACTCTTTGAGTGCTTGCCACAAGGTTATGAACATGGACTTGTTAACATAGCCACTTTGAGAAAGACAATTTTTTTTTGAGTAGCCAATTGGAGCTCAAGTGTTTAAAAAAATTTGCCACTTGACACCCCACTATGGGTAGATGGTAGCCAAAACTCCTCACCTGGACAAAATGAAAAAAAAAACACTGCCCTAAATCCTAAACCCTACTCACAAACAAGAAGAGAAGAATATTTTCCCTGAAACTCTTTAATGATCCAGAGAGTAATCTAGGGTTACTTATTTGTTGATAACAATCATTTGAATAATGGGTACACTATGAAACAAGGTGCATACTTACCATGCACATCATCATTCTGCACTATTTGGCTAACGAATTTGGATTGTGTATTTGTCAACTGGCATAAGAACAATAGGAGGGGAAAAAATGCTCAATGAAAATTGGATTGAACAATTTGTCGCCCAGAACAAATCCAGTGTGACTCATATAATGTGCCAAATTTGCCAGATTTTGAGGTTTTTTTTTCCCCCTGAAATTGCCATATTTGGACAGACAATAGGTTCTGGTGGGTCACCAAAATATAGCAGGATTAATATTTCTAGCTTCCTCTTTGACCTACCAGGGTATCAAAGAGGGTATCATTAGATCATGTTTAAATGAAGGTTGTTAGTGTCATTGAACATGGTTCAAAAATAGCTATAAGACATTGGGCTTGGATGCCCAATGTTAAGCCAAATCTTGATTAATATGATTCTTTGAATTTCAATGATGTTGAGAAATTTGAGAAATTTTCTTTTTTTAAATAGTTTTTCATCAAAACCAACATCGAACTATGTAGCAGGGGATTTTGTGCCTCCTATAAGCATATAGTCCATGTTGAGTTTGTGACAAGACCCAATTTCAGTTTGGTTTCAAACCTTCTTAAATTTCTCTTGTATTTGATTTTGTGTAGGTGAATTGTTTGAAGATGTTACATTAATGAAAAGTTTTTGCAACTTCAACCCAATTGCAAAATTCTAAATAGTGTAATCTCAGTGTTAAGAATTTCCACTACAGATGGCACCAAAGGCCTGTCACCTATAACCACTCAATGAGTGGAAGATGTCTTAACAAAATGTTAAGAAACAAGTTTCAAGGTGCCAACTAGCCAACAATGACAAGTAACACCACATCAATGGTATGTATGGAAGCCTATGTGTGATTACCAATCATATCATGCATATTTAATTGCTAGTTTGTATGCCATGGGTGCACCATTGTTTGCTTGTAGAGCATTCTATTAAGGGAACTCTAGTAAGTCTAATGCACTTGGGACTTCTGAATTGCAAACAAAGAACTCGGTATGGATTTTCATCCGATCAAATTATGCAATTGAAATACAATGGCTAATCTATGAAGCAAGCTTGCATACAATTGAGAGATGTGTGATTATCTCACCTTCATAGATAGTCTTTTTATATCTCCATAAAAGAATTCTTCATATGAAGAATGGTGTCTTAAAACAGCAGACTAAAGGCTAGCACAATAATGGCACCTTGTGAGGAAGGTTTAAGATCTCGTGGGCCTTCCAGGCAAGACATTATACTCTCACCCCCAGCCCCACCCTCTTCAAACTTCACAGGGTCAAAGGAACCACTTGAGTGGTTCTGCACTGTTGCATTGCATGTTCTGCAAAGATGAACAAAAGCATGGTGTGCCATCACACTGCTGCAGGACAAGCTAATTACCAGTAGCCTAATTCCAGGTACCATACTGCAGCAGGTTTGTTTTTTCTCAATAAAACTCCACCAACATCTGTCCAACAACCTCCGCAGAACCATGCAGGCAACACACAGGGCATCAATCACTCTAAACCCAATGAAGCTTGATGAGGGTATTTAGTGGTCCTACATCTTCTGGTCCATAAGATGCTAAATAAGATATAGTTTCTGTCCTGCTTCTTCCAGTCTTTTGGATTTCCCATCTTTTGTTATCAAAAGGATAGGAAGCTTATCCAAACTCTCAAACCAGGAGATCCCCATGTTTTGGGGCCCATGCACACAGGGATTTGTCTACCTACCACTTTGTCCCAGGCTCCTCATTACAAAAACATTTCCTAAGGCCTTATTCTACACATAATCACTGACCACCTTGTGAAGTTCACCTAGGGTTTTTGCAGGGTGCTGTCAGTCCTTGGATCAATAGGACAATTCTGAGTTGTTACAATCCAAAGATTCCCTGCAACAAACCGACCAAAGATACCATCATACAAACTAAAACATGTTGTGGTGGAGTGCTGTGCATCCCCTCACTTATTGAAGATATCAGCAAAAAAAATCCATGTATGAGGCTACCAAATCTAATTTTTAATCTTAGAATTGCAAATTTGCAGGTGCCAGTCAAATTCAGAACAGAGCCACCACCACACCAAGGACATATCTAAGATAGAAGGGCTCTCTCCTCATCTTGTAATCATATCCGTTCTCCTGCAGCATCTTCAAAGACATCTTCATGGAGTGAGAAATGATTAAGCTTCTGATTGGCACCCAACCAGCAAAAAGGACATAGATAGTTTCCTTTGTATTATGAAATCATCTCCAAATACCATGCCTTCAAAGCCCACCAGCTACTCTCTATGCCAGTCCATTCAAAATCTGATAATTGAATGCACTTCCATCCAATAATTGAAGATGAACTTTGAACATTTGCAATGGTGCACCAAACCACAACAGTACATTAAACGAGCAAAAATATAGCACACAACTTGTAAAACCAGCTCAATCCCATAGTAAATTATTGCTAATTCAGCACTTAAGAATCAAGTTAGCAATGTAATGCATCTGCAGTTGATGCTGCTAAGTCTCAGAAATATTGATAGGTCATAAGGAGGGAGGGGCATCAACTGCACACTTGATCTGCCTTCCCCCTTGATCATGTCCCATAACAAGCTCAACTGACTACTGGATATGGTCTCAGCAATCCCACACCTCATCTATATCCAGTAGCTGGCATGCTCTACCCAATTACCTAGTCCACACCTTTTCACTTTCAAATGCAGAAAACCATAGATACTACTTTTGAGGACAAAAAAGATCAAGCAATTCTGATTAATTCCAATGGCAAATGGAGGCCCATATCATGGCCACCATTTGGCAAAGCCACTGAGTGTGTCCCAGCACAGCAGGCTGTGACACACCAGTGGATCTGTTTAATGGAAGTTAGGGTTAAGTAAATCAAACAACTCTGTTCATATCAAGTAAGCCATACATGATTAGAAATTTACCTAAAGACATTCAGCCTTCAGCTCAAGCAGAAGGGACTGCATGCCATCTATCCCACAAACTAACTTCCATATCCTGCACTATAAGCAATTCAATATAAGCAATTCAAGGGTTCAGCACCTATAGTTCTCAAAGCTCTAGTAGTAGTAACATGAGTGGGATCTCAAATGTGTACTAGATAATCAATCCTAGGCAGCTGTCTTTTCCCATTTGAGGGGCTTAACAACCTCCCATGTGAAATCTGGGTCACTGCGGCCAAAATGCCCATAAGCAGCAGTCTTCTGGAACCTCTTGTTGCCACCTCGCTTGAGATCCAGGTTAATGGACATCATACCTGGCCTGAAGTCAAAGGTCTCCTTAATGATCTTCAGAATTTCAGCATCAGGGATCTTCCCTGTGCCATAAGTATCAACGAAAACAGACAGAGGCTCTGGCACACCTATGGCATAAGAGACTTGGACAATGCAGCGCCTTGCAAGCCCTGCAGCCACAACACTCTTAGCCGCCTGTCTCACGATGTAGGCACCGCTACGATCCACCTTAGTGGGATCCTTGCCGGAGAAAGCACCACCGCCATGGGCGCCCCATCCTCCGTAGGTGTCAATGATGATCTTCCTTCCGGTGAGACCGGCATCTCCGTGAGGGCCACCGATCACAAACCTTCCTGAAGGGTTCAAGTGGAAGATGGTATTCTCATCAAGATACTTCTCAGGGATCACTGGTTTGATGACATGCTCACGCAAATCAGCCGCTATCTCGTCGTTGGTAACGGTCTCATCGTGCTGAGTGGAGATCAGAACGGTGTGCACTCTCAATGGCACCATGGCACCACCTTCGTTCCTGTACTCGATCGTCACCTGTGTCTTTCCGTCGGGTCTCAACCAGCCGCACGTCCCATTCTTCCTTACCTCTGTCAGCTTAGCTCCAAGCTTCGTTGCCAAGACGTGAGTCAAAGGCATCAACTCCTCGGTCTCGTCCGTCGCGTACCCGAACATGTGTCCCTGGTCACCGGCACCGATGTCCTCGGGTCTCTTGGTGAGATGGCCGTGGACACCCTGTGCAATGTCGGGGCTTTGCGCCTCTATGTTCATGAGAACTTTGCAGTTGTCGGCATCGAGGCCAACGGCATCTGAGACGAAGCCGATCTCCCGGCAAGTGTCCCTCACGATTTTCTCGTAATCGACCTTGGCCTTGGTTGTGATCTCACCAAAGACCATGACCATGTTGGTCTTGGTGCAAGTCTCGCAGGCCACCTTGCTGTCCGGGTCTTGCTCAAGGCAGGCATCTAGAACTGCGTCGGAGACCTGATCGCAAAGCTTGTCGGGGTGTCCCTCGTTCACAGACTCGGAGGTAAACAGAAAGGTCTCCATCTACACCCCGAATGAAACACAGAAATCAGAAAATGGCCAAAAAATAAATCAGACGATAAAAAAAGCATTCCGCTCCAGTCTACTGCAATGCCTGTCAACGGCAGGCAGAACCTGGAAAACTACAGCTCACTTGACCTTATTTGTCAGAGACACCAAATTCGCTACCACATCAACCCTCAACCGCCACATTAGGGCATATAATCCACTTCTTTTCCTTACTGAAATCGAACAAAATGCAGGGGAAACAAGACTAAACTTCCAACATTCATCGCACAAACAAGCCTCTACAACGGTACGACCGAGAATCCTCATTAGAGCGGCGGTAGGGCATAAAATTTCCATGAATCAATAGGGCAAACAAAGACTACAGCAAACAACCAGGCTATGCCATCTGAAGCCACAACAACGCGAGGGAAGAACAAAGCCATCTCTTGAACCCGAAGGAAACAGGAGAACATAGTGAGACCAAACCGAAGAGAAACATAAGAAGAAGTAAAACGAGCGCCTAAGATTCAATTCTTGTTGGTAAGGGCAAAAATGAAGAAAAAAATTCGTAACTCACCTTGAAACCTCTGCAACAATTCAAGAATCCTCCGAGCGGTACAGAGGGACGCCTGAAGAAAGCGAGGAGTTCTAAGAAAGCAGCGAAGGAGGAGTGAGCGAGAGGAGATGGGGATTCAAGGAAAGCAACGGAAGGATATAACAACAGAAAGAAGAAGCTCCTGGCCCTGTTCCACAACGGCGGCGATGTTTCCGAGACCTTCGAGATGAAATCGGGAGCGTCCAGTCGATTAGACGGTGTAGATTCAGATCACTCTTTGGCCCTGCCTGTTGTCCCCATCCCACCAACTTCTTTGACAACTGTAAAAACCGTTACCGGCAATCGCCGGTGGCTGGCTCCTTCTAGAGCAATGGAGTTACGCCAGAGTGAACCAGGACCCACCACTGCACCATCCATCCAGTGGCTACCCTTTACGACTCAGTTGTGTGGATGGATGAACTCCAGCTGAGTTAGTTTATCTGGTTTTACATTGGTAACACATTCTCTAATAAAAGGAGATCGTATTTCTAGGTAGATAGGTAGGAAAATTAGTGCCTATTAGGTAAGCAGATAGTTTATATGTTTTTGCATAGGTAATGGAAGGTTTTACTACCTACCAAGTGGGTTGCCAGTAGGTAGGGAGGAAGCGGGTTGTCAGTTGTTAGCAGTGGTTTTTTTTCTTTTTTTTTGATATTGATTTTTTTGCATAATGTAAGAAAAAAAGAGGGAAAATAGTCAAATTTACACTAAGAAAAAAATAATTCCCAATTTCTTTGC
>Ga0116231_10003139_pt1 | contig 34518 bp, 22 predicted proteins | sample S1TSphgellanicum_2_FD_89695 | JGI IMG/M metagenome (GOLD analysis project Ga0116231, IMG submission 89695) | Host-associated microbial communities from peat moss isolated from Minnesota, USA - S1T2_Fd - Sphagnum magellanicum MG | ecosystem: Host-associated > Plants > Peat moss > Unclassified...
AAAAAAAAAAAAAAAAATAAAAAAAAAAAAAAAAATATATAAATATATATATATATATATATATATATATATATATATATATATATATATATATATATATATATATAAAACCTTTGAATTATGATAACCGACTTGTGAGAACCACCATTGAAAATCAAAATTCAAAATTGTGTGAGACCCACCAACCGTGAAAATCATTTAACCATATTTTTAAAAAAATTTTAAAAACCGAGGTGGTTTTCCCAAATGGGAAATTTTTAATTAAAAAATTTGAGGTGATTATTAGAGCATGCCCCAAAAACCGAAACAACATTAATAACTATAATTTGTAAATATGGTGATTTAATAAATAAATTTCCACATAAAAAAAATTAGTTGTTTGATAGTTGCACAATAGTCCTAAATGTGTTTCATATACGATAATTTATGCACATTGTATTCATGCATGTAGTCAACTATGTTTGATTTTTTGAAGAGTTGCATTATAAATATAATGTGCAACTAAGTTAGGAATATAAAAAACAAGCTACACATTGAACAACTTTTTTGCAATTAGTGTACAATTTTCATACATGCAATTACCCCATGTGTCCACATTCCCGCCATCCATGAGGTACAAGCTTTGTAATTGATTTTCAATTATGACGTATGTTCATGGAACTAGTTGATCATTAAGTGGCCATTATTGTATTATTGGTTGGCCACTATTGTGCCATAACTATGACACTATGTGGCCATTTGGATGCCACTAGTTACATATGTGCCACTATGGGGCCGCAATATTGGCATTGTTGTACAACTGGATGGCCATTCATTACAATGCCACTATTTGGCTACTAATAAAGTACTACCGATTCACTATCCATGTAAAGTGTGAATTTGCAAACCCCAAATTGGATCCCAATGTTACATAAACTATATTTTAAATGTTTATATTGGAGGCACATCAAAATATTCAAACTTATAAACCTAAATTTTTTAAAGGTTACATGAGCAAGTGTGGAATTGATAATAGCTAATTCTTTTGCAATAACTCCTTGGCATTCACAAAGGTTGCATCTTGTGGCATATATTTAAAGTTTTAACAAAGTTGAAGAAAATGTTCATATTAATCCTTGAACTAAATATTATTTTTAAGTTCAATATATCAAACCATATTTCTTAACTACTTTTCATTTATGCTACAAGGAACATTTGCACTCTACTTTACCATGCTTTCACCTTGCGCTACTTTAGCACTTTCTTACAAAACATGCTCTATTCTTTTCTTCATACTTCTTGTCAACATTGTTGGCATAATGTAAATGATTAGAAAAAGTTGTAAACTACTTATTATTTTGGTTTTTATTTTTAATTTTCAAAAACAAAAAAAGATCCTTGATTTTTTGGTAGAGTCAAATATCTTTAACCAATATTTGTCCAAAAAATAATAACAATAAACCAAAAATTATGGATTCAATATTTCCGTATGGAGACCAAATGTTAAGGACACCCGATGAACTACTGGGTTTTGAAAGGAATAAAATAAGGGAGCAAAAGATAGAATCTTTTTACCTTCCTTGGATAAACAAAAAGTTGAAACACAAAAGGCTTGTCAAAACTTAATAGCATAGATTTATAAACTTTATACAAAAACAAATATGAAGCAAATATAAGTAAGAAGACCTTGCATACAAAAGATAGAATATTCACAACATATATAAATAAATAAAATTAATATAATTTTTATGTAAAAAAAATGACAAAAGAGTTAATTTACTCCAAAATATTCCCCTATATAGTCTTCAAAGGTATAAAACATTAACTACGTTCAAGAAGGATACTCAAAAATGGTGGAATTAATTAATTTGACCCCAAAAAAATCTTTCCTAAAATTACTTAGTTTAATCTAATAAGTAAACCGGTTTTAATAAATCAAAATCGGTAACATCTTTTGGTAAGTTAAATCTGGTAACCGATTTTGATATAAAAAACTAGTAACAAGTTTTAGTAAAATTATACCTTCAACATAGAATTGTCATGATCTCTTATCTCATTAATTGTTTGAATTTATAATCCACAAAGGGACAATTCTTGGACTCATGACCAACTTGTTGACAATATGCACATGTTGCAATTTCAACATTGGGACGTACACCTAAAGTTGGTGTGCTTCGTTGAACTAGTGGTCATTCGATTGTCCCCATAGGTACAACCAGCCAAACATGATGGGTTAGTGGTTGTGTTGTCAAACATCAATAGGTATTGTGATTATTTCTACCTTTCTACATGTGGTTGAAAATTAAATTGACATGAAGATTTCCATTCTAAATTATGTTGTGTTTCCAACTACTTTAAAAGTTGGTTGCATTCCAATTGTGAATCTTTTGTGGTTAAATTCAAAGCGAAAATTGGTTCATAGTATCTAGCAACAAGTGTTGATTGTGATGGTATAATAACAACAAGAATACAATTTCTAGGAGTTGTAGCTTGCCACCTTTGGCTTGGAAAAATTATTTCATCAATATTTCAAATAGGTGCAATTTGATTTCCACCCAATTGTGCATTTAGCCTTGACTACAGACAAATGATGGGTGTCAAAAAGTGACCAATTGAAGGTACTTGTGGTTCCTTTCCATTCTTCCTATTCTGTTAGTATATGTTAAAATGATATCTTTGTTGTCACCTACTATTGGGATTCAATGTTGCGAACATCAACATGTTGAATTCCTTCAGTTTGGGAACTTGGTTGTTTTTGTGATAGTACTATTTAGGCATAGGTTGTTGTGGTGCAACCATTTTTAGTTGCCTTCTAAAGCCTTTTATAACTATTTTCAACATATCTAAGACATGTACAAATATTAATTCCTTAAATCTTCTTGATTAACACGTTATTTAGTATAAATAAATAATTAGATTTCCTTAAAAATAACACAAAAATCATAAAGTTTCTAATAATAACTAATATTTCATTGACTATAACTATGTCAAGATATCAACAAGATCCTAAATTTTTTGCTTCAATAGTATAAAATGAAAACAAAAAATTTTATGATTTTCTTCTATAACCAAAGATTATAAGCATGAATGTTTACAATTCCAATCCACTGCATGGTCACCAAATGTTTATGGGTTTTTCTATATGCCCATCAAATTAAATTTCTAATTTTAGTTAACAAGTTCAAGAAAAATGGCAACAAGTACGTAAAAAACAAAATCTATTCATAATTCTAACAAAATGTTTTCAAATTGCGATCAAGAAACAAAACAAAAATAAAATGTTTTATTATCCATTACAAGTTTGAGAAAGAAAATATGAAAACCAAAATCAATCCCCCTATTAAAATATTTGAATGTTATCTTATACTAAATATTTTCCAATAATAACTAGCCAATATAAACATTATGTATATTCAAAAATAAAATCTAAACTAAAACTACCCACATGTTTTATCATTATTGGTTTTCTCCATCACCACTACTGGTTAGAACATTGTACTAGTTCAACATACTACCAAGTCTAGTTCACTACATTGGTTTGACAAATAAATATGTTACAATCAAAATTTTGGGGTCACATCTACTTACCTACCCATTAATTTTACAAATAATAATCCAAAAAATGATTTAAATTTAAGTATAAATTTCACCCAATCAAATGGTCTATTATTTATTAGTGAAATAGTTAGTCATTTTATTAATCAAAATGACAAGGTCCAAATTGACTACCCAATCACATTAGTAGATCATTCATTTTTCTAAACTATTGGAGTTGCATTATAGTTTATGATATCTTAACAAATCAATCAAAATGTGCATGTAGCTTTAGAAACTATGAGAACTAGCTCACAACTTTGTGTTCTTTGATAAATAGGTATTGAAAATTTGTAAGGAAAAATCTTTTACCAATTATAAGTTGACACCGATGGTAGAAATTAATAATATTCAAATACAAGTACATTAGTTTTAGGTTGTTAGCAACCTACTTGCATGATTTGGGTGTGAAGGATCTTGGAAAGACATAATGGGCCTTTGTTGCCTCTTTAAAAATGCATTGGGGTTTTTGTGTCTACCCAAAATTCTAAACATATCATTTGACACTATGACAACCCACTAATCTCATCAATACCATTTTTCCATATCAACACGACCAATATGGAAGTTACATAGAAAATTTTAATCAACATGGATTTTAACTTATTGACCATACGTAAATGCAATAGGATTTAAGTTTATATGCAACCATCATCTACATTTTGAGACCAATGATGACTACCAATTGTATTAAAAAAAGAAAACATATTATTGCCAAGTTTGGTGGCAACAACAATACAACTTCAAAATGTTGATGATGTGATCAAACTTCTTGGTGATCCCATTTTTATGACATTGTCTTCAAAGATATCAATGGGTGCAAACAAGTTAATACGGGTCATTTTAAGTGTAACAAATGGTTTGTGTTTCACATTTTGGGTTGAAAATTAATTTCAATGTGGAAAGTGGTTAATTGTTTTACACAAATATGTTATTAATATAGTATGAAAGCATGTTGTTTGAATTGGAATGAATATAATGATGTTAGAATATTTTAAAACACTTATTCAACATTGTAAAACATGTTTTTCAACATTGTACAAGGATTTTTATTTTTGAGGAATTTTTTTAATGTGACGTGTTTTCGAGGAGGCTTTCTAGATGTATATTTATGTAATAGTATAATTTACCATTTTTGAAAATCAAAATAAAATTTTAATGATTTTTTTTCCAAAATATTCCAAAAAAACATACAATAGTGGGGGTGGCACCTATTAATTTGTTTACACTTGAATGTAATCCCATCACTATTGCATAACAAACACATTAAATGAAATGTAAAAAAAATTGAATTTTCTAACATGCTAGAAGAAAATTGATTTTATCTTAAATTGAAACCTAATAACCATGTTTCATAACCCTTGAAAAAATTTTCACTTTATGATTTTGACTTTTGATAGTTTTCTTGATTTGTCAAAGCTAGGACATTTTGATCATAGTACGACATATATTTGAAAAATCATTAAACAAACAAACTTTTTTAACCTGCATCTTCGACCTCAATTTTCAAATTGAAATATTGAATGTTTAGGAAAGGCTCCCAATAACGAACACAAATATGAATCAACAAGATGAAACTCCAATTATTTGATGATTACAACATTCCTAGAAACTAATATATCCTAGCAATCTCTTTCAAGTCATCTACTACTTCGCAATTTGGCTTGAATAGTCTTCAAACATCATGAATCCCTTGGGCACAGCACATGGTGACACAATCATTATAACTTTTCATTCATGTTCAAAAATGTCTACTTCATCTAGACATTTCCCTAAACACATGTTTGGAGGTTGATTGTAATCTATCCAAACTAATAACTTAAAATCAACAATCAATTTTTTAAAACAAATTTATCCAATCATATGTGAAAGTAAATAATAGAGACAATTTTTTACCATAGTTTTCATTAAATTATAACAATATGTTATCATAAATTGGCACATTCTAGTTGCGTACATCTCATTCTCATCATATGTATGATGGTGAATAGACCTTCTTTATCCTAACATACAAAGCTATGTAAATCAAACTTTTTATGAAGTGAATTGGCCATGAAATCCATTGTTGCTTCAATGATTATAATTAGATCACCAAAGGATTTATAATTCCCAATAAGGAAGGAAGGATTTGCGCCCAAGTGATGAAATGAAAGAGATACACTAACAACAATTTCACATACAAGTCACATGAAGATCCATAACAAAGAACCTTTTTTTTGGGTTCAATAAGCTTTCTTTTCTCACCCCATGAATGAAAAAGAAGACAATAAAAAAACACCAAGAATTTCTTGTCTTATTTTTGAGTTAACTTGTCATACAACACCGTCCCTCCTACCCTATTCACAAATCATTGTTTGTTGGTATGCAACAACAACATGAATAACAACATGAAACATCTTTTCAAGCCCCTTAAACTTAAAATCTAGGCAATAGAGCTTGTAACCCCAAAAATCCTTTCAATCACCTTAAACCTCGAACCTAAAAATCAAGCAATGAATCTCAAAATGCAAAACAAAAACTTCTAAAATTTGAGGGGATGGGGCACAAAATTTTGATGAAAAAACCAAATACACACATCAATTATAATCCTCTATGCAATTGACAAAAAAAGCCCAACACCCAAAATGCCCACTTGTGGTCAAACATCATTGCCATTTGTCTCAACACTCCAAACCCTAACCCTAATACCCCTTCATTTTGACAATGTGCATATGAGGGGAAAAGTACTAACACCTACATGCCCACATATGGTGCTTGGTGTTTTTTTGGGGGCAAATTTTTACCACATGGTGACCAAAAAAATCCAATGGGATTCATATAAGGGATTTTGTGAAATGAATATGCCAAAGTTGCAAAATTTCAAGGAAGGATTTTATCCCCTGAAATTTGTTGTATTTAGACAATATTTTTGAGCAGTCATTGAAATATAACATGATTAAAAAAATTCAGTTCCTTGCTGACCTACAGCAAAATTTGACTAGTTCCTCATGATTATCAATGTAACTACATTTTAAAATTGAGGGGAAAAAAAATCCCCTCATAGGTGGTAGTGCACCATTGCTGTTTGCATCAACACCCTAAACCCTAATCATAATACTCTTCATGTTTCACCTGATACCTAACCCTAATATCACTTCAGGCAAATTTGACCTTCATTTTAGGAAAACCCACATCCTACACGTTGACGAATTTGGCCAGAAAAGTTGTCATGAAGAGTGGATGGTTCATTCATTGTATTGGGTCTGTGGGTTTTCAATCCTAGTGTATCCTTTAAAAGAAGTTTCCCTTGAAGTCAATTCTTCATGTGTTATTTTTATTTATTTTTTAAAAACAAAAAACCGTTTTCCATTGGAGTCAACAAAACCCATTGTTGAAAACTTATCAATAATCTAGTGACCTAGTCAGAAGGTCAGGTCCATGCATGTGTGCTCGTCTGATCGTATCGTGGAGATCATGGCTGCAATTAATAAATAAGCCTGGGGAGATAAGTTAAAAGATGTACATTGGAGTGGGGATTCGATTTCCCAACTCCCCAACCACAGTCTCAACCAGCTGACCAACATAATGCCTCAATTGTGTTGTTTATGAATGAGGTTTTGGAGACAGGGGTTGCAAAAGGAGTTTGGGGGATGGCCAAGAAAGGTAACAGCTGGAAAGGAAAGACCTCATACAATATAGGTGTAGTGCTTGTATGCACTATACACACTTGTTGTACAATAGTAGAAAAACAAATTTGCCCCCTGCTAAGTTTGATAACCTACTTGGTTTTGCAATGAAATAGTTAATAGTGAGTGGGTAGAGTAGGCTTACCTATAGGTTGGGTGCAAATTAGGGTTTGGATAGAAGTGAATGATGACTGATGTTGAAAACAAAAACTTTGTGTCTGAACTACTGGTGGCATGACTAGTGGGGGACCCAATCCGATTGATTGTTGGGGTTTTTCTTTTGGGGGCGGGGATACCAAATCCAAAAATACAAGTAGTTATATTGTATGCAAGAAGAACATGGGGTTTGGCCTTGTTTGTGACAGGAATAATAAAAGAGAGGATTGGTAGATGAGTGAGGGGGATGATCTGCCGACCAACTAATGAAGCATGATTGATGACTCGGTATGCACAAGTGTTGTGTGGCATATGTCTAGAGGAAGGCTCTCGTAAGAAGAAAAAATGGGTGTTTGTCCCTCACCCACACACCTTTGTTGTATGCCATGCCACTCAAGGGGGCTCTTCTTATAAAATATAGGGTTGTTTGTCCCCCCCAACCTAACCTTGTTGTGTGACATGTGCCCCAAAGGCGCTCTCATAATAAACTTTGGACACTCGTGATAAAATGTAATGTTGTTTGTCCCCAACCATCCTTATTGTGTGGAATGTGCCATGAGGTGCTTGCAAAATACTATAGAGGCAAGTTTGTTCCACTGTGCACACCCCCTTCTGTTGAGAAGAAGAGAATGATCCAAAGTCAGAAGACAAAAGGGTGTGGGAGTGTGTGTCATCATCCTTCTTCATCCTCTCTATCGGACATGGCTCTCTACTTTTGATGGCGGCTGAACAGTTTGAAAGAGTATCATGACAACTTTTTTGTCTTGGAAAGGAGGAGTAACATAGTTCCTTGTTTTGTTCTTCCGGATTTCAATAAAAAGGTTTCCAAAACTTGCTGAAAAAGTAAGTTCCTTCTTTTGAATTCCAAAAAAATAATTAATTAGTCTTGACCTTTTGTATTCACCAAAGAACTTAGAAAGTTGTGCCATGACTCATAGACTTCTCATCCATTTGATGTGCTCTATGCCCCCTCCTGTCCCCACTCATAACTTAAATCAACACAATTTTGGGTTATACAACTCAAATGAGGCCATGATTCAGGCTGCGATGCCTTTGAAATCTCATCAAAAGACCCAGTGGTCACTGTTCAGTAGTTATACAAAAGAAGGAACTTGATTGCCTTTTTGTAACAACATCGTTCCCACAGTCAGTTGGGCATGAATGACATAATATTATTTCCTTGGAGTTTCCCATATTTGCCAGTTACCTAGTTCATTGTGCAGACCAAACCTTTTGCTGTGACCAAGTAGCTAAATATAGGAGTTTCCCAACTTTGCCAGTTGGTTAGTTGGGAGGATGGTCATGTGGGCCAAAACATTTGCTCAAAATACCCTGGTGGCTAACTAAAGGAGTTTCCCAACTCTGCCAGTTGGTTGGTTGGTCATGTCCTTTTGGGCCAAAACATATACTGAAAAATCCTAGTTGCTAACTAGAAGGGTTTCCCAACTTTGCCAGTTGGTTGATGGGTCAGGTGTCAGGTCCTTTTGGGCCCAAACATATCCTGAAAAACCCTAGTAGCTGACTAGAAGAGTTTCCCAATTTTGCCAGTGGTTGGTGGGTCGGGTCTTCCAGGGCAGAAAAACATTTGCCCAAAAACCCGAAGAGCTAAGCTAGGGCAGTTTCCCAACTGTCAGTTGGTGGGTGGGTTGCGTCTTGTGGGCCAAAAACATTTGTCAAAAACCCTAACAAGAGTAGTAGCTAACGAGAGTACTAACAACAGACAATAACTAAGTACCCTCAGTTTATATATAATGGGGGTATTAGCCCAGGCCGAAAATGGTGACAAACAGTTTTGAAAATCCAAATTTCATGCAGTCAATAGGAAGGCTCAGCATGCACTCAAAGTGCCTTGATTTTTTTTCTTTCAAGTTTTGGGGGGTGGAGGGAGGGGGCGGAAGGATTTTTTTCTTTTTTTCTTGGTTCCCTTCAAGTTCCAAATGGCTCCCAATTTGTTTCCCAAAGGGTGTTCCCAATAGCACCTTGCTTTAATCCCATATGTTTTGCCCAAAGTCCTCCACTTCTCACCTATATAGGTGGGCCAAAGGAAGAGACACTTCAATTTTCCATAGAATCTTCTATTTTGGGGAACCTCCATAGTTTCAAAAAAAAAAAATTGGTGATGGGCCAATCAAATTGGCTCATTGAAAAATAAAAAAGTTGGACTTGTGAGGCACCTCCAACTCATTAATATGAAACAGAATAAGTACCCCCACCATGGGCTAGTGTAAGCCCTAAATTGTATATCCCTGCCATTAGCCTAGGTTGAAAATGGTGACATACGAATGTAGAAATAGAAATTCTGCTCAGCCAATGGTGTTATGCAGCATGCACCCAAGAGGCCCAAGTTTTTTCTTTTGGGAAGCATGGGTTGTGGGGGAGGGGAAACACCTTGTGTTCTCAGAAAGTTCCCAATGTGTTCCCAATGACACCTCAGTTTTATCCCATATGCTTTGCCCAAGATTGTCCTCTTTTCACCTCTATAGGTGGGCTAAACGGCAGGTACTCCTTCTTCCAGTAAAAACTTTGTTTTGGGGAGCCTCCAAAGCTTCATTTTTTTTTGTGGCAGGCCAATCAAAATGACTCATTGTCAAAAATGAAAAGTTGAACTTGGGAGACACCCCATCTAATGAATAAAGATGAAAATAAGTACCCTATCAAGGGTACAAACAAGAGACATACATATATAACCCACCACCACAGCCCTTCTTCCTTTCTTTTCGGTTTCAGGGTTTTGCTCGATTGGCAACATGGCTGGTGCGAGGAGTGCAGAGTTGGCTCCCTCCTCCCTCTGCAATCTTGGGATCCCTTTCTTTGGCATCATTCGAATGGCTGTTGTACACCCCCTATTTAACGCAGAGGAGGCCTCTCTGGCTACTTGATCAGAAAACCCAAATCACAAAAAAACAGAAACGCATCTAGGTAGAGAATCTGGGGTGCCAGAGATATGACTCAATGATTTGTTCATCACTTCAACAGCAACTCTGCACAAAGACAAACTTCCAAGTGCGTGCACACCCAAAAAATAAGAAGAAAGAAAACAAAGGGAATCCCACAAAAGAGCAACATCAACAACAACACTGAACCCATTCATCATAGATTACATCATGAACTTCTTCTTCAAGGACTTTCTTTCTTTCTTCTTCTTCTTCTTCAATCCATGCACGCTCCTTTCTTCAGATTGTAGAAAAAAAGACGTCTTGTAAGAGAACGTCCGTCCACCTGCACTAGTAAGCTATAGCATGTACCCTGTACTTTGAATGATTAAAATACCTAGCGTCAAAATAAGGCCCAGGCCCGCTTTACACTATGGTGAGGGACTATCACCATGGAATTGTTGAGAGCCCTCAAAACACATCCAAAGGCAGGCTGTCCAGTGGAAATTCAGAAATCCTTTATGTGTGGGTGCCTGTTGTCAAGTGTAATGTAAATTGAAAACATACTTTATTGAAAAAAGTACCAACATATCATAACAAAGCCAAAAAAAAACTAATTATTTTATGTAAACTTTTTTATTTTTAACTTGATATTCTATGTAACTTTTTTTCCCCTACTGGTTAAGGGTTTGTTTTTTTTGTTTCTTCATCACTTTCCTTCCATTTCTTCTTTCTTCACATCCCCCCCCCCCGCCCCGCCCCCAAACTTTCTTCATTTTCTTTCATTTCCAGAAGTAGGATCACCATGGATCATAGACAGGAAAATATACGTATAAAAAAAATTGACCAAACATGGCTACTTTGGCCCATGGGCTAACAAACTTATGCTCACCCATTGTTTTTATAAACACATTTTTTTAATTGGAAAAAATGTGCTAAAAAACTCAACCAATTGTGACTTTTTTGGACCATGGGCTAATAAACTTTGTGCCCACCTTCAAAAAATATATATTAGACCAATTTGAGAAAAAAAATGTGAAAAAAATCCAAAAAATCATGCTTTTTTTGGCCCATGCACTAACAAATCTCACACCCACCTTAAAAGAATATTAAAAAATTTGAGAAAAAATCATGATAAAAAGTTCATAGAACTCATTGTGGTTTCTTGAGCTCATGGTCTAACAAACTTTTTCATGCCCACTATGGATTAATGGACTTGTTACCCACTAAGTGGGCATGGCAACAAGTCCATTAGAACATGAAACATTATCCATAGTACATTTAATGATGATTTTTCATCCATTTACATTTCACTAGTCCCTTGGCCCTCCAACTTTGTGTAAAGTGAACTTAACCTTGAAATGGTTTTTTTTCCAATCATAGATTTTTTATTGTGATGGTGACAGGCTTTCGGGTTTTAATGTAAAGGGGGCTTAATTTTAGATGTGTGAGTTTTAACATTATAGAGTTGTCTCCACAAAGCTTAGTAAAAATAATTTGACCACTTTTTGATCGGTTAAATTAATCATAACCATTGGCCTACTTGGAAGTAAGGTTTTTATTTTTATTTTTGTATTGTATTGTAGATAATTTGTCTACTCCAAGGCCAGCAAGCACATTAGCCAATCTAGGGACATAGTTCAAGATTTGGTAGAAATTTGAATATAGTTGTAGACTTTGGATGTGTTAAAAATGTTATTTGAAGAATTCATTTTGTAGTCCAAGTGGTTACAATGCAAGAGTAGAAGTTGAAATTTGTGAGCTAATCAATTTTTACTAAAATTGATGTGGCTAATTCAATCAAACTTGAGGGTAAAGGAGGCTAAATATCATGCATCAAGGATATTTTTTCGCCATGAATAAAAATGTTTAGATTCCAAAGCCATAGACTCCAAAGCTGCATATAACATCTCATATAAATTACAATTGTTGAATAAGTTATAACACAAAATAGTGGACAATGATTGAGTTGAGCCTTGGGTGAACCAATACCCACATTGGTAACATCGTAAAAATCTCAAAACCTTTTGAACTTGTTTCTAACATTATAAATATCCCATTCTTAAACTAAATATAACTTTTAGTCAAAATTCAATATTTATGAAACTTAATATGGTGACAAATTTATTTTTAAAATAATTAATATTCCATGCTTTTAGAATAAATTAAGGTCTTTAAGTTTTCTTAAATTTAATACGGCCACTAAGAGACATCAATCAAAAATGGTAAAAATACCAATGTGGGTGTTGGTCAGCTTAGTTGATCATATCATACCATTGCCTTGGCACCTAGACAAAAAAAATTCAATAGTCATTCCTTCAAATCATATTGGCAATATGAATGTGTAAGGGCTAGTTATGGGGCTAAAAATTTGGTGGGAAATGTAGCATTGAAGATAAGTGAGTTCATATGTGTGGTATATTGGTTACATTTAAGGTAGCTAGTGAGTCAATTGGCTAGTTGACAACCTATAACACAAAAGAATGAATTCAATCAACATGTTCATAGGGTTACAATTGGCTAAATGAATGATGACCAAAATATCAACATGGTTTTATCCTTATACCAAACTTTTGTTTTAAGCCAAAATGATTCCAAATTTTACCTTTGTTTCAAGAGTAAATGTAATCAACCATTTTCAAATGTGAAAATTTGACTAAATTTAGCTAAGAAAAAAAACACAAGTTGAATTTTAAAAAAATAGTCTCTCATCTTAATTTGTCCAAAATTTTAATACTCGTGTGGGACTTGGGAAATAATTAACACTTCATGTTGGATGTAATAAACATTGGTAAAAACAAAATTAGGGGTGTGGGTGAATGTGTTTCAAAGGCATTTCCACCAATTGCCTTTTAAACACACATTGCAGCTTTAGTATTCAAAGCCCTTTGTCAAACCTTGCTACAAAATGTGCCATTTGAGCAATACCCTCATTGGCAACCATTTGACAACATGCTTTGTAACCACACCCATGTAATTGTTAAAAACATTTCACACATTTCAAGTTTGCAATTGTAAGGCTCACAAAAAACACAAGCACTCTCAAAACTAGCCATCATTGAAGCTCACAAAAATACAAGCACCCTCTTCTTTTGATGATCACCAAAGCTCACAAGAAATCACAAACACCCTTAGGTTTTAGCTATCATTGAAACTCAGAAGAATCATAAGTATCTTTTTCTTCTAGTCTTCACAAAGCTCACAAAACAATCATAAGCAACTTCAAATTTTGACCATAGTTGAAACTTGTGAAAAATCATAAACATATTTAGATTTTGTCCATTGTTGAAAGTCACAAGAAGACAAAAGCACCCACAAATTCTAAAGGTGCTATTGTTGATTCTTTCTAATTAAAAAAATAATTCACTAGCACATTCCACATCTATATAGGCAAAGGTTTGGCCCTTTTCATGGGCATAATTTTTTTGTGTCTATCTTCAATTGTTTTTGCCCATTGAGGTATATCTCTTAGGATCAACTAACAATGAATGAACACAAAAACTAAATTTTTGGGGTGCTTGAACTTGTCCAATTTCAAAGCTTTCTAAATAACATTTTCATTACAAAGATCATTCTCATTCAATGCAAGAACCACACAATAATTATCACAAAATTAAAAACATTGTGTTTTTATCAAACCCCATTTTGTCTCCAAGCTTCTAGTTAGGTGCTCTCCACAACCAAGAAGTTTGGAATTGTTGTTATAATGTAAAGCTATGCATTCCCAAAAAGCTTGATTTTTGTGTCCACTTCTAATAATTAGATCCTTGGAGATGTGAAACACTTTCCTATATAATTATTTCTCCACAATTTTTTCCCCCTCACTCATTCTTTTAGCTTTTGCATCTTGTGTTGCAATGGTGATATGAAGAACAACAAAAATGAGAAGGATGGTATGTGAGGATGATGATTCTTCTTGAGTCTGCAATCACTTGCCTAGAGGATAAATGCCAAGTTCGACATTGTGCACTACACAGTTTAGTGGTAAGAGGTGGTGTTGGGGTAGGGTTTTGGTAAAGCCTATGATGCAGCCTGCCACAACGCCATTCACATGCCCATTGCAAGGTGTATTAAAATTTAGTAATTACAATTGCAATTCTCAAACTGAAAAATATTGCACAAAAGTTTCTAACTATATCAACAACAACATACTCTTTTTGAAGACCACAACTACAAATTCAACTCGACTATCTAGGAGGAAGATGAAACAAGCACTGAGAAAACCGAGATATAAATAATTTTAATTGCAATAATTTTGCATCAATTCATAAACATGAACAAAAACTAGTGTTTATGTCTCTGTTAAGAATTTAAGATAGGTGTTTGTTTGTTTGGATCTAATTGCAGAGCACACTGGGATCCTGCCAAACTGTGGGGCCTCTCACTTCTCTGTTTTAGTACAGTTGAAAGCCCTGGATGAATGGTGTGCATGGTTATTGTTTCACAAATTAAAATTATTGTAGCAAGGTTCATTAAGCACTTTGAAGTTAAGCCCAATTCAACCACTCTGGTATTAGGATGGGAGACCTTAGAGGAGGTTTGTAGGTTTGATATACTTGGGCCCAACGGCACAGGGACCCTTAGTACTAATTAAATACGAAGATCAGGGGCAGCATTTCTTTGGGGGACTAATTTTCACCACTTGGCAACAAAGAAAAATCAAGTGCAACTCATACAAAGGATTTTTGTTTCAAAAAAAATGCACCAAAGCCTTCAGATTCGGAGGAATGTTTTTTCTGAAATCACCATATTTAGGCAATAGGTTCGAACAAGTAGCCAAAATATAGTTCTTAAGTTTCCTAATTTCATATCTGATCTGTAGCCAAATTTGGCTAATTCCTCTTGTGATGATCACCAGTGTGGCTACCAAGGTTTTCTTTGGAAAACTTGCTGACAAAAAAAAAGGGGCAGCAACCTGTTCGAAGGATTTTTTGGGAAAAAAGGCTCAAAGTAACCATTTAGACCATTTGTTCTTGTATGTCACCAGTATATGCCGAGGTTTGCAAAAAAAATTCTGCTTTTCTCTCTCACCTCTAGCCAAATTTGGCTAAGTCCTCTTGTGGATGATCACAGGTTCGCCTGCCTCGCAAAATTGGGGAAAAAAATCCCCAGTGGCTCCCCCACCCCCAAAAAATAACAAAAACCTGATAAGCGGCCCGCTTAGTGCTAATTAAATATGAAGATCATGGTGGAAGAACATTAAGTTGATTCATAAGTACTTACTTAATGAGTGGTTTTTTTAATTAAGAGAGAGGAGGGGAGGAAGAGGAAGTAGCGAATTTTAAGGTACTTGTGATCTTCTGCAACAACATCAACAACTGCGTTTAATGAAGAAGCATAAGTTAGGCCTTACGTAATGGAGTAGTGGGAGAGAAAGATACAGACTCCAGAGAGATCCTTTGATATTCTCTTGTGTTTGGTTGTATAATCCTCCTTCTAAGTTAGTGTTGTTTTTTGTGTGGGTCAATTTGGTTTTGTAGCCAAGGTGGCGATGATCCATTCGAGGATTTAGCCAAATTTGGGTACGAGCTTAATATGAAAGTAAAATTCCTTGAACACCCTTCCATATTTTTTGGTTACATACTGTAACAATGTATACAAATCTGGCTATTTTTTAATTAATTTTTTTCCAAATTATGGCTATTGAAAATCTCAAAAAGCACTTGATTCTATCGCTTCTAGAATTTGACATAACTTTTTGGCGATTTATATATAGTCAGCAAGAAAAAAGGGCTGCTCTAAGTTATCTAAGTTATCCATGCATCATCCCACTAACTAACGTTTGACACCCCATTTTGATGAGTGAGTTGAGCATGCCTGCAGCAGCCGGATCAGAAGCTCTTTAATTACTTGCGGCACGGCGTAAACATAACGCATCAGCTATAGATAGATACATAGCTACCTACCTAGCTGCATTGACAGTGAAAGAAGGGCAGATGTAATTGCAAGGCGTACAAATAGGGAGGGGCGCGGGGGAGCACCAACTGCGACTGCGGTGCTGTTCTTTAAAGAGGTCCACGGAGATTTCTTTTAAAATCGCTGCTGCTGCAGCAGAAGCACCACCAATTGCTTCTGCACTTGGCTTCCGTTCTTCTTCCTTCCCTCCAACTCTTGCACTTTCTCTCTCTCTCTCTCTTTCCTTCCTGTGCATACCGTGTGCATACCGTCCTGTCTCCAGACGATCTTCGCACTCGGAATCGGCAGCCCCAAAAGAGCATCCTGACGGTTAACGGGCGAATGAAAATAAAAATACAGAATACCAACGCACATTCCGTGAATATGCGAATCCGAAATACGGATACGAACGGAACTACGCAGCCGTTCAACGTCAAGATCGTCCTGCACCTACCACTCTCTTACCAACTGGTTAATTACTACCTACTGTCCTCGTCCTGACGCCCGGAGAAACACAGGCAATATTATAATATGTTTTTTTTTCTTTTGGCTTTTCTGCTTTTCAGGATAGTTCTGTTTTATTCTATGCGTTTAAGATTGTGCCAATTTCCAAATGTGTAAAGAGGGAACATTTGTTTTCTAGTGGACCCATTTTTTAAAAATTAAAAATATATATATAATGTTTTACATTCATAGGTTTGATGTTTTAATAAGATGGATGGTTGGGTTGTAATAGTAGTGTTTCATGTTGAGTGAACTTCTAAATCTTATGATGTGGCCGAGGTACAGGCAAGGAACATTCCCATGATGTAGGGCCTGACTCAAGACTGAGGCGACAGCCAAATCCGGCCCCACATTTCTGGAATGTCCCCCACTGCAGGGCCTTACCCATCACATTACAACAATCACCTTGGTCTAAGTTCAGCGCTGCATTTTGGGAATTTCCCTCACCCAAGGCCCGCCTTACCCACCATAAAGCATGAGGCAAAACTTTATGATTGGCGTAAGTGTGTAAAGATCACAAGGTGATAGGAGTGGGAAGCACCTTACACCTACAAGTAGCCTCTTACACCTACAACAAGTCTCTCATTTGCCTTGTTGTTATTGTTATAGAGCTTGTGCAAGGTATTCTCAAGCATCCCACCAGCAACAATAATGCCAGTTAAGAATCGCACTTTGTCCATTCACTTGATACAAGATGTAGTAAAATATCTCTTTTTTCTTTTAACAAAAATATGTTGAAAAGACTCGTATTAACTTTGTTACAAGACAAGATTTTGTCCACCACAGCTTGCCTTTGCCTTATTACAATTAAGGGCATTTCACATTAGGGCCTGATTTATAAGTCCTGACTCAATCCTGCAATCCGGTTGGCCTAAGGCTCCAAATCAGGATCAAGTCTTTCACACTATCGCCCAATATAGGAGTCCCAACCATGAGTGGGAGTGTTACATGACCACACTTTTTGATTCCATGGGTTGGTACTTAGGCAAGGAGTTGGGTTCAGCAAAAATGGAAACCCAACTCCAAAGACAAGTCCCCATTAAGTTTTTAATTAAAATAATCAAAAATTGATTTGATCTCGTCCATTCATCAAAAGAGCAGTTATGACTTTATTATTATTATTATTATTTCTCATCATATAGAGCACACACTCACTGATGGACTTTGAAGTCCTCATAGGACTTGCGTCTTGGGCTTGGGACTTCACACTATGGCACACCAACTCCCAAGAATAATATTGTTTGTCATATGTCAACGGTCTGATTTCCATGGGACTTTGCCTCTTTTGGGACTTATGGGCCCTGAGACATAGTGTGAAGCTACCCTAGTGGCTCTTATACTCTCAAGCTCATGAACCATGTAAATTGAACTAGGGTAGACCAACCCATCACTCATTGGCTGCCTATGACCGAACAGTTATTTATATTTTATCATATGTGGTTCATTTTGAATGATGTAAAATGTTGTGAGAGCGCTACCTCAAGCACTAGAAATCATCTTTGAAATGCAAAGGAAAAGGAGTAATGAAAAAATAACAAGAAGAAAAATAAGCTTTCCAACTTACGAAATGTGTTTTTTTCTTTTTTTCTTCTCTTTGCACCTCTCCTACTTTCAAATCTCATAACTTTGTTATTTTTCATTCATTTTAAACAATTTAAAGTGCTATAGGAGTGGCACCTGAAGGTCTACAAATCATCTTTGAACTCTACTAACAACAGAGCAACAATCAAGGAATTTTTTGGGTGTTTAGGAATCAGCTTTGTAGCATGCGATGGTTTGTTTTTTTGAGTTTTTGACCCTGTTTTACTTTGGGGGCTGTAACTTTCTCATTTCTAATCTGTGTTGGATGATTGTTAGCATGCGGGATGCGCTACAAGAGGAGGGGTTCAAGTTTTGTTTGGATATTGGAAACACAGAGCCCTCCTCAGGTCTGCCCTGAGGGCTTAAGTGTTCAATCACTGATCGGTCTACCCTATGGCTTTGTTGTTTACAGATAATGTGCTATTTGGTGGCCACTATGTGAATATTGCCTTAGAGGGCTTCTTGAGACTGTTACCACATGGCAGTCACTTTAGGTTGTCATTTCTACCCAGATTTCATAATTCTGAAATTGATGAACCCTTGTCCTTCTTTCTTTTTAAGAATATTTTTCCATTTGCACCCAGTGCTATAACTTTGTAAGGATACTTCAGGATTTGTCATACTCCCAATTGCCTGATTATAATGTAGGAAAATTCTATTTTGTTGGGTACCTTGTGCAATTTTGTATTTTGTGTTTTCATATCATACAAAGAATTGGAAATTTGCTTTGCATTTCACCCTAGTAATGTTACCCGTGTTGCATATTGTAAACCTTGTTGACAGAGCATTATTATTAAACCTTCAACATGCAACAATCAGTAGCCCATATTTTGAGGAGTTGTAACTTGTGGCAACTGGGTTGATTGAGGTGAAGTGCAGGTGTTTTAACGAGGCAACAGCTTTGGTAGACCAACAACTTTTGTCCTCTGGTTTGGGAGGAGTACTAATCTTTCCTTGTTTAATGTTTAATCCTTACTTTTCAATCTTTTTGCAGCACTTTTCACCAGTTCATTAGCCTCAAAGGATCACAATATTATTATTTAATCAAGCTACTGTAAAGTTGATAACTCAAGCCAAAAGCTTTTGGGTGGGCCACAAGTTGTGCTGTCTTCACCAACTTGTGTGGTCCTTTGGTTTGGGAGAAGTACTAATTTTCCTTGTTTAATGTTAAATCCATACTTTTCAATCTTTTTGCAGAGCTTTTCACCAGTTCATTAGCCTCAAAGCACTGCAATATTTTTTGTTCAATCAAAGCTATCATAAAGCTAAAGCTCAAGGCATTGGGATTGATGATGACTATGCAAATGCACCATTCAACAATAATCTTGTGGGTACATGGTCCTCAAATGCTTGAGGGAAGTTAGTTGGGTAATTAGATTTTCCTAGCAATGGTTAGAAAGTGACCATGTCAAAATGGAGGCCATAGCCTTATTTATATTCCTAGGAACAGACCAAAGACATGACCAGAACTCCCTATCATGGGTACATTATGGATAAACCTATTGTACACTTTTCAAATGAAGTGACTTTTTTCTTTTTCTTTTCTTTCAGTGGCTTAAATTCTAAATGAATGTGCTAATTTGTGAGTGGAAGATGTATGAGCTGAAATATGTGTTAATGCCTGAATTACTTACACAAAACTAAATTACATTAGTTGGAATTAGGCTAACTTAGCTTGCAAGGATGATGTACAAGGGTATAGATGAACTTTAAAAAGCCCACTTTCTTCTTCTTCTTCTTCTTCCTCCTCCTCCCTGCAACAACATCACATATGTGGCCTAGTGGCTGAGCGGTTGGCAGAAAGACATGGGGGGCCATATGGCCAACAACAACTGCCAACAACAACAGTCTTCCTGAAATCACTCAGGTATTGTTGACTAGCCAAGGAAAAACCCACAAAAGTCAAGTGAGAAATTGCAGTAAAAAAGCAAGACACAAAATCAGTACTTTTTATGTACTTACCTAAAGGTCATTCAATGGCACTTGGCTTTTATAATTGAAACAGAAATGAAACAAAACAACAAAGAAAGTTGAATCAACAATATGCCCAAATTGGGTTGTGAAATCCGACAATAATCACAAGGGAGGGGTGGATCATCATCACATAATGGCTTTTCCCCTTGAGACAATGTCGGAACTCACAACAATGGTCAAGATAAGAAATGTTCCGTGAAGTTCCCAAAAATTATGATGAACTTGTCATAATTTTAAGTTCATTGCAACAGTTAGTGAACATTCCTTGAGGTGTGGGACCAAATGAAAACTACCTACGTCATTCATTGGAGTCTCTCCCATTCAGGCAAAGCCAATAACAATAACAATAAGAATTATCATTATAATAACACACCCAAAATGACCCACACAACATAGTTATGTAAAAGATACCCACTAAGCGGCAAAACCACAAGACGCCAAGAAGAGTGTTAGAGTTGAAAACTCAGGTGGATAACTAAAATATACCTAGTAGGGAAAATTAATAGTTGACAGCAAGGGAGTGGGGTAGAAGAGAAAAAAACAAATTTATGTGGCTTGAAGCTAAGTGAGTGCAACCCTTAGGCTTACTTTAGATGGGGTCCGGGGCTCAAATTCTTAGGAACCAATTTGGACTCATTTGAAGTAAATTGAATCCTTGAGTTGGACCCTAGCTTGCATCTTTTAAAATCATGAGCTCTCATTTTTAAACTTTTGTTTTTTTTTGGTTGGTTCAAACCAAGTTGATTTTCCCTCCAAAATGGTGCCATAGAGGTTTAGCCTCAATTTGTCACTTTGGGGTCATGGATGGACCCTGATCTAAAGGCTGTGGGTCCAATTTATGGCCCTCATCCAATAGGATTGCTCTATTTCATTGGACCCTAAAGAACCTTTCTTCACCTGATGCTCCCAGCCAGGATTGGGCAGGACTGATCTTTCAGAAATGGGTCTCTCTTTCTTTCTTCTTTGCACTTTCCTACTTTAAAAAAAAAAACCAAAGTTCACCCCATATTAAACTATTTCGATTCCCTTTTTGTTCTGGATAGGTAAAACTCTTCAAACTGATAACAATACTACCTAATCATCTTTTGTGTGTAGGGCAAGGGCTTAGGACCAACAATGCAGCCACTCGAGAACAAAAAGAGGGCCTTGCACAAGGTGAGAGTGAGCACAGGACCCAAATTCTCAAAATCGACCTGTTTGTAGTACCTTTTCAGGTTTGGCACTCAGGTGTCCAATAATTGTTTTGTTTTTCAAATTTCACTTGGGCAGTAAAATAAATAATTTGTGAAAATTTCGCAATAAATATAGGCGGTTTCATGGGTAGGTTATTGTGACTCTGACTCTCCAACATAATGAGATCTTTAGCGATGTTTTAATTTTTTTTTAAAAATGGGGAGAAATAATGTTCCACCAAACTATAGGATAGAAAAATGTTGCCAATTATTGGATACCTTCTCCCAGTGGTGGACTGGCTTGAAGCAATTCTTGTATTTTTCCCTCCCTTGTAATTTCCTCAAAATTTCCACATTTCAAAGAAGTAATTCCTAATATATTCAACACATTTATAAAAAATTAATTAATATTGAACCTGAGAAGGTATTACAGTAATGTGATAAATATAAATTAGTTGGGAGTTCCTCCCTTCCTTGTTTAGGATTTTTTTTTTTGCAATGAGTCTCTTTGATTGGACTATCACAAAATGTGAACTTTGAAGACTCCCCAATTTAGATGCATTCACTACAAATAATGAACCACATAAACTTCAATATTGGCTCACCTATATAAAGGTTTCAAGAGGACAACATTGGGCAAAGCATATGGGACAAAGTGAGATTCTATTAGGAATGTTGGGGAATAGATTGAGAAATTGGGGAACATGTTGGGAACCCATTGTCAACTTATAACACAAAGTAAGAACTTGGTGAGAACAAACTGAAAACAACAAAATCCAACACCCCCTCCACCCTCTCTCTCAAAACAAAACCGTCTTGAAAAACTTATACACCTTCCAACATTAAAAAAAATAATTTAATGGAAAAATACTTTGTGTCTAGGAAACATGCAAATGTTTCTTTCTTCTTCATGTCTAAGTGCAACAACCATATAAACCCTAATTTGTATTCTTCAAAGAGGGTGAAAATTTCTCTTTCTCACTATTTTGTGGCGTAAGCTAATAATGGGAGGGGCATGAACTTGTGGGGACATAGCATAACTTGATAAGTGTAATGGCCTGAAAACACACTTATGATGCATTCACACTTGATGTTAATCAGTGTTAATTGAAAATCTAGGTGGCATCTTAGGTGACATGTAATGTTAAATATGTGATAACTTAATGTTAAATGAATGTTAACTTACCTTGAAATGTTAAAGGGGTGATAGTTCAATGTTAAATATTAAGATAACTTGAAATTTTCATGATAAGTATGTTTAAGTCCTAAATGACTAACATGACGTTATGAGATTCAACTCCTAAACTCCTTAACACCAAGTGTGAATGCACCTTTACTGGATGCAGATCAACAATTGTTTTATAGAAACTTATTGGATTCTTAACTTACGTGAATTTTTTAAACCCACACCACCTTCCTTCTTTTCCCCTTCTTTCCATCCTTGCTTCCTTTACTTCCGCCCCCAACTGCACTGGAGCCTCTTTGTCTGCTTGCACGCTTGCCTACTGCTACTACTACCACTACCAGCAGTGTTTGTACTTTGTACTATTAAGCATGTATAATAAACTCCTTCTCTCTTTCTCTCTTCCACCAAACCAAAACCCTGAACACCATTCCGTCTCCTCTTTCATCTCCATTTGTTGCTCATTGTTTCTTATTGTTCATGTTGCTTGCTGTCGTTGCTTCTGTTTTTCTCAACTTCAACTTTTCATTTTACTAGAAGCCCAGTAGTAGCAGCAGCAGCAGCAGCTACTAGTAGTTCAACACTTAATTTGTTGTTGGTATTTTCATCTTCCTCCCCCCCCTCCCCCTTTCATGTCTAGTACTACCTAGTAGTGTGATTTTGGTTGAGCTTCTTATGTTTTTTCTCTTGGGTATACAAGTATTGTAGTGATTTTTTTAATAAAAAATTTCCTTCCTGTTTCTGTTGTTTGGTGAGTGAGCATTGGAAGTGATGATATTGAGTTTGGTGAAGAAGAAGACGAGGGTTTTTGTTGTTATTGTTGGGTGAGAAAGTGCAGCCACGCCAAGGAAGGTGCGGAAAAATATTAGACTTATTTCTTCTTCCCGTGTTTGTTTGTTGCTTGAAATTCATTTTCTAGTTTTTGTTTTCTAACAGATTTGTGTGAGTCGTTGACATGAGAGAATTTGCTGGAACGGTGATGTTAGTCTGAGCCGTCGTCGTTGTGGTTTTCTCGCCTGGCTCTTGTAATTGTGTGCGACCTGAACTGACGGGGGTTGTGGATTTGACTGAGTTTTGGCGGTTTCAGTAATGATGCAAGCTTTGTAATTTTGTTTTTGTTCCGAATTGTTTTGGGAAGTGTTTTGTGTTTTTGTGAAGCAAAAAAACTTTGTGACGTAGACAAAGCATTTTTTGGTTTTCTTCTTTCTTTCGCTTGCTTTGGTTCGATTGTAGGCTCGAGCTAGCTAACGGGAATTCTGACTTCCATCAGCGAGCGAAGTTGGATGACGTTCTTTCGACTGTGTTTTTTTACCTGCGGGCTTGACATGATGTTTTGCTACTCTATTTGGCAGAGTAATGCAGAGTAGAGCTCTTGTTCTTTTTGCGGCAAGCGAGTACATATCTTCTGCTTCACTCTGCACGCGCTGTGAGTGAAATTTCGTGAAAAAAAAGAAACGGAAACAACAACGGAAGCATCATGCCGCGGAGACGGAAGACACCGAGGGAAGTTGAAGAGCGTCTGCAAGGAGAGGGAACTTCGGCGGAGGACGCACCTGCGGCAGTTGCTTCAATTCCTTCTCCCGCACTGGCAGTGCAGCAGCAGCAGCAGCCTAGGCCAGCTGCGACGCTTGCACAGCAGCAGCAGCATCCTGTTGTTGGGCCAGGGCAAGTGCAAGGGGAAGGTGGCGGTGGTGCGGGAGGAGGATTCGGACGAGGACATGGTGGACCTGGTCCTGGAAGAGGTAGAGGTGTTGGGCCTGGTCCTGGAAGAGGAGGACGACCAGTAACAAGGGGTCGTGGTGGTGGCGGTGGCCAACAACCCCCCCAACCGCAGCAACACAATGTGCCTCAAAACGTTTCTGCTTCGGCAACTTCTTCTTCTTCCCCCCGAGCCTCGCAGTTTCGGGAAGCTCAAGGACCACCAATGCCCACATTGTCGCGTCCAGTTCAGCCAATTCCTCAACAGCAGCAGCATCGCTTGTTTCCTGTCTCTCCAGTTCAACGATATGCAGCAGTCCAGCAACAACAGCCAATGCAGCAGTATGCAGCAGCTACTGCTGTTCCAGTACAAAGTCCAGCAGAGGGCGGCGGGGGGTTTGTTCCTGGCCAAAATGTTGTGGAGCAATTCGGAAGTCTACAAATACAACAACTCCAATCCCCAACAGGTCAAGAGCTTGCGGGTGGTCATGTAATGGAAGAAGAGCAAGCGCCTTCTGCTTCCCCACAGCAACAACCAGTAGTAGCCCCGCCTCCTGTGTCCAGCAAGTCACTCAGATTCCCGCTCAGGCCTGGCAGAGGTCGGATGGGCCAAAAGTGCATTGTGAAAGCAAATCACTTCTTTGCAGAGCTTCCTGACAAAGATCTCCACCAGTATGATGTAAGTTTTGTTTTCACCGATTGGACCAAGCTCTTTGCCTGTGCAAGAGGTCATGCTTGCATGCATGGTACAAATGTCATTCTAGGAGCTAAGAGGATTCTACCAATACCCATCTCAGCTGTTACAAGATGTAAATGGAAAGCTTTGTGATGTTGACACACACAAAATTGAAAAGACCCACATTCCAAACTCTGGTCACCAAGAATGACTGAAAGGAAAAATATAGGTCATGGTTGTTTCTCCTTAATGCCACCCCACAATCCTGAAGTTTAGGTCATGGGTGTTTCTTTCTCCTTAATGCCACTCCGGAATCCTGAAGGTTTATGTGTGATTGATCATACAGGTTGCCATCACTCCAGAGGTCACTTCTCGGGGTTTGAACAGAGCAGTCATGGAACAGCTAGTGAAGCTCCACAGAGAGTCTGCCTTGGGTCGACGATTGCCAGCATATGATGGTCGCAAAAGCTTGTACACTGCTGGACCGTTGCCCTTTCAACTGAAGGAGTTCCAGATAAATCTGCTTGAAGAGGATGATGGCAGCAATACACCTAGGTGGGAAAAGCTTGTTTCTGAACAATATATGTGTGTTTGTTCTGGAGATGAGCATCTGTCTCATTGGCATTTCAATTTACATTCCCTAGAAACCATGTCTATGTTTGATCCAAGTCTCTTCTACTGTGGACATTGTTGATATGAAACAGTGAAATGCCCTTCACTCCTGTCACCAAAGATGTTGGGTCATCTCTATCCTTGCAAAGTCTCTGGGTGCACACTACAAACATCAGTGTTAATTGAGGATTCTGACTATCATCAGGGAGCACCAACAAGCTTTTACCTTGTGGGATATCATTGAGCCCCTCCAAGGGCCTGGTGCAATGGTTGAACTGTGGCTACTTTGAGGAAGCCTTTGAGGGTTAGTGATAACCAGTCTTCATCTAAGGAAGATATTCTCTGAGCAAGTAGCTTCATGATTGCAGAAAGGAACGATCATTCAAGGTGGTTATCAAGTTTGCAGCCCGTGCAGATTTGCATCACCTTGGTCAATTCTTGGCTGGCCGCCAAGCGGATGCTCCTCAGGAAGCTCTTCAGGTTCTTGACATTGTCTTGAGAGAGCTTCCAACCCATCGGTAAGTACACCCATGTTGTCTTTGAAAGTTCTATTAGGTTTGAATTGTGCTGATAGTGTCCTATGTGAATCCCTTGCAATGTGCAGACAGAGCATGCTTATCTGAACTTTGTAGTGCAGGTATTCACCTGTTGGACGGTCCTTCTATTCACCAAACCTTGGTACGAGAAAACCACTGGGAGAGGGATTAGAGAGCTGGCGGGGCTTCTATCAAAGTATACGTCCAACTCAGATGGGCCTTTCTCTGAACATTGGTGAGCAACATCAGTCATTATTCTGAATTAATGCTAAGTTTTGTCAACCAGATGGTAAAAGTAATATCTGGACACATGTTCAAATCATATTGAGTTCCTAGGGTGACAAGGCTCTTCCTGTCTCTTGAAGTCAGATCAAAAAATGAACTACAGATCTCAGATATGTGCCTTGACAGCTTCTGGCATCACATGTGTCACATTTGTAGTTTGTTCAGGGCACAGTAATTTACATGAGGTGCATAGCCACGGCATGTTTCTCACATCTGGAAGTGCTTTTGGTATATTGGGAATAGTAATCATGCCAGACCAGACACTTGCTTCACAATTTCTCACATCTGGAAGTGCCTTTGATATTCTGGTAGACTCATCCCAGGCCCCTTCTCTTCTTGCATGGTTTGTCACAGACATGTCATCAACAGCTTTCATTGAGCCAAAGACTGTGATGGAGTTTATTCGCGATCTGTTGAATAAGGATTTATCTAGAGGCTTGACTGATTCTGATCGAAACAAGGTGTGAGATTTAAGTTTGTTGTATTTTGGCCCACCCATTCTGCTTTGCATTCAACATGTATTCCACGGGAGGGTCAAGTGAGATGGCATGCCTACTGAGTTTTATCTTTGATAGCTGCCATCTCATGTCATGTAGATCTTAAGAGTCTGTTGTTTGCATGTACTTTTGATCTATTTGATAAGTGTCTTGTCTGGCAGATCAAGAGAGCTTTGAAAAGTGTGAAGGTGGAAGTTACCCACCGTGGAAGTATGAGGCGCAAGTATCGAGTCTCTGGGCTCACCAATCAGGCTACAAAAGATCTCCAGTAAGCAGTTCTATGAAGAACCTCATGGCCCCAGACCTACTAGTATTTTTACTTGCATATTGTTTGTGCCACATTTTTTCAGGTGGCATGGTTTGCAGGTACTTCCAGTCCTGAGTTTGTATGGTGGGGTCTCTTGTTTTCTTGGAGGACAGCCAGATTGACATTGGCATATGTATTCCAGATTCCCTGTTGATGAAGAGGGTTCCTTGAAGTCTGTAACTGACTACTTTCGGGAAACTTATGGGTATATCATTCGCCATCCGTTACTTCCTTGTCTTCAAGTTGGCAATCAGCAGCGACCCAACTACCTCCCCATAGAGGTGTGCAAAATTGTGGAAGGTCAGAGATACTCAAAACGTTTGAATGAGAGGCAGATCACAGCTCTTCTGAAAGTCACTTGCCAGCGCCCAAAAGATCGTGAGGAGGACATTCTTCAGGTTTGATTGAGGCCCTGCAGAAACTTTGAATTGGAATGTAAATTTTATTTATGCTTGCACTCCTTGTTAAAATCATGGGTGCACTTTGATGTACACCCCCTGATGTCATGATTTGAATTCTCAATGTCAGATTTAAATTATAAGCTGGTTCTGAATCAGTCCTGAAGATAAGAACATCTGGCTCTTGGGTGACCGGAATGCAGACAGTCCGTCACAATGCATATCATCAGGATCCATATGCACAGGAATTTGGGATTAACATCAGTGCCCAGCTTGCACAAGTGGAGGCTCGAGTTCTGCCTGCACCTCGGGTAAGTTCTAAACAAGGTGGTGGTCTTGTGCTGCAAGTTTTAGATTTTGTCTACTAGAGAATTTTGCTTCTGGTCTGATTTCTTTTTATTCCTGACCTGGGGAGTTGTATGGTGTGCAGCTCAAGTATCATGATACTGGAAGGGAGAAAGAGTGTCTACCACAAGTTGGGCAATGGAACATGATGCACAAGGTATGCTGTGTCAGGGCACATATCTCCTACTGCCATAGGTGGTGGAAAGTTAGGCCCAGGTTATGAGACAAGATGCATTATATCTTTCAGGAATGCTTTTGGGGCAGTTTCTCATTTGTTCCTCTTTTCCTCTGAAGCACTTATCTCATTCCAGCTTCCTTTAGCTGCTTGTAGAGTTGTGCATATGAACACTGAACTTTTTGCTGTTTAAAATGTCTGCTCAATATCAATATCTGCCTTCAGATAACTTGAAATTGTGCCATCAGTTTGGATAGAAATGGAGCAGTACCAAAATATTCCTTGCTGGATCATTCAACATTGCATCTGGGTGGACAGAAAATGGTGAATGGAGGAGTTGTCAACCATTGGGCATGTCTCAACTTTTCAAGAAGTGTGCAAGAGAATTATGCTCATAGCTTTTGTTCTGAGCTAGCTCAGATGTGCCAAACATCTGGAATGGTACCCTACCATACTGAAACTCCCTCGCAGTATCTAGTCATTTTAAGATTGAGCCTCTGTATCCATACCCCCTTCAATGTCTTCTGAAGACTGCTGCCAAGTGTGATTTCTTTCACTAGGTGGTTCATTTATGCATAAGGGCAATCTGTTTGTAGCAGTTCTAACACAAGTGCTGTTTTCTCTAATTTTTTTTGTAACTCCTCTCCTTTCTGTCTGCTGATGTGTTATTGGATGCAACTTTTTCTTGGTTCGTCTCTCAAATCTCTTCAGGTTTTACTTAAATGAGTGTGGAGAAGTCTTGGCTCCAATGAAGATGTTTTAAAGTTTGAAGGCATGCTGTTGATAATTGGTTGCACCCTGTTGGATCTTGCAGGAGTTTCGAAGTGAACCATTCGTTGCAGTTCGTAATGTGCATCCAGAGCATTCAGACCGTGCACTTTTGCAACTTTGTGAAGAAGTGAAGCGAAGGACTGATGGCAAAGGCTTAGATCTCCTCATAGCCATCCTTCCTGACAACAATGGACCCTTGTATGGTATGTAGGTGTCCAGTGTCTTGTTTCTGATGCAGATGGAGAGTTGGTTTCCAACATGAAATGCTGAGTTGACAATAAACCACTATTCAATTCATTTCATCTAAATACTACATGTGACAGGGAAAGTTATTTTCTTCACCTCTCAAAAGTGTAAAGGGGACTGACCTACTATTTCATGTAGGTGATCTGAAAAAGCAGTGTGAGACCAATATTGGAGTAGTCTCACAATGTTGCTTGACCAAGCATGTGTTTAAAATGAGCAAGCAGTATTTGGCAAATGTTGCATTGAAGATCAATGTTAAGGTATATGATCACTTCTCCTTGAGCTTCATACATGAGTGAATTTTCATTCATTGTAAAAGCAGAAGTATGTTTTTGACCCACATAGTTTGCATGATCTGAGTTCTGCTGTGCTTGGCTGTCTTTAACCAGGTTGGAGGTCGGAACACAGTCCTAGTTGATGCACTCTCACGACGAATACCGCTAGTTAGTGACATTCCCACTATCATCTTTGGTGCCGATGTTACCCATCCACATCCTGGAGAGGACACTAGTCCTTCCATTGCAGCAGTGAGTTCTCCCATGTCAATTCACAACTGGGTTGTCCCTCCACAGTTGCTTGAAAGTGTGATTGACATTGTTTTGTCTTGTTCCTCCATGCAACATAAGCATGACATGTCATTTGATGTCTGGTCCTAAATAAGCTTGACTAGCAATGTATGTTTATTGGTGGAAGCAGGTGGTAGCTTCACAAGATTGGCCAGAAGTCACTAAGTATGCAGGCCTGGTGTGTGCTCAAGCACACCGGCAGGAGTTGATCCAAGATCTCTTTGAAACTTGGGTTGATCCCGTGAAAGGTGTTTGTACTGGAGGCATGATCAGGTAGCTACAATCTTATTTTTACCTATGGCTCCTCTATTACTAATAAGCACATGGTGAATTTAAGGAAGGCTAACTTAAACATGGATTCTTTTTAGTAGACTTGTACTTTAGGCCATCATGCCAGCATCTTGTAGTGTCAATGTAGTCTGCAATACTAGTGTAATAGCAAGACAGAGTTGTGATTGCTTGTACAATAGCAGTTCAGAACCTCTTTAGAGAGCTCCTCATGAGTGTCCTTGCTGTTTTTCACAGGGAACTCTTGATATCTTTCCGAAGAGCAACAGGTCAAAAGCCTTTGCGCATCATCTTTTACAGGTTTGTGTGGAAATGATATATGATACCCTAAAGTACGTTGCATATAGGCTTTGTGGCAATCTCGACAAGGTGCCTGTGGTACAGCATGCAGAATTGGGCAGTTGTACAGTAGAATTGCTATTGGATGATATGTGAGCTAGCCAGGCATTGTGGTATGTACTAACAGTTTTGAAATTAGCAGTTGATTAGTTGCAAGGTTATGGTTCTTCCCTGATTGATAGCATGATGCCCAGAAACTACTTTTTTTTGGGGTCTGCAGGGATGGAGTGAGTGAGGGCCAGTTTTATCAGGTCCTGCTTTATGAACTAGATGCCATTCGGAAGGCCTGCGCCTCACTTGAGCCAGATTACCAGCCACCTGTCACTTTTGTGGTGGTTCAAAAACGTCATCACACTCGCCTCTTTGCCTGCAATCACAATGACAACCGTTCCACTGACCGGAGTGGTAACATTCTCCCAGGTTAATCTTCTGGCCCTTATCTCACCCTGCTGGAAGTCAGTGGGACACCATGATTTGAGTGAAAACTATTGGCTTGGAACTGGAATGGCAAGCAAGAGTTGCAGGTGGATATCGTGGTTTTGCACTCTTGGAACTTAGACTTGATCTGTTGCCATAGATATCCTCTAATCATGTCACTGTGGCATCCTTCAGGCACGGTTGTGGACACCAAAATCTGCCACCCCACAGAATTCGATTTCTATCTGTGCAGTCATGCTGGGATTCAGGTTATAATCACAATTTCTGGAACCATGTCTTTTGCACCCTTGAAACGTTGTTTTCTTTTGTGATTTCAGGCTCTCATCATGTCTATCATATGAAAATATGGCATTTTTTTCCAGCTGTTACACCCCAACATGTTTCCACTAGTTTACCCATGCATTGCAATGATCTGATGATTGGAGAATGTTCTGTAATGTTAGGAATGGAGTGGAAGGAATCTTAGATTCAATCTGCTGTAAACTAAGCAATAGATCTTATGGAGTCCTGACAAAGTGGGACCTGGTTATTGTGGGTGGGTGGACATAGGGGACAAGCCGACCTGCCCATTATCATGTGCTTTGGGATGAAAACAAATTTACAGCAGATGGTTTGCAATCTTTGACAAACAATCTCTGTTACACGTGCGCTCCATAACAGAACCCTCTACAGTGAAATTTTGATAGGAAATTGTAATTGGAAGCATGTTGGGCATCTGATGATTTGCTTGTGTGTTCTCATCTCTTTGTTCTGAATCCCTGGTTGATATTCTAGATTAAGCATACTGAGTTAATTATAATGGGTCTTATGGTTGCTGAACCTGTGATTTTACTATTTGAAGGTATGCGCGGTGCACCCGATCAGTTTCAATTGGTGAGCACACACACCTCTGCTTGCCATTTCTTTTTGTCTTCAATAGGTTTTTTTTTTTTTTGCATCCAGAAGACACTGACACAAATTTCCATGTTGTGGCAGTTCCTCCTGCCTACTATGCCCACTTGGCTGCATTTAGGGCAAGGTGCTACATGGACCCAGAGGCATCAGATACTGGGTCAATGACAAGTGGATTTGGAAGCAGAAGTGTCCTCAGTGGCAGTGGCACTAATCGGATGGGTGGTGATGGGTCTGTCCGCTCCCTGCCAGCATTGAAGGACAATGTGAAAAAGGTAATGTTCTATTGTTGATGGCAATTCATTCACCTTCAGCAATGTCAGATCTTGTCCAATAACAGCATGTATCCAAAGGTTAATTGACTGAATATGCTTGCACCTTTTGCAAGTAATACCACAAGTCATCTTCAGTATGCAATATTTAGTTCATAGTTAACACTTTCTGTACGGAAGTTGGGTCACCAAGATCAACCAACAAGAAGGATTCTCAACTGATAAAAATAGAAGTTTTGAAATGTGCAGTTTTGGTTAGTGAAAAATGAAATGATCTTAGTGTGACTACTATTATAGCAATGTATTATTAAAGCTCTACTTGGTTTTCTAAAGAACTGCCTAAAATTATCAGCCTCCTTAATACTGTATATATGATACATCAGTTTATAAAGGGGGGCACATAAATGATGAAATACTTGAGTTGTAGAGCATTTTGTTCTACCTCATTGAACCACCTTATGTTCAATTTTTTTTCTCCTGAAAATTTGTGTCAATCAGGAAGAGTTTTTGTTCACAAGGTGGAAATCCTTGTGTGTTTATTAACTAGGAGTTCACCAAGTGGTCCAACATCCTAACTCTCCATTATATGTAGGGTAAAGCTCCAGGGTGGGGGCATTCAAAAAATAAGGGTCCAAGGACAAGGTGATAGCCAAGTCCTGCTGCACATTTTGGGAACTTCCCTCACCTCTGGGCTTTACCTATCATAAAGCACAAGGTGAATTTTATCATGATCACAAACTTATGTAGATCATGAGGCGGTGGAGATGGAAGGTTGTTACACCTAAAGATCTTACACCTATAAGTGAGCATATGTTTGTTCCTAAACTTAAGGAGAAGGTGTAAGATCTTTCCCCTTTTTCTAGAGGGTGCATTCATTGATACAAGGTGCCCTCCAAATATAGTATGAAATTCCTGTAGGGTTGTGCAAAAGACATTTTGGAACTGTATTAAGTTTTAGATTAAAAGATTAAAAGATTAAAGAGCCAAAGTTGACATTACAAGAGATTTAGATTAAAAGACGCAAGATCTGTTGTATTGTCACTTTAGGCCAATCTCTTAATATTTTTGGCCTTATCCATAAAAGTGACATTACATTGGTTTGCTTAACCTTCACACAGCTGATTAGAGAGCAACTTAGTCTTCTTTGCTATAAAGTGCAAATCACAAAATGCAATTTGCATCTGAACAACAAACCCTTTCTGCTATTTCAGGGGAACACACATGCTTCATTTGGTATGTAGAGTTTATCATACTTATGTGGGCAATCGGTATGACCTATGTACACCCTTTGCCAGACCCAATTATCGATGTTTTATTCCTTGTTTGCTTTCAGGTCTCAACCAGAGCTAAACTCAGTTTGAAGATTCTCAATGTTGATTTGTCTTACATTTAAACCCATTCCCAACTTGTAACATTTGTCTCCTTCCAAGTTTTCTACCCCTCAATATACAATTGAAGTTGGGTTAGCTTGACCAAAATGAAGCATAATCTGTGTCAAGGATGGGTAGACTGTATATCTACTAGTAGATTATGTGAACCCTAATTCATATCTACTAACTTGTGACCATTGCAAACCAATAAAACTAAATTGTCATCAAATCTCTTGCAATCTCCAATGCCTATTTGATAGAGCCATGCTATCATTGACTTTGTTGCAATGTGCTTATGTTATAACTTCTACTGAGAAAAGTTGTGTCCCCAATAACTCATAGTGAAAGGATTACAACAATTTTGATTCGACATCAACATGGTGAAACCTCCTGCTGAATTTAGCAACGAACATATAACAACTAACCTAAAAAAATGTCATTTTCAGGCAGTTTCAAAATGCCCATTCCCATTGTTACAACCTTTGCCTTAATGTTGTGCAAGAAAGGCTTGAGAAAGAAAATATATTAATAAAATACAACATGCATCACACTATGGTACCAAATGTCAACTAAGTTGTACCACATTTCAGTTTTCAATTTAAATGCTATGTGTAACGAACACCACATCACATTATGACTGCCCATTATGGCAGGTGCAAACTCTGAACTAAAAACTTCCCTTACTTGATGTAGAACTTCTCATCTAAATGCATGCACTTCTACAGAACATGCCCATCCATCATATGCACACATAGTTCTTCAAATGTCAATTTCACTTAGGTCAACTTCAAGCAAAACTTTTATGTATCCAAATCTTACACCGATGTGTAATCCATCCATATGGGAAAATATATGAAAGTGTAGGCTAACTAAGGTGGACACATCTAATTCCATCATAAGTCCAAGCTTAAGCACCTTTTGTTGCAAATAGTTTTCATATGCACCATTGACCTCCTTAGGAACATCACCAAAAAATATCTTAAAGCTCACTTTCAAATGGAAGTAATACCTTTGGTAATTACACCATTGAAAAAATGTTTAATTAGGTTTGTCATGTAGGACTTAACATCATTATCTATTTATGAAGGAAGGCAATCTTATATATTAAAGTTACATGTTTGTCTATCCGTCTGTCTGGGCAGTTTTCGGGCACTGCCCGGGCCAGCACGGACCTTTTTTTTTTTTTTGATTGGTTTTGTTTTCTGTGTCAGTTAAATAGCCCGGACCTTTAT
>Ga0116231_10003141_pt1 | contig 34502 bp, 29 predicted proteins | sample S1TSphgellanicum_2_FD_89695 | JGI IMG/M metagenome (GOLD analysis project Ga0116231, IMG submission 89695) | Host-associated microbial communities from peat moss isolated from Minnesota, USA - S1T2_Fd - Sphagnum magellanicum MG | ecosystem: Host-associated > Plants > Peat moss > Unclassified...
AATAAATAAAATTTAAAAAAAAAATTGATGAAAAAAAAAACAAAAAAATTTGAAAAAAAAAGAAAAACTTCTAAGAAGAAAATTGGTCTTTTTTTTGTTGTCTTTTTTTTTTTTTTTTTTTTTGGCAAGTTTTTGATACAAAAAATTTGGCGAATTGTTCCTATAATTTAGCACATTACTCAAATTTAAAGTAGGAAAAAAAGAGAAAACTTTGCCAACAAAACGACAAAAAAAATTCATAAAAAGTACAATTTTTTATTATTAAAAAAACACTGATGAGAATCAGCAGTGCAAACTGGTAGATCAAATTGAGAGAGAGAGAGAGACACACACACACACACACACATATAGAGCTCTTGCTATGGTCATCTTTTCCCCCATTTCTTTAGATCATGAATGTGTCGAGAAGATGGAAAGATCATGCAAGTACCAGAATATAGTTTTTCCAACAATTTTTTGAGAATTTTGAGGATGTTAGCTTCCGATTCACCCAAGTTTCTAAGATAGAATTTGCAGTGACGAGCAGGCTTAGCTGTGGATGCAGCGGCGGCCGGGAGACAACTTTCTGCTTTTGTCAAACAATTTCAGCTTCTTCCTACATGAAGTGTAAGAAGCAAAACAGCAGTTTGGGTATTTAGGGTATCAGTAATTAGGGTTTAAGGTGGGAAGTGGCTGCGCTAGATCACTGTGCCAATGGTGGTCATGTGTCAGAGATTTGAGGAGTCTAAGAAATGCAGCAATCGAAGCTGTTGCACAGTAGTGATGGGATTCGCAGTCCTGATGATCCTGTGCATTTCGTTGCTGCTGTTGTTGCTGTTTCTGAGCACGATTGGTCGCGCTGGATTCCAGTCGACGTCCACAGAACTAGTGCAGCTAGCGTTACAAAGATCAGCAGCAGCATTCTCTGGGCCTGAAAACTCATTTCTGGCGCTTGAAGACTCGGACGCATGTTCCTGCGCTGAGTTCCGACGACGAGGAGCAGCTGCTCATGGGGGTCCGGGATCTTCTTCTAGTTATATGAATCGAAGTTTCGCGGACTGGTTGCAAGCTAATGCGAGCGATGAGGAGGTGATGTGCGCAGCGCATCAAGCAGCACTGCGACCTCTAGCTCCTGGTAAACCGCGAGTCGCCTTCCTGTTCATGGTTCGAGGACCTATACCCCATGAGTCCGTGTGGCGACAGTTTTTTCAAGGACACGAGGAGCTTTACTCTATTTATGTACATGCGGCTGCATCCAATTCCAATTCTCATGAATCCTTATACCCCAACAACTCCATCTTTCATCAGCGACAGATCCCGAGCAAGCCACTGAGTCGTTTCGGGATCAGTATGACGGAGGCTCAAAGACGCTTGCTAGCGTATGCCTTGCTCGACAACACAGTACCCAATTCCTGGTTCTCTCTAGTTTGTGAATCCTCGGTCCCGGTTCGTAGCTTTGGGTATGTGTACAACTATCTGATGAACTCGGAGCTCAGTTTTGTGGAAGCTTTTTTCGCATGGGAGTGGTGGCGACAGGGATGGGTCACAACTGATACACCACAACTGCAAGATCATGTAATGCGTAAGGGCGAAGCTTGGTTCTCTGTGCACCGCCGGCATGCAGGTCTGATTGTGGGCGATTTCTTCATCTTCCCCAAATTCAAGGAGCATTGGAGGGAAGGAGGAATAAGCGCGGAGATTTATTTACCCACTTTGCTCAACATTATAGATCCTTTAGGGATTGCAAATCGCTCAACTACTTACGTGAATTGGACTAATCCCAGTACTGATTCTCACCCTGAGACGTATACACGAGCCAACATCACAGACGAGCTTTTTGTGGACATTCAGAACCAGAGACGAAATACACAAGGTATGTACGTTATGGGTACTCGCCACCAGGATTGCCATACCCAAGACTCCGGCTGCATCTACAATGGCGTTGCCAATTCCTCTTGTTGGCTGTTTGCACGTAAATTCTCTGGAGAGCCACAGGATGTCCAGGCCTTGCTACATCATTTCACTAATACTGTTGTACCTTTAGGGTTTAGGGTTTAGGGTTTAGTCCCTTCTATTCTGACAGTAATTAAATTTGTTTTTAAAATCAGTGTCGATTTTCTTTTTTTCTCTCAAAATTAGTTGCTCACAATATTATTAGAATTATTCTTAAAGTTGTACTCAGTCCAAGCTTCTTTTCTTCTTTTTTTTCTTTTTTTTTCCCCTGTTATCTATAATAATAGAGTTCAAAAAAAATTTGTACAAGCAATAAAACTCAACATGAGATTGTTGAATTCTGATATGATTTTCATTTAATATAACTATTTTGATAACTATCTTCTTTTAGTTGCTCATCTCCAGATTTGTATTGGGAATCATATCCAAGATTTTTAAATTTTTAATTTTTTTATAAAAATTATTTTAAAAATTAAATCCTCTATATGACACCCAATGTAAATTGATTAAAAAATTTGATGTTCATTTAACAATTTCAACTTGTTTTGAACATCTATGAATAATTTCATCCCATGTTTCAATTTTTTTTAAAAACAATTTTGATGTTTAAAAATATACTTTTTAAAACATTTGTTTGACAATACTATTGATTGTCTGCCCACAAGCTTGGTGGTGTGGTTTTAAGTGTGCAAAATTAAAGATCTTAAATCAAATTGTAAAGATGGATGACTTTCATCTTGGAAGGAAGGATAGTCATTCTTGAAAGAATGGTTGTATTCCCCCAAGAAATACTATTGTGTCATTTTCCACCACCATTCTCCAAAGAATGAGTGTTCTTCCTTCCCACATGAAAGCCATGCTAAAGATGAAATTCTTAATGGTGAAAACAAGGAAAATACACAAATGCTTGTATTCCTCAAGGAACACACAAACCATTTCCCAAGAATGGTTGTGCTCTTTCTTGGATGAAAGCCATTAGGACAAAGATCTTCAAGATTTGAACTCAAGATTTCCCTTTTTGTGAAAGCCATCAACCATTGTGTCACGCCACTTTCCTTCTATATATATAATATCTTAACCATAGGTAACATAGTCATCATAACTGAGGGACAAGGGAAAAAAAAAAAAATTAATTAGTTCCTCATCAAGCATCCTTGCAAGCATGTGTGGTTTTTGCAATTTTTTAAATTCTTATGTTCTTGAAGTTCCCAATGGGTTCCCCAAGTGTGTTCCCAATAACACCTCACTTTATTCCACATCCCATGAATGGGTATTTGTGTGGCCACCTTGTTTGGAATTAGGGTTTCCTCATGAATGATGTGTCTAGCAATCTAGATACCTACCAGTTTTAGGTATTAAAATTGATGGTTCAATCTCAATCCATAGTCACTAAATGATGTATCTAGCAGCAATTTAGGGTACTAGGTACCTACCAATTTAGGTGGGTTTTTACACAAGACTCTGAATATCGTCTAATAAGCTTTGTCCAATGCACTTTCAGGCTTGTCTTTTTGAGTCTTAGGTGGGTTTGTGTTGAATTGCATCACATGATTTTTCATGTTTTGCATGTTTTGCTATCGTGGGTGGGTGGAATTCAAACTCCTCGGTAGGGAAAGTATTAAGATGCAACACTGAAAAAAATTAATCATATTTTTTATTTAGCATATGCACATGGTCAAATTAGTCAAACCTTCTTGCAAAACCAAGCGACTTTGTGCAAGGCCAAACATTATTGATCACTTTTTGCATCAAACAATGCTTCGTAAAGGGTGTTTAACATCTTCCAATTTTTATTATTGTTGGCAAGTTCTCTAATTTGAACTATAAAATCCAAGGAATTTAATTTCAAGTTTTTGTGACCTACACTTGAATCAACACCCATTTAGTGGAACTGGCACAAGAATTGAACTATAGAATTAAACCTTCCAAAAAACAGCCTTGCCCACAACTTCATGTTCTTCAAGTAAACAAGCCAATTTTTTTGAAAAGTTGGCAAGTGTGCTGAACTTTATAAATTATTGATGGGTTTTAATTATTTGAAGAATTTCGTATACTTATATAGTCCGCAATTGTTATTTTATTTTGTGAAACTCATTACCTACACAATATTCGATCTTGGGGAGTGTGTAGTGTGAACATGAAATTGAACTCAAGTTTTAAACTAGTATAAAACTATTCATGACCGATTGGGCACCTATGACCAAATAGGGATTTAGTGAGTTAAAATATGAGCAAAGGTTTTTGTTTTGCATTGATGATCATTTTGATGGTTGCCCATGATTCAATGTCCATTCAAAATTTTATGTGTTTGTAAATTTAAGGGCTACAAATCAAATTTGGGATAAATTTGTTTGGGAATAGGTGTGTGATTGGGTTTTTGTTAAATTGGAGTGTTTCAAATCACAACCATTTGTGATCATTTTTGGGATTTTCTTTGTTTGGTGATGGGGTCCAATGTGATCACAAATTTCAGACCTTAAGCACATAAAATTGCAAAAGCTTGACAAGTCATTTTTTGCACACAATGATAAATAAATTGGCCAATTTTTTTCCTTAGACGCCAAAACACCAAATAGTTTAACTAAAACCATAAACACTAAGATAGCTTTTGGATACCATGGGCACAAAAACTAACAAAATGTATTACTTGCATTTTCCCACTATAGTTCAATGCATTTTTCTCACCAAAAACCACTACGTAGCAACAAAGCAAGGTCACAATCCCATTTAGCACAACAATCCTAAAGTAAAAAAATATATTCTTCTAAGCATGTCACATCCAAAAAAGATTACAAGTTGGGATTAGGAAAAGAAATTTGGCTACAATTGGGGTCAAGAAAGAAATAGAAGACATAGGCCATGTTACAATTGAGATCAAAAAGGAAATAAAATAGACTTTGATGCAATTTAGATAAAGAAGGAAGTAAAAAACTAAGCTACTATTGTAATTGAGATCAAGGAATATAATTAGATTCCATTCTACTTGAAATCAAAGCTTGAAAATGTAAAAATAATGTAAAAGAAAAAAATTTGAATGGCATAACAATACACAATCAAGTACTCAAAATACTTATATTATCGTTGGGTCATATTAGTAGTTTCACAAATGTCATATGTTATAGTAATAGCATGAGTCATATATTTCCTTTTCTTTCATCACGATGCACCTTGAAATACATTCCCACTACTTACACATCAACAATTGATGTCAATTTACATTGAAATGATTTTGCTAAATTTTGTGAATGATTTGTTTTTGTGAGGAAGTGAAAACCTATACAATTCAGCACTACCCAAATCTAACACAGTTTTTAATATCTTGGTCAAAGTACAAGAAACACCCCTTAGTATTTAGAGGTTGGAATCAAAAGGAATAAGGTTGAAATGAGGGCACCAATGCGAGAAAAAACACCTAATGCTACTCTATGACCTACTAGGGGTGGACCACTAAAAGATTGTTCTACAACAAATCTCAATGTGCCAAAGAAAATGACATAGTGGGGTTTTAAGTCAAGGCCATGAATACTAAAAAAATTAAAAACCCACCTTAGTAACACAAGATATAGGGCAATCCTAATCTACCACAATAACATCACAACAACCCCATTATGCCATAATAACAACAAATAATTCAAGGAAGAATAAGATGTTGCTTAATGCATCTTGACATAACAAATGGATAAATCAATAACTAGAAGATGCCATGGATGTAGTGGTGTAAGGACATACTTCTTTGAAAAAAGTTAACAAGTTTTGGAACATCCCTTTAACCTTGCTATTACATCACCTCAATGGTAGAACCAAAATAAGGAAAATGGGTTTGTAAGGTGTGCTAATAAAACCAAAAGATGAAGCAATAATCACTTGGATTTTAAACATGCAAAAGGTGGGCTTATCCATCACCCTTCAACTTGAGTTAAGGTAGTTGAAGTTACACAAACTAAACCCACACCATTCAGTAATGGTATTCCAAGAATTGATTGGTGGTACTAGTTCAAATGAAGACATCCAAAAATTAATATACGAATTGTGAAAAAACCAAAATTTTAAGGGCACAAAGGTTAATTAACCAAGCATGCCATACCTTTTACTTCAATTTGGAGAAATTGTACACACAACATAAATACCTACCAACCCACATTTGGAATTGAAATGAAACAAATGTTCAAATTGGGCTTCAATTTTATGCTTAGGTCTTGGCTAGGCAAGGTTCATGTGATGTTTACAACACCATCCCCAAGTCTGAAGAATGGATACTTATAAATTGTGTTAGTAATGCAATAGGGGCAACTTTGCCTACTTTTTACATTTTTAGGGGTTCAAGGATGAAGGAAAACCACATACTATTTAAACAAGGAAAAAAAATGGATGACAACATACCTTTTGAGAGAATTGTTATCTTTTTTCAACATATATATACTAGGGGGGATCATTTCTCAAGAGAATTACCATCTTTTAATCCTAAATGGGCATGGGTCACACATCACAATAAAACCATTTTAAAAAGCAACTAAAATTAGGCTAGACATGGTAACTTTACTTTCCCATACATCACATGTGTTATAACCATCGGTCATGACCTATTTCAAACCATTCAAAATGCATTCAAAAGGGAGTGTGGCAAAAAACAATTATTTTGAACCAAATACGATCACATTGGCAAGATGGGTGGACAAAGCTTTTGAACATTCCTTGAAAAAGGAAAATATTACATTAGGGTTTAAGATATGTAGAATATGGCCACTAAATCTTATTGCCATGGCTAGAAAGTTTGGTCCAAATGAGTTGTTGATTACATTATAAAAAAAGGATTATGAAAATGGTTTTTTAGATGTAACAAATTAGGATAGTGATTTTAAGGATGAAGTTGAAGTTGCCACAAACCTATTGAATATTGCAAGGATAACACATCCAATAGCTCTTAACATGGTTACATGTTCTTCACACACATTTCGTTATTACATAATAGTGTCATGCAACCCTACCACCAATGCAAGCAACCAAAACATGATCAAATAATGGTGAACTTGGAGGATCTTAATATTGAATTAAACAACTTACCTATTCCAAATCAGACCCAATAACCTCCTATAGTAATTGACTTACTATCATTGCCAAGATTGCCAAGAAGGAGAATCCATGGCAAAGAGCCACTAGTACATTATTCCATGTCACATGTGGTCACATACAAACTAATATTCAATAGTGTTGAAGCAAAAGGCAATGGACAAAAAAGTTACAAATAAAATTAAAAATTTGAAAACAAAGGAAAGGGAAGAAAAAAGGTTCAACAATGTTCAACATACAATTACATAAAAGGAGTGAATAGCTCAAAAGAGCATTGAAAAACAAAATAGAACTACATTCAACTAGTCATGGTCTACTATTGCAATTGGGGTTGTTGGAGAAAGGTTCCACAATAATTTCAAAGTAAGGTTTCAAGCTCATCTTTTAGATTATATGGGGTTCAACATAGAACTCACATCTAAACAACAACAAATTGTTAGATTATAAAGGATGACAAATATGTGACTTGCTAAACATGTTCCAATAAGGTTGGAACCATGTGCTCAACAAGAATAAGTGAAAGGGATGGGGACATGTCTATGGTGGGTTCTGGAGCATAATTAATCCTAATAGCAATGGTGAAACAGGAACTTTAAAAGGGTTAAATGGAAGGGTCTTTAATGGGTTCTACAACATGATAATGATCAAGTTTTGAAAAAAAATGGGGAGATAATTATAACAATAGGAAATTAGCAATTGCAAAAAGAGAAAGTGGGAAGGAAGATCGAAGGTAGCTCAAGTTTATGTATAATGTAAGAGGTTAACAACAACATGCACTACCACCAACTTCTAACAAGATGGAATCTTGGAATAATGGTAGCATCAGTAAGAGTGATGAAAAAATGTTGCATTAGAAAGAAACTTGAGAATTGGAAAAAGGTTAAAGCTCAGAAAGAAATAGCTACATTTGTAATAGCATGAAATCAATAGATGCAAGAAAAGGAAATGGAAAGAAGATCAAGGGGGGCAACATTTGAATTAGGAGCTTGAAACTTTGATTCAAACTTTGTATAATGCAAAGGTCAATAACATTAGCAACAACATGTGCATAGCAATAGTAACAACAACAACATGTGCACAACACTAGCACAATGTGTTCAGCAACACCATCATGTAGGAACAAATAACAATTCAAAACATAAATCTAAAGCTTCCATCATCTCCATATCTAAAAGGAGCCTATAACAAACATCAAGAGTTGTTGACGAAAATGTTTTTTGAAAATCTTTTGCAAACAAGCTATTAAAAAAAAATGACTATGTAGATTCTTTTGTAGAAGAATTATTGAAGAATACGGTGGAAAAAAAGATTTTTTTTTTTTACACAATAGATGAAGAATTGATGTTTTGAATTTCTTCAAAAATAACTCATCACCACATACACAAAAAGATAGAGAAAAAAACATGAACCTAGGAAAAAGCTTGTGTTTTAAGTGCTAATGAGTACCATGAAAACAACACCTTGCACATCCTTCCCAAATGCAATCACTTTTTCAACATCTTTTGCATCAACATTTGGTTGTGTTTGCATTCCACTCACCCTTTCTATCATGTGAATAATATATTAACAATAATCTTGCATGTAGTTACATTCACACTTCAATTTATAATCCCCTATGCTTGGGTCAATAATGTTGTGAAATAATGTCTTAGTTTTTGTGACTAAATGCCCCTGGTATTAGACTCAACACCCCAACAGTCAAGCCTCCCAACAACAATGAAAGCATTGATGGAATGATCTTCATTATGGCTTCTCTCATGGTAGGAATTGCTACCAATCCTTTCATTAAAGCCTACTTCCAAGGAGATGTTGCTAACCAATTTATGATTGATGTAGTAACAATCGGAAACTAGAAAATACAACATCTTGGGTATTCAAAAAAGTAGTTGTAAAATATGAAGTTCTTGCAAAACGGTTTGTCTTTGGTTTTAAGGAGCATGCCTATTCCCAATCAGCTAATTGAAAGAGTCTTTTCTATGGCCTTCAATGGAGTGCTCACAATTTTGAGGAAGAGGAAGAACAATAGGAATAATATTTTTGTCACAAGATGTTCCTCCAACACAACAATCTTCCAAGTGATTAATAGAATGAAAGGAGGCCTTTGCAACATGATCAGTTCCTAGGATATCTTGTAGTAATGGAAACCCAAAAAAAAAAAAGAATGAAGGAGAAGAGGTTGAGAGGAAAGGAGGTAGAGGAAAAGAGATCATCATTGTCTAAGGAAAGAAAGCTGCAACTATGGCAATTAGAATGTTTTTTTTTCACATTTGGGGAGAAATAGAAGGATGTAATGAGATTGCTCAATGTGGCATTACATTGATTGTTGATTTTTAGAATGTCTAAGGGATTTTTTATTTTAAAACTCAAATACATTAAGTTTTTTCCTTGTTAATGATGAAATGAATATCCTTGCATAAGTGTTTGTTCATAGGGTGTAAAGTGCATGAATTTAGGAGTACTATGTGTTCTAGGTTTACTTTTCCAAATGTTGAGAACCCTGCCACTTTGGGGGGCCACAAGTTTCTCATTCCAACTTTGAATTAAGTGTTGTAAATGCCTACTAGTGACTTGTCTTCAATTTTGCATATTTATTTGGGGACCATGCACAAAACAATGTATGGTTACCAAACCTTGGAATTTGAATTTTGAAATGTTCATTCATGGATAGTTCTACCTTAATCCAAAAGGTTTTTGAATTTGAAAAATGTGCCAAAACCATGACCACATGATTTAAAATTTTGAAGAACCATCCTCGAACCTACACATGGAAAACCTAGCAAAAACAATCTAGTGTCAAAACAAAATCTAGGTGTAGACGTTAAAAAGAAAAATTGACAAACATTATATGTTTATAGTTTTTTTTAAAATTGAGATTCAATCTCAACTTAAGGTCTCTACTATTGTTGGCTAATTATTGATAAAACATTTGCTTATCAACCCAATTATTGAATTTTCAATAGCATAATTGAATTTTCAACTTTTAATAACCTACCCAAATTATGGGGAATTTCATCCATGTAGTTACCATAAAACCCTACACATATTTATGACAAAAACAAAATAAAATAAAATAAATAGAATCGACTTATAACCTACCTTACCCAATAATTTTTTTTTCAATTTTGTGATGTTGCTCAAGTAGAGGTCATCCATAACTATGTTTGGCCAAATTTGCTGATATTCAAAATATCAAAGTAAAAAACCTTAAGCACCCTTTCATATTGTAGGCAACTGTGGCAATTTTGGGGAAAAAAATTAAATTCCTTTTCTTGCAATTCTTTAAATAGGGACTTTGTGATAGAATATATATTTTTCAAAATACTTTTCTGAAAATGGAAAAAAAAATCAACAAATAAATCATTGACCCCTCCTAGTCAATATAACTTATGGTTTTCAAGGTGAGTATTTGAGAACCAACCCTTAAGCATAAGGGATGGTTATTATATTAAAAAATGACCGGGTAAATTCATAACCAGAGATATGACATTGATAGTGAAATCGATAATTGATACAAGAGCACCCATGAACAAATTAATAGAATGAAAAATAGGTATACAATGTCAAGCATCCCTAGAAAGACTTATTAGTATCACATTTTGGTGATTTTTTGCCCAAAAAAAAAAAAAAAAAAAACCGATGTAGCCAAGTGAACAAAAAGTGTGATTGAATGTCTGTTTACCCACAAGCTTATTTTATTCACAAGGGAAAATTTTCTAGTCACTAGAAAGGACAACATGGGATTTTGAATGTTGAAAATAGTCTTTTAAGAATGATCCTTTTTATAGATCAACTAAAGAATAAACAAGGTAGATCACCTTCAACAAGAAGTCATTGTGGTCAAGAGTACAGGACAAGATGCAAAGTCTCATAAAGTTGCATCTTAAAAAGAGTAAATTGTCTTTGACAACACGAGGGAAACACAAAATAATGCAAATGGGGGGAGTGTGCTTTAAATGAACTAAGTAGCAAAATGAGTCTACAATTTGTTCAACTATCAATAGACCCAAAAAAAAAAACACGTTTCTAATGTCATTTCCTAGAAGAAAATAAAGAAAACTTCCTAAAGTTCTCTTGAGTAGCATAATTGGTTGAGCGACGAGATCCTTTAAACCCCAATGAACCTGAGGGAGACCAAATTTTTATATTTCCTTCAAAATTTGTTACAGTAATAATGGTATTACTTAAAGTTGTTGATCGAACATGAAGACATTCTCAAGGTTTCCCTAAAATAAATTTGAAAAAGAACTAGAAGAAGCACAAACTCTGAAGTTTCTTGCACATACCTGACACTGACACAATTGGAATACAATTCTTTGCAATATCACAAATCTAAATGGATCAACAACCAGTTGAATCAATAGGTTCCTTACACAATCTATCAAGCAATCCACCCCAAATGTTATATTCAAATCACATGACATCTCTGTTCTAACATCATCATCTTGACACATGATGAGCAAAGAGAAACCCAACAAAATACTAGAGTGAAGTATGTGCAATTACCAATGCGAGACCTACAATTCATCTCCAAGTGGCCATCATGCCCCTTCATTCTGCTCCTCGCAGCAGCACCACAATTGAAAGCATTAGAAGAATGTAATGTGCCCACGGACCATGTGTAAGCAGTAGGTACAGGGGGTCAACCATGGTAGACCCTATATCTCTAAAAAGACTAAAGTATTCTCACATAAGGGAACCAGAAGCTCCATCTCTAGCTATTATCAGGTTGATTCAAACTGAGTAACTAAAGAGAACCGCACATTCCAGGACTCCTGGAACTCATGAACTTCAGGCATTAAATTCAAAATCCATGAGTATCCAAAAGATAACATCTTTGAGGAAAGTATGCTGGGTGTTGTCAGCTGCAACCAATCAAGCAACATTCCACCAGTTTAAGTTGGTAACCAACAGTACCATTGAGCTTTCCAAGCTGTGGATATAATTTCCAAAGACCCAATCTGCTGCTCATTACCTTTGCAAAGTAGACTTCTCACAGATTCAAGTCTGTCAGCTGTCCATGGTGAACAACTGACTTAGAAGAGAGCTCAAGCCTTTCAACAACTTGGTCACTTCATATCCAAGCTTAATAGCAGCTGTTGGTATTTCTGGTCAGATGTTTCCATTGTAGTACACTGAACATTTCTCAACTGGGAGAGGCCCCTGCTTGTGGAGTTTCAACCCTGTCAATAGACACGGAACCAGTTTCTTCGGGGGTAGCTACATCAGCCTCTGTTGAGCCCCCAACATCATGCTTGCAGAGAGGGCAAGATGCATTGATTGCAAGCCACTTGTCAACACACTCTACATGAAAATGATGAGTGCATGGCAGCTCACGCAGCTCCACATTGTCCTTGTACTTGCCAAGGCAAATGCAACACACTGCATCTTCTGGTGAGACCAATCTCTCCTTGTCTGTTCCTGCTGCAACCACTCCTCCTTCCCCAAGTCCCTCACTATCTGACTCATTTTCTTCCTTGTTGATTTTGGTGTCATTTGCACCCTTGAGTTTGAACCTATAAGTCGGCAATGCAGCAATTGCCTCCACAGAGGCTCCTTTCACTTGCCTGGACTCCTCCTGATAACCTAGAAATGTGATTATGCAGGGCAGGCAGCAGCAGATTGTTGCACACAAAATGAAGGGCATGGCATACCCTATACAACTGAATGTAAGGAACACAATACACAACCTGCACCAAACGTCAGTAAGATCATTAGCAAAGCCTAAACATGAAAGGATGATCAATAATGGACCTTGTTAATGTAATGTAAAGGAACCTTGCACAGCTTCCTCTTCATATAGAGAGCAATACAGGAAATTTAAGTTCAGGAACATTGCCTATATAAGTTGGGAGCTTCACTCGATGATGAATGGCCACCAAATACCCAAACAGTGCCCACCACAAACCATACCGCAAAAAAGCAGTCAAGTGCAATCTTAAATCTCTCCACCATTATCCCAACCCTGCCAGACCACATTTCCATTTCAGTTGTTCACATCCCCATGATACATATCTGTTTCTGTACTGTGTCCAGCATCCAAAGACAATACACCATGATCAACAAACTACTGACATTGGTAGTCAATGCCTGTTTCCATTAGGTGTCAAAACACGAACAGTGTTAAGTACATGGACAACACAACCAAGAAAGACAAATTACTGATGTTGGTAATCATCAATTCATTAAACATGCATCTGTGAATGGTTTAAGCAGGAAAACATTGTGAGATCCAGTGTGGGAAATGGCATGGTAGGCAGAGAAGAGGTCTGTGTGAGAAAAGCAACAATTGCCTAAATAAATACCTGTCAAATCCATTTGCAACTCCATTTAGGTCACTCTGCCTCTCCACCTGAGATTCTTCATCCCGGTGCTCTGGAGTTGTTGACAAATAAGAGGACTGCCCAGCCTCATCTGTGGGCACTGCTGATGGGGAGGTAAAAGGGGGAGCCAGTGCATCCTGCTCACGGGCCCGTCCAATCCGATACTTATAACGCCAGTACAGAAGTGGTAATGAGGCCAGGCAGCCTGCAGCATAACCAGCAACCCATGCAGACAAGGGTGCCTCTGGCTTTTCATCTCTAGAGAGAATAAGAACAATAATCGAAGCAATAATCTGACTAACTATGATGACAACTTCAAAAGTTATCCAAATCCCCGAGATCAAAGGATTTGCACGATGCTGAGTGCCATAGCTGTTGGCATTCCCTGGCCTTGACAAAGAGCTTGCCACATTTGATGTGAAAGATGCCTGGGCTTGCAGTGATGAGCTGGGAGACAAGCTTCTAGATGGAATCCCTCCTGCCACAATTGCCAATCAACATAAGTAGGATTGTCCAGCACAAACAAAATGTTCATGCTCATTTCAGGACAACAACAGATAAAGATTACTTCATGAGAAGAAACATTGTGCTCCTTGCCTGTACGTAAGGAAAACATTTTCATTCAATGCAGGAAATCAAATATAAATACTCTTTTGCAGCAAAGTGGAAGCTATTGCTAATATGGAAAATGAGCTAAAGAAAGAAACAGAATTCAAGCCCTGGGACACCAATCCTAACTATCTGAACTCAGTGTGTAAGCACCTTGGAAACTCTTGAAAGTTATATGGTACCTGAAAGAACCCTTTCTGGCTGAGGAGCAGATCTAGAGCTCAGGCTACAGTGACCATCACTCTCAGAACCTTCAGGAGAGGGCACAGCTGAATTCGAAATTGGCAGAATGTTAATCACATGCTGGTGATCACTGGAGGCTGGATTAGCCATTAGTAATGGAGATGAGTCACTATATTCTGATTGACGGTTCCAGTCCTCGTGCTCAGCAGCCATGGAAAACTGTCACACAATATTCTTAATCACGTGCTGGGTGGGAGGAGCAATGCCTCATGTTGACTTGTCTTCTCTGAACTGCACCAACATGAAGAACACAATTCCTCCAGACTTAAGTGCCTAAACCCCATCAGAACAGAACAAAACTGTTTCTTCACAATTGCACCTTGTGTACCTTTGATGATCAGATGAGGAACTTGAGACGCCCTTCACCAGACCTAAATCAAGTTACTGCTCTGTACTCGCCACTAGCTTAGGAATGATCGCTGCATCCCCAAAACCACCACCTCGTATCTGGGGATGGAAGGGGCAGATGTCCAACTCAAGCAACCACTAGAATAACAGAGAAAGCAGATGGCTAACTGATGGCTAAATCAGAATAGAGAAGGAACCAAGTTCTAACTTACTCAATACAACTCAAAAAATGACCAATTTTCGTCTTCTGCAAAGCTGAGCAGTGTTAACACATCTGCAGAAATGCTGTCCTCACATCAAACAACTTGAAGAGAGTATAATCCAACAAAGTGACAACAGAGAGAATCTCTATTTCTCTTTTGAAACCCACTGATAAGATTGGTCCTTCCAATCTGAAGAAAAAAGACTAGAGACCAGGGACTATCATTAGACTTGCTGCTCAAGCTCAATACACAAAGCTTAGACTTAACACATCAGACAACAAGAGACCAGATTCAAGGTGTGATTCAGTTCAACTTAGGTGCTGCTGCAAAACTTTGCTACCAAGAAAGAATGCGAAAGAGGGCCAAACTTTTACATAAAACCCTAGACGACACTCCCCGTGTTGAACTTACTTGATGCACAAGTTCATTGGAGTGCTGTAATTTTGGCAGTAAAGTGGGCTACAGACGGATCGGAGTTCAAACACTGAGATCTCCGGCAATCCTAGATTGGAGTGATTCTCCTTTTCCCACTGTGCTGCTCACTAGACTACAGCCCTAAAGAGGCCATCATAAGACGACTTGTTGCGAATTTTCTAGCGGCAGGACAAAGAGAGACCTCCACAAGTCCTATCACTTAGCTGCCTCTGTGGGATTCCCACGGCAGCATATCCAAAACGGAGGATAGTCAAAAACCCTCAGTCCCTTCATCTTAAGCAAGCGAATTTCTTTTCAAAATAAGGGAATAGGCGTCGAGCTTCAAGACCAGACTCCAGCTGATAGAGTCCGAACATACACTGCGCGGCCTTCATTAGCATACTGTAGAACAACTTCCTCCCGAGAATGATTGACAGCATAAACTGGTCAGATTCACGTAAACACAGACCAGAAGCGACACGGCAAATCGAGAGAGGAACCAGCAGGAAAGCAGTAGATACAAGATGGCCAAGGGGGGAGGGGGGGGGAGTCAAACGGTCAGACAGATCTTCACCTCATTCCAAAGACTCGCCATCCTGCTCCTCGTATTCCCCTCTTTCTTTCTCTCTCTCTTCAACAACTTCAACAAGCACTTCCGCTTGTCACGCAATTGCGGCTTTCACGCGGACGGTTGCCAGTAGCGGAGAAAATGAAAAAACAAAGAACTTACAAGAACAATACTTAATGCGGAAAGGGGAAGGAAAACGAAAGAAAACGCAGCAGGTTTCGAAGAAACTTCAGAATCCCAAACGCGAAAAGCGGTTTTCCCCGGACACTTTTGTCATAAGTACCCTTACGCTCTTCTCGTTGCAAATGCGCCAGTGTTCACCTCATGACGACAGGAGTCCGTCGGTCAGCGGCTACCGTGTCTCTCGATCGAGGCGGAGTGTGTGTCACACACTGTGCAGGCGTTTCCTGGCGAGAGAGACGACCACCCATACCTGACCCCGAACCTGAAACCGAACCTCAATTGCAAACCCGTACCAGAAACGAGCCTCATATGCGACCTCTACCGCCTCCCGAACCAAACTCCGGGCTTAGACAGTCAGTTCCGAACCTAATGCGGGCCTAAATTTCGCGGCGTGCGCGCTTTCTTGGCCCGCAGGCTGCCAGGGGAGACCCCTCCACCCAAAAACCAAATTTAATAAATAATTAATTTTCTAATTTTCTAATTTTTTCAAACTGAAAAAGAAAAAAGACTACCTATAGCCACTATTATTACTGTGTATTTTTTTGACCAATCCCAAAAATTATTTACCAATTTTATAACTACCTATATATATAAAAACCTAGTTCTTAATTATTCCAATATTGCCAAGAAAAGCCACTTCACCAATTTGAAACCTATTTTTGGCTTTTTAAATAAATAAAAATAAAAATAAAAATGATAAACATGAGTATTAATTATAGTAGGCCAATATTGACCCAAGTACAAGATTCATTGATTTTTTTTGCCAAAATATGTTACATTTGACAAATATAAAAATTAGGTATATTTTATTAATCACTTCCTACATCCAAAAGTCTAATGAGTATAATAAGGATTTTTTGGTTTGGTTGTTAAGCTATTTTTCTCACTTTCGATTATTTTTATTTCCCATAAATGTGGTTTTGTATAAACAAGGTTTCAATTAAGTAATTGGTTGTTTTTTAAGGGTTTTTTTTTTAAAAAAAAGGTTGTTGAGCATTTAACCTTACCCTAGGGTTAGTTTGGTCATTAAAAACTCTTTAAAACAAATGAACCTCTGAAATGTTTCAATGGCATACAAGAGTTTGAAACCCTAACCACAAGTTTTAATAATTGGTCATTTGGTTTTAGGTCATCATTAAATAATTATCCTTGAATAAGGGTTTTCTTTTTTTAATTTATTTATCCATCAAATAAAGGTATATTTCAAAAAAAAAAAAAAAACCATTAGGTTAGAGTCCGAATATACCAACACATTTTTTTTGAGAAATGGGTAAGGTCTTGATGTCTCATATCATATACCCTTTTTGGGATTAAAAAATGGGCATGCATTTTCTAATTTTAAAATGAAAGAAAAATTTTACATTTTTAATTTTTTAAAAAAAATCAAAGGTCAAATGTGAATGTCAAATTTAATTTGAATTAATATAAATACTATGGGCATGAAAAGGCACTTGTATCATGCAACCCTTAACCATACAAAAGATCATGCAAAATCTCTCATGTACCAATATTTCAAAAAAAATTCATCATTAGAAAGAATTACACATGGATGAAAATGACAACATGGATGATACATAATACTACACTAATGAAATTGACCAAATGATGAATTCAACATTTGATAAAAAAGAATTACAAATGGTTGAATTGATTGAAAACATGGCCAATAACATAAGTTTGATTGATTTTCCATCCTTAAATGTAATTTCATTAACATCATCAAATTTTCATTTTCAATATGATTAATTCTATAAGTGTGTTCAACTTCATCATGTAATAGGTTTCATTGATGTCATCCACCAACTCATTTTTTGCATGTCATTAAAAATGTTTTGTTATGTTGAAACTTTCATTAATATTACCAAGTTTCATCCGTGTCATTCATACCACCCATCTTGTCAATTTCATCCATACAATTGATTTTCATGTGTGATAAATTTCATCCATGTAATGTACAATTTCCTTGTATTAAATTTTCATCCATTATCATTTCAGCCAAAATTTAGGTTCATCAATGTAATTAAATTTTATTGTGCTTGTGGTTTTACTCTAAATTTGAATGTACATGAATGTGTTAACGAGAAGGTTATGAAACTGTCTGTTAACAAGAAGGTTATGAAACTTTTCATCCACCTACATGAGTGTTATGGGGGTCGCTTTCAAACCTCCAAACAGAAGAAGAAGGTTATGTCTGGTAACCAGCATCCTCTCGTCTGGTAAGTATCGGCCCTTACCGGCATAATAAGAACTCAACATGTGTTAGGACTCCTTCTTAAGGCACTCGGATTAGGGCCCCAAAATACTAGTGCTCCGTTGAGGAATTAGGGTTTGGAGCTCGAGGGTTTGAAGCTCGACTGTTCTTCGTCTGTTGCAGAGACACACGAGTTCTTTAGGTCGTGGTGGAATTCCCTGTAGCGGAGCAGTTCATGTGAAGATGGCGAAGAAGAAAGTAGCGGACGCAGGTCAAAATGTTGCTTCCAAGGTGCGATTTTCATGTTCTTCTTCTTCTTTTTGTCTTTTCTTTTTTTTTTGTCCTCCCTTTCCCTGTCCATTCCTGTTGTGTTTTTCTGTAATGCTGCTTTGGAGTTTACTCAAAGAGGAAGAAGGATGTAAGGATGTCTGCAATTTGCTCTGATCGAAGACCTGCGATCCGTTTGCTTCCCTCGTTGTACGAAACTGGGGAGTGAGTGAGAGCTTTGGCTGTGAGTTGTTGTCTCCTCTGTTTTCTGCACATGCGGGAAGTCGAGAATTGTAGCCCTGATTCGTTGGTTTTCTGTCAATGTCGATACTTGCCAATGCAAATGATTAGAAGGAGATATGGAACTGAAGAAACAGCTAGCTCAAATTTTGGCTTGTGAATTGCAGAAGAAAGGAAAGGAGATTGACCCAGTTCGTGTGTTTGCGGAAAAAATGAGAGATCATAAGGAGCTAGAGTCGCGGTGGGCAGTCCTGCAGGAGGCAAGAGTGGAGTACTTCAAAGGGAAGGACTTTGTGTCACTCCTAAGAGCTCATCCCGAGCTTCTGAAACCTCTGGCTATAGAGTCCACTACTGAGGACATGGAAATGGAGATTGGAAACCTTTTGTTGAGGAGAAAGCTGATTGTGCGATGCGATCGTGTACTGAAGACAGTGCGGCCAGGCAAGACGAAACTCTCAAAGTGGCCTGCTCGCATTGAGTTCTTCCCAGTATGTCAAATTTTCCCTTCAGAACCTAGATTGACAAAGAGCTGAGGAGTTTTTGCTCATTGCTGTTCAGGATCTTTCATAAAACCCAGAGGCTCTTTTCATGTACCGACAAAATTGACGCTTTCATTGTCATGTTGTTAAAATGCAGGAACAAAAATTTTCAGAAAAGGATTCCTTTTTTGCATGGACCTTTGAAAGGAGGAGGCCACTGTGGCAGACAGTATTGTCATTTCTTGTCCCCATTGTGACACTTGCTTGCTGTCTGTTTCCAGTGTTCCCTCACTGGTGCAAGCTTGGGGTTCTCTACTTCTGCCTAACGTTACTTTCCCTCATTTTTGGATTGCTTACTTGTAAGTCTTGTCTAACTGTACACACCATGTCTCTTATGAACTTGCTCTCTGGCTCTCTAGGCTACAGACAAGTAACAACACCAAATGTGGGCACTGGACATGTTATCCAGGTCGCATTTCTCTTGCTAAAAGCAGAGAAGTTTGTAACTGCCCGTGGTATATTGCATGCCGAGCATTTCAAACTTGTTATTGTTGGATATATAACTTTCTGTTGAGTCCAGACCAGAATTTATTTTCTGTGTCACAGTTGTTGAATCCTAATTGTTCTTTTGTTCATGAAAAAGGAATTACAAGTTGTGGTACTTTTGTCCTGGGTTCCATGAAGGGATCCTAATCTGTCTGTATTTGCTGCAGTGCGGGCTGTCATCTTCGGAACAGTGTGGCTGGTGGCTGGAAAGAGGATATGGTTTTTCCCCAATATTCTGGCTGAAGAGGCCTCTCTCACAGAACTTTTTCGGTTCTGGCCAGACCTGAGCAAAGATGATGATCCACCCCCCAAGTGGAGTACTAGGCTTGCATTTGGTGCTTTGACAGGTGTGATTCTTTGGGTGGTTATTCGCCATGGGCCCAATGAGGCCTCACGTGCAAGGTCAAGCTTTCCCCTCAACATTTATCATGTTTGTGATCTTGCTGTCTGTGAGCTGTTTATTCTTATCATTTTTGTTCTGGTCTGGCTGGAACTGACATAGGGGTTGCCTTAAAAGTGGTATTGTGGAGTTTTGTCTGCAGTCTTATAGATATGTCTGTGAGCTGTTCTCATTTTCATCCTGTGAGCTGTTTTGAAGTTTGACGATCATATATCAGCTTCCTTGTACAATGCCAACTAGTTCAAGCCAGAGGACTGCTAAGCTGAAGCCTTTGCTTGTCTTTGAACTTGAATTAGTAGTTGCACTTGCATAGTTATAACTGAGTATCCTACTGACTAAGAACACACTATCTTCCAAACATTATCACCATCTGGTGAACAATTGCTAATCAACATGGACAATCTGGTAGACTTCCTCACAAGAGTTCTTTAGGTTGGTGTTCATCTGTCAGTTGTACACTGTCGCTAGGTAGTCCCTGGAGGAACTGTTCCAGTTGGAGGGATGTCTTGGTCTATTTGCTTGATTTGTTGTTTGCACTTCTGACCTCCATTGAATCTGGTTTTGCATGAGTTGAGTAATTCACCTGTGGAGATGCAGGTTTATGGATTTCTCCATGTTCTTCAGTAAAGAAATTGCACATTCTGAGGTTTTGGGGGGGGGCTTTGGAACAGATATCAAAGGAAGGTGTCAAACATCATTGATGAAGTTCTTGTTTGGAAGCCCAAGGCATTATCTGTATTCACTGCTCAAACAGAAGAGGCATCAACACCAGTGCCTCCAACAACACCAATATACAATGAAACAACAGACGTTGGAGATATTGAGCCTGTGGTTTATGACAGTTCACTGGAAGATGGACAGAGTGATGTGGAGTTGCAAGAGGTTGCAAATGAACAGGTAGATGTAGAAACCAAAGACATTTGAGATAACAGTGGAGATTCTGCAGTACCTGGTGAGGACATTTTACCCAATTCTGAAAGTAATGGTAATGTTAGTCAGGTGAGTTAACATGCGAGAGTAGTGATAGGCAGAGTAGAGAACCTTGCACCTTGATTTATGACCTATTTTGCATTTTCTCAGTGGCCAAGCCATGTGCACCGGATACTGAATCTTACCAGCAGGAAGATTATCTGAAACAATGGAAGGGAATATGATGAGATGTGAACACTGGAATATTGTGTCTCAGGTACAGGTTAAAGAGAAAATGTAATATGTTCTTTTCATCTGATCAGATTTGTTGAGTTGCACGTATTCCATGCGCCAAAGTTTTTTCTAGTATTTAGTGTACCAATCCAGACCAATCCATTCAATAAATTGAGCAGTTCCCCAAGGTTATAACTGCATGATTGGCAGCTTTCTTTCTGTCAGGAAGTGGCTTTCTCTGTGACAGGAGTTTTTCCCACTCCTTTTCTCTTAAACTGGATCTTCTTAAAGTCCCTTGTGAAAGCATGCTTTTTTGCAATCATTTTTTCCTGGGGTTTTTTCTCCGGAAGAATCCTTGTGGCAGAATTCCAGACTGCCTGGAACTTCAGCAATGCTAAATGGCACCATCTCTGAGGTCCATTTGGGTGGAAGACACACCCAGTCTTCTGAATATCCAGCATTCCTCCTCCTCCCCAGAATGAAACTTGGGGAGGGGCATGAGTTTGTGTACTTAGATGCAAACTCAAACAATTAGAACCTGCCAATTGTTTGTTGTGATGGTAGAGCTTGTTTAGCTTTCAGAAAATTCTTGTGAAAATTTGGGTGTGGGGGGACTCAGGTTTTGGAACTTGCCAATTGTTTGTTATGGTGGTAGAGCTTGTTTAGCTTTCAGATTCTCATGAAAACTTGGGTGTGAGGGAGCTTGTGTTTTGGTGAGAAAGCAGAATTGTTGGGATGTGGATCTTGTCTATCATGAAAACTTAGGTGTGAGGGAGCTTGGGTTTTGGTCGGAAAGCAAAATTGTTGGGGATGTAGATCAATTCTATTGGAACAAATTGATCATTGGTGTCCTCCAGTATCAGCATGTGACTTCAAGGTGTGTTGGACGAGAGTATGTTGCAAGCTATGTATGGAGGAAAACCTTAGGGTGGGGGCATTCCTCTGCATAAAGCAGTGGGCTTGATTTCCTTATTTTTCAATGCTTTGTGTTGCGATAGACCAATGGCATACTGCATCATGGGCATTGGAAACGTCATAGTGCAATTAATTTTTAATAATGCCTCCACACTGATTGGGGGGAGGGGAGCTGTTGCAGTTTCTAGCAAGCATATTTCAACAAAGCAAAATCAAGCCCAGTGTATTATGTAGTTAGAAGCTCTATTGTCTTCAATTGTATGGTGTATGTTGGAGAGTATTAAACAATTAGAAGCTTTTATATATGTGTGGAGTTGGGAACAAAAACAATAGGGATTTTGGCCTAGTGTTCAGGTATTGGGTCACATATTGAATGATTGAAACAAGCTGCAGCATGCAATGGTTCTACGGGATTTGGCCTGGTGTTCAGGTATTGGGTCACATATTGAAGGATTGAAACAAGCTGCAGCATGCAGTGGTTCTAGGGATTTGGCCTAGTGTTCAGGCATTGGGTCAAGCATTGAAGTGTTGAAACAAGCTGCAGCATGCAATGGTTCTACCTTTATGGCATTTGAGTGCAGAAACGTCTAACATTGATTCATGTTTCATTGGTTTTCCTGCATGGTATAGGTTAGATTTTCAAATGTCATGGCAAGAGACCTTACCATGTCAATGCTCAAACATCAAACAACTCCCATCTTGTAAGTATACATTCCAATCATCAAAATAGAAATCTAGTTGTTGAACTTAATCCAGTACAAAGATATTTCTTGGCAATATAATCAAGCAATAAAGATAATCCCAACTTGTTTAAATGGCAAATTCTAACAATTATCAACATAATATGGTAAATGGAAAATGTAAGACTTTCATGTGCATTTAAAGAAGGTTCTCAAGAGAAGATTTATTTTGCTCGCAATCTAGATGGTCAACAATACTAGGCCATTTTTAAAGAATGCTTATTAAAGTGATATAGTGAGAAATATGTTCATCTCATAATTATAAATGGGGGGAGTGAAATTTTCAAAGGAATTGAAATTTTGATAAGTTTTAAGTGCTACAACTTCAAAACTGTTTTTTTTTTTTTTAATTCAAATTTTGGAAAAAATATCAACCCATTGTGTTGAACGTTTCAAAAAATTGACCAAAACAAAAAGTTGTGCACTCTTCAATGTAGGTCCAAGGCTATCGCACTTGTTGCATTAGAAAGTGGTTCTCTATTGGATTTGAACTTTGATCCATAGGTTCACATACATTCAAAAGGTATATTGCATAATTACACAACTTTCTCTCATTAATATATATATTTTTATTTATTTATTTTCTTATTTACATCTTGAAAATTCCCAAATTCCATAATCAATGTGCTAAAATTAAATCCTAAAAATATAATTAATTATTCAATGATTATTTACCAAACACAATCAAGGATTACTCTATTTGAAATGCAATTGAGGTTTTTTTTTTGGGTGTGTACAATACAGGTGTTACATGAATGCTTGAAGGAAAGGCACACAAGAAAGAAGATTATTTATTATTTATTATTTGAAAAGGTTTGTATATGTACTAGGCTCTTGCCACCAACAATCAAACTCCTTGGCCACTTAAGCTTGGGAAATGTACTTAGCTTAGATTGTGGCCCACCTAAGACCTTTCCATTGATCTATCATTAGATGAATATTTCATTATTGTAAAGGGACATTCACATATGGCTTACTACATGGAGATGCCAATGCCACAACTCATATAGAGGGTTCGAAAGATGTTGATTGGGTTGGCAATATTGAGATTCATTAATCCACCACCAACTATGTTCTTCACCTTTGGAGGTGTTGCTATGTCACGGCATGGGAAATGCAACATCAAATTGGGTTGATTTGATTGTATGGATGAGACTTCCCATTGCTTGGGTATAAGGGATTATAAACATGTCATGAAACTCTTGGGTAGTTTGGGGGGATGTATCTTGAATCAACTTTGTGTTGAAAACCATTGGGATGGAGATGAGTTTGCAAACTGGACCATCCCATATTAGGCAATTAATTTCTTCAAAACAAACTTGGGATTCACGTTGTTATGTACTACTAGTGACAATTTCCTTCTTATTATTTTCCCATATGATTATCAATAATTCATCATTATTTATGTCAATGTCAAATTCAATTTCAATTAATATAAGTATCATGGACATGAAAAGGCACATTTTAATTTGCCTTTTCATATCCATGTTGGTGAGTAAAAAAAGGGATGAAATAGTCAAAAGGATAAAAAAATAGTTATTAGAAAAGGAGGGAAATAATTATGAAAATAATAGGTAATTATTAAGAAGGAAGTGAGGTAATTAGGCTTGGAAATGAGGTAGTTATACTTGCAAAATGTTTCTTAGAATTGTCAAGAGATGACCATACAAAGGATTATGCAAAATCAATAAGGAGCCTACGAAAAATTACAAAAAACCACCCATATACCAATTCCTCGAAATTCTCATCATTGGAATATAAGTATTGAATGTTTATCCTGATTATGAACCAAAACAATAGTGGAATACTCCATTGTCAATCATCTCAATGGCTTGAAAAAAGTCACATTTAATGATTTTCTAAAAAAACATTATTTTTAGATATTTAAATGGAGTATGTATACATACAACCCAAGTAAAACAAAAAAATTTACGGGCTCTTTTGATATAAATATTGAGGTCAGTTTTGCTTTTATTGAATTCAACTTGTAAAAATAGGTGGTGAATCTTTCATACAATTTGTGATAGGCTTGTTTGAGCCCATACATGGTACATACAAGACAACAAACTTTGTATTTTTCAACCAATTTCTCTTATTCAAGTGGTTGAGCCATGTAGATTATCTAAGAAAGTTCCATTCAATAAAGCTTTTTTTACATGGATATTTAATTTATTTTGAGGTTGTATGTGGTGACAATGGTTATTAGAAAACATATTGAGGTGATTTTTATTATTGGTGAAAATGTCCCTTCATAGTCAATTCCATAGTGTTGAGAAAATCCACAAGCCATTAATTTGACTTTTGTTGGACTCTAGGGTCCCATAGCATTGTACTTCTTGTGGAATATCCATTTGTAGGAGGTGGGACTATGCCATGATAAATCTATGAGTTGCCAAATGTCATTCTTGAAAAGAAATCAATACTCAACACCTAAAACGTCTTGCTATTTGTGAGCCTTTGGGCTATCCATGGCTTCAATAGAAAAATATAGTATCATTCGTTTGTGCAACAAGAGCTTGAGCTAAAACATCACAAACTTGGCTAACATTTGGTCATTATTTGGTCTTTGCCACACCTTTTGAAAGGTGGTGGTTTGAATTATTTTTTATGAACATGATGAATTGGAGAAGTAGGTTTGATTTATAACATATTCAACAGAAGTTGATTCAAAGAAATGTTAAAGGAGGTCTTTCTATTTGTATCAATGATTCTATGTCAAGATTTGTAATATATTTAAGCCAAAATGGGTGAGATAACATGTGTTAAAAAACGATTATTGTTGAAATTTGCTCCTTCACATAAACTTTTATATATAGTTTGGTGATTTGAGTTTAAAAATTAGTGTGAATTCATGGTAAAATACCCCTCTAAAGTAGACCAAACAAAATTGAGTTTAAAAATGAGATTTTTTTGGGCCTAAACACAAGTATATTCAATATTTATTTAGGTTTTATTATAAAACCATTATGCATTCCATGAATTTACGATAATTTGAATACAAAATTCAATGACCTGTAATAACAAAAGTAGGGAACAAGTACTTTTGAGATTGACTAGTTAATATGGGGTTCAAAAATATTTTTTCATTAAAAAACTTAATGAAATAAATATGTACTAAGTTAAAATACAAAGATCATTGTATATTTAGGTTTGTCATAAAAAACAATTTTATTTTCTCTTTGTTAAAACATATTTGATACATATTTGAAACAAATATTACATTATAACAAATAAACTTCAAAAACTACTTGCATTTAGAAAGACTTGCTTGAGATGTACTTTGACAATGCAAATTTTGAAAATTAATGCACAATAGTGAAAAATAATAATAATAATTTTTTAAGTGATTCCATTGAATTTTAAATTTTTTTGTGATAGATTTGTTCTTACTTTTTATCAATCTAACAAATATACTAACAAAGTAACAAAATTGTATAATCTTACTCACAGCCATTGACAAAATTATTATCAGTGAAGTTTAAATCATCTTTGAACATAGAATCTTCATCAAAGATGATATCTTATCCAATGAAATCCGTACAAGTACGACAATCATATGATCTATACCCTTTTACTCCTTGTTCTCCATGTAATAAAAACAAATTTGATTGTTTAACAATCTCATTTACTTCATTCTTTTTATGGGGATGTGAACATAACATGTACGCCCAATTGTTCATAAAGGATCAATTTTGAGTTTACATTATGTCCATAATCTATAGGAAATTTTAAATGTTCTAGATTTTATTAAAATTGGAACATGAATATTGATGTAACATGATGTGGAAATGGCCTTAGCCCAAAAGATTGTAAGTAACTTAACAACATGTATCATACTTCAAACAATAGCAACAAAAGTGCAACTTTGTTTTCCTTCAAAGTATAGGGTATGGTAAACTAATGAATATTACCATGAATTAGAGAAATTTTTTGAGTTCAATTGAAAAATATCATCCCCCCATCTCCCCTTCTTCATCATTTGTGTATAATATTTTGATCACATTTCACGGTTACTTCTCCAATTTTTTATATTCTTGAAATTTCAAAAAAATAAAATAAATAAATAATATATATATTTCAAATGGTAGAAATAAAAATGTTGTGCATAAAATCATCAACACAAAGTGTGAAGTATTTGGCACCACATTACATAGGACCAAGCATACATATAAATGTACTAGATTTAAAATATCTAGAAGTGGTTTGACTAACATGAAGCTCAAATATATGAATCCAAAATGGAAGAACTAAATGTTGAATTAAACCCACAAATGCTATTGATGATATCAAAGGTACAAAAGATGCAAATTATAGTGATGACAAATTGATAATGAAACATATTATTCACATTATAACACAAACAATGATAGGTCCAAACTAATCAAAATAAAAACTAAAAACATGAAAACATGATGACAATGAAGTGTATTAATATATGTATATAAGTTTTTTTTGGCTATTTTATCATAGACTATCTTATCATAAGCTATTTTTGGCTATTTGATCATATGTTATTTTTAGCTATTTTATCAAAAGCTATTTTGGGCTATTTTCTTGGAAGTTATTTTTTACTATTTTAGGTTATTTTATCATAGGCTATTGTTGGCTATTCTAAGTTATTTTACCATAGTTTACTTTTGGTTATTCTCTCATAGGCTATTTTGGCTATTCTATCATAGGTTATTTTTGTCTATTTTAGATTATTTACCATATGTTATTATTGGTTATTCTAGGTTATTCTAGGTTATTTTACTCTAAGCTATTTTAAACTATTCTATCGTAGGCTATTGTTGGTTATTTTAAATTACTTTACCTTAACTTATTATTAGTTACTCTATCATAAGCTATTGTTAGCTATTTTGGGTTATTTTACCATAAATTATTATTGGTTATTTTATCAATGGCTATTGTTGGCTATTTTAGGTTATTTTACCATAAATTATTATTGGTTATTTTATCATATGCAATTGTTAGCTATTTTTAACTAATTTATTTTAAGCTATCTTTTTGTTATTTTATCATTAACTATTATTGGTTATTTTAGACTATTTACCATAAGCTATTTTGATTATTTTATTATAGGCTATTGTTGGTTATTATATGTTATTTACCATATGTTATTTTTGGTTATTCGATCATAAGTTATTATTGGTTATTCAATGTTATTTATCATAACCTATTATTGGTTATTTTGTACCTTCCATTGTCATTTCAACTCCTTGCAGTGCACCTTGCAACGCTTTAATATTTGAATGAACTATAAAAACAACTATGTGAAGTATGCATAACCTTGTTCCCAAATAACAACATTCTCCCATTGACCATTGTCACGTTTAACCAATATTTGATTTCTCCAACTCAAATCAACATTACATCTTCTACATTTTGCATAATAACATGTATAATAAAACATTTTGCACCTCTTTCTCCCATTTGAAAATCAAAATGCAAGAACATTATGAACGCCATTGCTTTGTACTTTCCCACCTTAGAATTGTTATCAAGAAAATAAATAAATGTTTCATTTTCATAGTGTTTATTAAATTGGATCTTAAACTCCTCGTGGATGCACCGTGTGAACCTTTTACATAGGCCTAGGAACTAGGTTAATGATTAAGATGACTAACTATGACAAAATTTTGTCATCTTTGTAAAATCAACTTATTTACATGTCATATTTTCTATTTGATAAGTATCATTTTTCATACTCAACATTGAATTCATAAATTGTCAATTAATACATGTGTTGGGATTATTACTTAAGGGTCAAAGTATAGTTGGGGTACCTAAAAGGACCATCTCATTTTATATTCATTGGACCCCCTCATTTAAACATGTTATTGAAACTTAATGACACATTCATATTGAAAGTTTGATTTTATTCATATATAGATACATTATAAAGGTACTATTCTATGCATAGAATGTCAAATTTGAACAAGTTTAAGGATTTTTACCAAGTCCTTGAAAAAATTCAAGACTTTGTCACATGAGAAAAAAAAAGTTCAAAGATTCATAAGGGATGTTTAAGCAATTTTTTTTGGCCCGAGATTTTTACCACAAACACCTTACATGTTAATGTGTATAAAATATATGAATGTGACAAAAACCAAATGCCCTATTGTGATGTAAAAAGTTTCCAAAAATCATTTTTTTGAGAATTTTGGGCCATTGATAAAACATGGCCCACATTGGATAAATTTTATTATTCTCATTTTCATAAGGAAAAACAATAGATACTTTAGAAGCCTACATAAAATTTGGGACAAAATTATTTCATTTGACATGAAAAAACAGGGTGAAATGTAAAACATGTCATGGGAAAAATGAAGAAAAAGGTGAATTTGGGAATCCTAGGAGTGAGTATTTATGTTTCAAAGGGGGTACCCCAATCATGCTTGGACCATTTAGCAACCATCTCCCCTAATTATCTTGCACATATTTATTACAACAAATTCTACATTGCAACGCATTGTACAAATTTCACATTCAAGAATACTTATGTTGTTTTAATTCTCAATATCTTCAATTGGGCCTTTTGTAATCACTATATTTTTATATTGAATTTTGTATGTATGTATGCTTGAAAATTGCATTGAAATTTTGTCTTGGTTAATGAATTGTTGGATTGAATTATTGGAGCCCAAAACATCTATATGGCATTTAAAAACCCATGATAAACATACCTTAAGATTATTCTGCAAGGTCATAAACTAATGCAATGTATTATGTTGGAATGTTAACAAAGGGAAGGCAAATGCCAATTGGCCAAATGCAAGGGGATATTGATGCCCAAAAACTATTTGAAACTAAAGAGCTTGAAGCCCATAAATAGGGCATAACAAGTTATGAATGCTTGTGTATGTGTTGCCATGGTGAAAAATTGCATATTTGTAGCGCAATTGAAAGACATTTGAGACAACATGGATTGGATCTTTATTTTCGATGGCCAATGGTGGTATAGAATTTTGGAACACTTTCTTTAATATACAAAAATAATTTTGAACTTATTCTTCATGTTGTAATCAATATAATGAAATTGTTTTATTTTGTACCTAGATCACATATACTTACAAAAAGGTATCTTTGGTGCCCAAAGTTCATATCTACTTGTTTTAGAAGGGTTTTTTTGTACTTTAGAATTCATATTTAAGTTACATAGATGTTTCATTTGTACCTTGTGGCATATATGAGTTATAAATAATTCTAATTTAAAATTCAAATTTGCAAACTTCCACAATTGGCTTCGTGGTTGGAATAATTTGATGATTGAATTTATTGGCCATGCCATAATTAACTACTATATTGGCCTTATGGTTGGAACATGGACATAAAACAATAGAGGGAAATGCACAAAGGAATGGTAATGGTCAAGAGGTGGAATTTTGGAACTTAAGAGTTCCAAAAAAATTTGTATTAATTTTTCTTAATTAATTGATCCCCTTAAACTTGATCCAAAAGTTCAAATACATCGGATGGTTATTAAAGCCTTTGCAACATTCAAAGAGCTACAACAAGTATGTGAAGAACAAAACCTTCCTAATGGTCAACCCTTGGAGGATACCACAAATGACATCCATACTCCCCTTCCTTAAGGATGCCATGAAGCTTTGATGGAAATAATGTTTTCAAAAGCTTCAAAGGTTCAATCATGATTGGGGTACCACATTTGAACCCTAAACACTCACTCCAAGGACTTTCAAATTCACCTTTTTCTTCATTTTTCTCATGACTTGTTTTACATTTCACCCTTTTTTTCATGTCAAATTTTATATAAGCCTCTAAAATATCTATTTTTTTCACTTATGAAAGTGAGAATAGTTAAATTTATCCAATGTGGGCCATGTTTTTATCAATAGCCTATAATTCCCAAACATTTGATTTTTTGAAAAACATTTACATCATAATAGGGCATTTGGTTCTTGTCACATTCATACATTTTATACACATTAGCACATAAGGTATTTGTGATAAAAATCTTGAGCCAAAAAAAGTTGTTTAAACATTCCTTATGAGTCTTTGAATTTATTTTTTTCTCATGAAACAAAGTCTTAGATGTTTTCCAAGGACTTGGTAGGAATCCTTAAACTTGTTCAAATTTGACATTTCTGCATAAAACAGTACCTTTGTAATGTATCTATTTATGAATAAAATAAAAATTTCAATATGAATGTGTCATTAAGTTTCCATAACATGTTTAAGTGAAGGGGGCCAATGAATATAAAATGAGACAGATCTTTTAAATACTTTAACTATATTTTGATTTTCAACCCTTTTGTTTGAAGGTTCATCTGTAAGCATGTTATTTATTGTGTTGTTGTTGTTAAATTTAAGGACAATTCATGGGGTTAGCAATAGCTTCATGGATGAATTATTCTCATTATTATAAAAGGAACTCCTGCCAAAAAGGAATAAAATGCTTACAACCACATATGAGGCCCTTAACTCAATTGAAGTACTTGGATTAAATTAGATTCAATCCATGCATGCACAAATGGGTGTGTATTTTTTTGGGACACCTTAAAAAATGTCCAATGGTGTCCAAAATGTAACACATGTAGATATGTTGAAAGGTTAACAAAAACTCCACGGAAAGTGCTTTGACATTTCCCTTTAATTTCATGGTTATTACACATATACAAATGCAAATCCTTGGCAAAATTGTTGATTTAGCATAACCATGGTGTTAGTTTAGATCGTTTGGTTCGAAGTGTTCTAGATTCCATGGATTGGAAACACATTAATGACAAATGGCCAAAATTTTTGCTAATGATCCATGCAATATATGTGAGATTAGGGTTGGCACTTGATGGAGTCAATCCATTTGGTGATTTAAGTTCATGTGATTTTATAAGGCTCATGATTTTACTAAATTACAATCTTCCCCTTTGGATGGTATCTAAATTGCATTTTTTGATATTGGCCTTAATTATTCCTAGCAAGGAATCAGTGACATTTGGAAACATAAATGTGTACTTGCAAATGTTGATCAAAGAATTGCAAATGATGTGGAAAGGGGTACAAGCCTTTATTGCATATTCAAAAAAGGCATTCACATTAAAAAACATGTGCATGTGGTCCATACGTGTTTTTCTAGCCTACGGGCTATTTGTTAGTTGTGTAATTAAAGGCCATGTGGGGTGCCCACCTTGTGGTCCAACTACTGAATCTTGTTTTTCAAAGAAATTGAAAACAAAATTATATGGTGGGAGTTGGCGTTATTTGCCATGGAACCACCTTTATCAAAGAATAAAAACACCTTCAATGGGGAAACATAATTTAAGGCTACACCTATGTGAGTAACTACTGTAGACACTATAAAATGGGGCAATGAACAAGAATCATGGCTTGTAGTTCCAAGAAACAAAGTTGGTGCCAAACTTGACCTTATACACAAACTTGGCATCAATGTCTTGGTTAAAGATTTTTTTGACCCCTTCAAAATCCAAGACCTTTTGCACTTTTGCAACTACCTTCATTTTTAGGAACGTCAAGTCCCATGTCTCTTTGTGCCTTGATGATTGCTACGGAGTTGCTTGGAAGCAACAATACTATTTAAATGGCTTCACCCTTGCATTTAATAAACAAACAATGAATGATATTATCATATAAGACTGGAGTAAGTCCTTACATACATTGTGACCTTTACAAACCAAAAGATAAAAACATTCCAAGGTCTAATAATAACCATAATGCATACCAAAACAAAAACCATTAAAATAAGGACATTGTGGGAAGTGTTTAACATAAATCCAAAATCACTTAAATTGTTTATTTTTTGGTAAGGGTTCAATCAATTCATTTGGAAAGTGGGATTTGTGGAGCGTGCATCCCATAAAAGAAAAAATCCTTTAAAGTTTAATAGTACCCATGGAATGCATATTAGAAAAAAAAACCCCATTTAAACATTAATGTTTTGGATAATGCATTCCAAAAGACAAATATAATTAAAACTATGATGATGTGGGGCATAATTAAAGAAAAAATAATGTGAAATTACTATCAAGTTGACAAGGTTACAACAATTCATATGGAGACAGAAACTATGACTTATACATGCATATCCACAATATTTTTTAGGGAATTATGTCAATATTCATAATGCATATTAGAGGAATAAACCATTTAAAAATTGATACTACCCGAAGTTCATACCAAAAGACAATTCATTTTGACTTTGATGTTGTGGAACATACCAAAGTAAAATAAATGGTGAACCAATTTAAGGTTGATAGGGTTTCAACAAACTCATATGGAGATTGAAATTATGAAACTATATGAGTTTTTAATTTTGAAGTCTTGTGTGCATATCAAAAGAAAAATCCATTTAAAACTTGAAACTATCCAAATTGCATATTAAGAGACACAATTCACTTGAACTTTGATGATGTGGAACATACCAAAATAAGATAAATGTTGAAACAATTTCAAGTTGGTACGGTTTCAACAAACTCATGTGGAGATTGAGATTGTGAATTGGACGACTTTTTTCTTTCGAAACCTATCAATATCCAGTATGCATATCAAAGCACCATAATCACTTTAAATGTTTGAAATGGAGGAAATACAACATAAGGGATGAAATATTGAATGAAAATAATGGATGAAAAATTTAGATGAAATCATTGTTCACATTTGTTGTTATTCATATCAATACATATATTTAATCCAATTATATATAAAAAAAAAAGGTCTAGGCTCAAGGCTCTAGATTCAAGGTTCACATGCTAATGTTGTTGCCAAAGACCAAAGGTAGTGAAAGCAAGCAACATCGTGTAGTTGTCCCTTTTGTTTTGGTATAAATAATTAAGGGACAATCACATGTCTGTGGCAACTTCTTATAATAATTCTACTTTTGCTCCTCCCATGGTTGTCAACATTGTCTCTTTGCACGAGCTCAACTACAAAGACAAGGTGGTCCTCATCAACCATTGCATGTAGGAGTGCAACTCAATGTTACAACAATTGTTGGCTCTATGTTGTTGTTGTGATCTATTAATGAGTGAAGAAGAAAGAATTTGCATCCATGACTTTCCAATGCATTTTTGCATTCATCTAGGCCAAGAACTTGCATTTGCATGTTGCCAACAAGGATACATTGAAATGAGGAATCATTAGAAACATTAGGTTGCATAAGGACAAGGTTAGGGTTGAGTTGTGTTGAATCATACCAACCTTTGCATAAGGTTAAGGTTGAGTTGTGTTGAATCATACCGACCTTTGCATAAGGTTAAGGTTGAGTTGTGTTGAATTATACCGACCTTTGCATAAGTACAAGGTTAGGGTTGAGTTGTGTTGAATCATACCCGACCTTACATCGTTTCAAGGTCACCTGACATATGTTTCTAGGGTTAGAATTAAATGAAGCTACCACAAATTTTCAAAAATTGATAACTAATTCTACAAAAGTCCAAAAATTACAATTTCACTTGCTACATATTCTAAGCTAACTATATAAACAGCCCAAAGAAGGCATGTTGCAATATATGTTTTTGGGACTATCCAAATCTTGATTTTTTTATAATTTTTTTTTTTTTGGGTTGATTGAGCCAATCAAAGATGCCCCACACTAAAGGAAAATATTTGAACTTTAAGGGTGCCTATGAGTAATTAATATGAGTCACACTATATCACATAAATTTCTTACTATATATTACTATGTATGGGGGGGGGGGGGGGGGGTGTTTTTTTTTC